>Ga0214543_1006419_pt1 | contig 20904 bp, 12 predicted proteins | sample CNSS2metaG_FD_160094 | JGI IMG/M metagenome (GOLD analysis project Ga0214543, IMG submission 160094) | Root nodule microbial communities from cowpea collected in UCLA plant growth center, Los Angeles, California, USA - CNSS2 | ecosystem: Host-associated > Plants > Roots > Nodule | place: USA...
TCCCAAGGGAGGAAACTCTCACAAATGGTTGAGACACAAGAGTGTTTTTACTTCAAAATGTTCAACCCTTTTACATGTCTAGGAGCACCCCTTATATAGAAGAACTTAGGGGCCTCTAAGCAAATAATAGATACATAAGGATGTCTCTACAAAAACCTAACCCTAGCTTCTAGAAACTAGGTCAAATAAGGTTACAAAAAATGAGAAACAAAAGAGCTAACTATGGTGTGTGCAAGGCTAATTTCGTTCTAGCACAACAGGAGACAAAAAATGTGTCTCATATGTCTCCAAAAAGTGGCCAAAGTGTGCTAAAAACAAAGGAGATCTAAGGTACATAAGTACACTTGCTTCATGCCTTTTACTTTATGCTTTATGCCTTTGCTTTACTCTCTCCTCCACATTATTTATGCTCCCCAATCACCATGCACCACCTAGCATTGCTTTCTTACTCCTAATTAACCTACAAAGCAAATAAACATAGATTAGCATGTTGGCTTAAGTCAAGTCAACTATAGTCAACAAGTCAAACCTAGTCAAAGGTCAACAAGTCAACTAAAGTTGATTTAACTAAGCCAACTTTGGGAATCAAAAATAACAAACACAAATGAAAGGGATGAAGGATTAGTGAACTTCCTTTCTAAACATGCTTAGTCTTCTTAAGCATGTGCCTCCATCCTTAGTTGGGGTCAATCCTTCATCACTATTTGAATAAGTAAAAATATTATACTAAACACAATTAACAAGGTATTTCTTAAATTTACAATTTTTGTTTTTATTATTTCATAATAATATTGCAAAATTTCTTTACATTTGTTTGATTAAATACCAAATCAAAGCACTCCTCTGCACAAGAGAATGTATAACAATCCAGAGAATAATAAATGGAAAGAAACAAAAACACTTTTCGACAAAGAATTAAACTCTTGTCTTTCATCTTCTGCAATGGTCTCTAGTTTGACAAAACTTGATCGTCTTTGATGATGAGACTTTAGAACAAACGGTGCAACTTCATCCACAAAGCATTTGGATTTTGGCTTTCTTATCATGATTTTAGATAATGATATTTAAGTAAGAACAATTAGAGAATGTTATATCGAAGAAGATATTCAAACGATATCAATGAAAGAAGTTAATGAATTAAGATGGTAGAGAATTTGAGAAACTTGAGATATATAGTGGAGAGTGTTAGGTTTAAAGAAACTAAATATAATTTTAGCCTAAAAAAAGGACACCGTTCATATCCAACCATGACAAATTTTATTTCTAGAAGAATTTGTTGGAATGGTTTTTCCATGACAACTACATTTTCTGTTGCATATGTTAAAATGAGACTCATATGATATGAAATTCTTGAAAGAAATTGCTTTTGAAAAAAAAATGAAACTAAAATATAACGAACATAAATTTAGAAACCTAATATGTTAATGATATCTTTGTGTTTTTGTGGGATGAACAAAAGTTTTGTAAAAATTTGGAAAAGCTTTTTGACTCATGGTAAATAATATAAAATGTCATTTTTACTCTACATATTATTTTTTGTAATTATTTTAAAGTTTAACTAATTTATCTTGATCTATGAGTATAACTGTTCACATCAAACAACTTTGGTTAAGACTTCATACTAAAGGTCAGATAACAAAAAATGATCAAAATGATCTCACAAGCACACACACGATAAGCTCACTCCCCATAGACCCCAAAAATCATTTTAAAAACAAAGCTCTGATACCAAATGTAATATCCATACTGGATATTACAGATTTAACAAAATAAAACAAAAATAATACATCAGCATCATTTATGTAAAAACTCATTTAATAATAATGCCTCATTTCCCAAAACACGGGAAATGTAAAAACTTCATTAAAGTCACCAATAAGGCCATACATACAAAATTGTGAGTTTAGTCAAGTAGGTCATGAGCCTTTACATCATATATTAAAAATAGAGTGACAAAAACATGAACATAAAATTCCCATAATCAGCCCCTCTCCGCAGCTAAGTCTCACTAGCTCCACCTGCATCATCACCTGCTTACGTGTACCGCGTACACGATCATCGCCAAACACAAGCAGATAGGGTGAGCTAACAGTTGAAACACACAAAATATATACCAAACATACATAAACATGTATAACCAATACAATTAATATAACAACAATACAAATTCTTTCTTTATACTGCATGACCACAACCATATCAAACATCCTTTCTTTTCCCACAGAATCTTACCCCGTTTCCATCACATGGCCACCACCATGTACACCGATGCACCTAATGGAAGTCACGTTACCTTCCCTCCACATGGCCACCACCATGCATAGTAGGTACATCAGGAAACCTCATTCCAGTTCTTCTCATGGCCACAACCATGTTAGCAGTGTTATATATTTTCTATTGAGTATCTCCAAGTGCCTTGCTGCCACACCTATCAGTCACAACCGATAGAGCACGTGCAGAAACCATGCTACGGATCACACACCGTAACGCCAGGTGGAGTTCCCAAATACGAACATAGTCCGTAACGTCCCAGGACTACCAAACTCGTCAACAACCACTGAGGAAGGCAATCCATCTGGACCCATCCGTACTGGCCACAACCAGCACACTCACACCGGCACACTCGCCAACCCGAGCTACAACTCAAGGTTCCTCGTGTTCATCCGCTATCCCGAGCCACAACTCAAGGGAAGTCATTCCGGGCCACAACCTATAGAATGCCACGTGCTTAACCCCTATCTTGAGCCACAACTCAAAGATACGTTCCGGGCCACAACCCATGGAATACCAGCAAGCCCACCATTGAGATATGTTAGGAGCCTTATAGTTCAACATCACCGTTCAACTCCCATTCATCCAATACCACCAAAATTTGGTTACCATTTTGCCACATCCATCCAACCTATGCTTAATCTCCCAGTTCTCGCCTAAGCACTCCAGTTCATCTCGCTTAGGCTAGGTTATCTCGCTTGGGCGAGCTCCATACACAAAACCTGCCACGAACCCTCGCTTAGGCGAGTCACACTCGTCTGGGCAAGTTCATGTTTCGCCCAAAACCCTCATCTCTCGCTTGGGCTGTGAGTTAAAACCTCATTAAAATGCCATTCGAATCGCCTGGGCGAGACGCATGATCGCCTAAACACCAAACCCCGCCTGCGCGAGATGAGCAACCAACACACTTGAAACACACACGGATTCTCGCTTGGGCAAGTCACACTCGCCTAAGCGAGACGATCTGTCGCCCAAGACTAAATTACCCCGCCTGAGCGAGATGCTCGAACAGAGCCTGAAACTCATGCCCTGCAACTCTCGCCTGGGCGAGTCCAGTTCGCCTGAGCGATAATTGTAGGTTTCGGCGCTATTTTACACGCACAACAGCAGCAATCAGACCCAAAACACACTCCAATTTCATACCATTCATGGAGAACAATCACATTAGACCTGGAAGCATAACTGGACCCTATACATAAGCCCCAGCAACACAACTTTGCACAATTTTAGTATATACCGTTCATAACCCCAAATACTCATGCATTTAGGCCAACATTCAATAGAACAGTACCAAAACCCAAAACCCTTAATTCCCTCAGGTGCAACAGGACATTCAGCACACAAATTCATCACAGATCATGCAAAACAACACCATAAGCATAGAAATTCGACTTAGCTCCCCTAACCTGGAATTTCCTCGCTTAAAACTTGATTTTTGGGAACCTTTCCCGGAACACCAATGCCCTCTCTTAGCTTCTCTCCCAAATGGCTCTCGATCGCTTCAGACCTCCCTATTCACTCTCAATTTTCGCACTCCTTCTAAGCTTCTTAGAAAATAGCCTTCCAAAACCCTATTTTCCTATCAAATTTTGCCTTTTATAGGTCTTACTAATTGGTTAATTAAAAAAAACAGGAATTAACTTTTTTTTCTATTCAAGGCCCATCACTTAATGGTTTTTCAGCTACCCCTTCTGCTAAGGTCTTTCTCATCTATTCATATTCATCCACACAACCTTTTAGCAAAAAGAAAGTTAAATTTGAGTCCACCAGGTTCAAACCCACACCATGCCAAAGTTAAATAAACTCTAAACCATCAGGCCAACCCATGTTCCTTGCTAACACATATAATTCAAGCATTATCTCATACTGAGTGTGGCCAACATATTATTAAAACATTAATAACAAAATACACATAATTGGCATACATAGGACTCAAACCCAAGTCCTCTCACACAAACCAAAGTACTCTCAACCATTTGAGCTAACACTTTTCCACGTCACACATAACAAAAATTAATGTCATAAATGCACAACTCACCCGCATTTATTAATTAATTAATTATTTAATTAATTAATTTCCGCGGATCTTACAACAATGACATGATTTCTATATAAATATCTCCCATTTCTCTAAGAAGTTCTATCCATTTAAAAAAAAACTCTATATATATATATATATATATATATATATATATATATATTTCTATTGAATTTAAATGGGAAACAATACCATTGAAAAAATAACACTTAAATAACAATGTTTAAACACTTTGTCTAGGATCAAACACTCCCAAACCCAATACCACCACATTTGACATATAACAATAAAGAAGTGCACCAAAATTGTCACTAAATACATAATCATATTTCAAGTAATGTATTTTTTCATATTAAAACTATAATCAAATACAAATCGCAATTTTATTAACTTATATACCAATTTTTATTTTATTATAATCATAAATTTATTATTGACCCTGTAATGAACGTCGCGCATCCTACACGGGCCAACGTCAGAACTGACAAACTGACCCACGTGATTGAGCTCCAATGTGTGGTGGTTGGTAGGAACTCCATAGGCAGCGGAAAATGGCATGGAGATAAGTGTTTAAGGCTCTTGTATCAATGGAATTTGGAGTGGTGAAAGAAGAACTAGACCAGAAAGTAGACTAGTGGAAGGTGACTAGAGGAAATATTGTAAACCTCTAGCTTATATGCTTTCAAAATAATAGAAGAGTGGAGTGATCTCAACACAAACATTTTATTAGAAATTTCAAGAGTGATTATAATAGCCTAAAATTTAGGCTTTTATATGAAAGCAAATACAAATAAGCACTCTTAGCCATTGGATGAGAAAGGCATTCAATCTTGGCCGTGGAAGATGGCTTGGAGAAGAACCAAGGCTCATGGCCATTGGATGATGCCTTGGAAAAGGAGGAAGCATTCCTAGCCCTTGGATGCATTGGATCCATGAGGTGTAGGAAGGAATGTTGACTTCCACTTAGTCCACCTTGGACATTTGGTAGCTCATGGCCAAATCTCCTATTAGGCTTAGTCAAGCCCAATTTTATCAATTCAACTACACATTGTTTGACTTATTATTCTAGAAAACAAGGCCTAAACAATGGGCCAATCTTATTGTTATTCTACTGCTCTTTGATACACCTCTTCAAATCTTCACATCTTCTTTGATGCATGTGAAGAGTGTGAGAAGCCCATGTGGGTTTGGACCATCTTGGATGAAGCCCAATTGGATCTTTTTTAGCATGCCCCTTGTTATTAGGCCTCTTGGTGGACTATGGGATTGAAATGCATGTGGGCCATGGATTGGGCCTTGAGCATGATTTGGGGTCTAGGCGTTAGCCTAAGCTATAAGCCTTGTTGAGATCACATCATCCCCTCCCTCTTGAAGAGGATCTGTCCTCAGATCAAGAGGGTTGTTTAAGGCTCACAGCAACCAAATTTGAGGTTCCACTAGGATCAAAAATATATTTGCAATAGTCATCAAATAAAATTAGATTAAATTCAGAGAGACCATGCAGTATAAATGAATGTGTAATATGTGAAAATGGGCTTATAAAGAATGAGAATGGTGATATCCAACCCATTGCATACAAAGAGTGTCTTGCACTTTGAGTTAGATGATGTTTGAAAAGAATTTTAAAGTCAAAGTGTATTTTGGCACAATAATTTGACGAGTATGAAATAAGTGAATGTAATGGAGAACAAAATGTGTGAGAAGGAAACAAAACAAAAGATTTAATGAAAAAGTAAGAAGAGTTTAAAGATGGGAGAACACCCTTTGGAACTTGGGGCTTCATGGAAGGAATTGGTGAAGGATTGAACACCAAATCCCTAATAATGAGTTCCCTTGAGGATGAATTGCTCTTTAACTCTACCACTTTTGATTTGCTTTCAAACTCACTTTCTTGTTTTATTTTCTCTCTTTCTTGTAATTCCTTTCTCTAATTCTCTTCTTTGACTTTTCTAAGACTCTCCTCTTTTTCCTTTTCTTCTTCATCTCTTTTCTTCTTCTCATTTTTCTCATATTCCTCTTGCTCTCTTTTCTTTTTCTCAACACGAAGCTTCTCAAGCTTTTCTTTTACTCTTTGCATATCAAGCTCGCGAAACCTTTCAAGCTTCTCTCGTGCTCTCTTTTGTTTTTCTCTCTCTCTTTGTTCACTCAAGAGCAAGTCCAAATTGTTCTTAAAATCTTTTTCGAGTTTAGAAAACTTAACAAGATTTTGGATGAATGCATCACCTATGTCAATGAAGTTTTCTATCCTAGATTGTTGCTCTCTAGTTATCCTAAATGAAGGGGAATGAAATATTTCCACATGCATCCTTTCAATTCATAAAATGTGTTAATGCATGATTCTCTCCCCTTTTGTACTTTAGACTGTCTCTTTTGCCACCACTCGGATGCATGTCCTTTAAACCTAGAAGTAACATACCTAAGAATGTCAAATTGACTATATTTACTAAACAATGGTTGCACCAATTTTTCTGTATCCATATCCAATCTCTAAATGATATTGGTCTTATATCCTCCCCAAAGAATGGAATGTCACTATGAAATGTATGATGCAACTCATGACTACCATTCTTATGCAACCTAGGACTATATGTAGAATATGTACTTATGGTGATTGACTGAACTTATGAAACTTGAAAAAAGTGTGGTAGAGGAAATCAATCACAAGTGGACCTCTAGGTTAGGCGAGGTGAGTCTTTAAGACTTCTTAAATACCAAGGTCAATCCTTGCCAAGATACACTCGTAAAAGGTTTTAAAGATCACACAATTGCCTAAGTGCTAAGTAAATAGAATCACGTGAGTCACTAAGCACAAAACAAGCAAACAAGACTCAAAGAAATTTAACACTAAAAATGGACCTCTAATTGGCAAAATTTTAAAGACTTTGGTCTCACAAATAAAGCCACTATGCAACGTGAAAACATGAATCTAAACTATGAGGCCCTAAGGCAAGGTAAGAAAGCACTTAGAACTTTCAACAGTCTTACCACTAAAAATGTTTCACTATAGGTGAGAAAGGTTCTACTTAGGAGATGGGATTGAACACCTTGTGGTTCCCCAAGACACCTAAGTAGGCCACAATTACAATGAGAAAAAAAAACTAAAATTTGGAACACAAAGTAGGTGCTAAAATGAAGTATCCCGCACATACAATGGATGCCAAAAGAATGGCCAAAAATAAAGTTTAGAAACTCACAATTTTTGAGCCATTTTACCAAAATATTTTGTACACAAAGATACTTCAATTTTCACCAAATGAGTGACCAAAATATGAAGAGAAAATAAAGCACAAAACTACAATGGAAACAAAGCAAAAGAAAGTGTGGAATGGTGCTGCCAAAACAGGAGTTTCCGAGAGCTTGATGGCAGTTTTAAGGCCTTAGTTGATGGCCAAAACTTAGAGCACCAATTGTGGAAAATTTAGAGACACCACACTCAAGTATTTGGACATTCAAATAGCACAAAAACAGCACCCAACAACTGCAAAACAGTGAAGAAAAACAACAAGAAAACTTTGCCAAAATGAAATGGTTAACACACACACACACTCAAAGGTTGTAGGATCAAAACTCTCAAAGGTGAGCGAAAGGAAACAATTATAATTAATGAAAGCACAAAGCTAAAAGTTTACTTCACATCCACCACCTAAGATGATACCACTAGAATAGCAACCAAGCTAAAATTCATACCAAACACCAAATCAAATCCCAAACCCGAGAGCCAATGCACTTGAAAAGAAGCAAAGAATAAAGCAAAAAAAAACTAATTAGAAGTGCTAAACCAAAGTGAATGAACATGTAACATGACTAAAAGAGTAATGAAGGAATCACAAGCAAGAAATTAAAGTAAGAATGAAAGGCTAGCACAAGCAAAAGGAACCTAGCATAGCACAAGAATTGAAGAGAAAATCTGAAAAAGAAGTGCTCAAACATGAAGCTTATAGTACTCATTGTAGCAGTGCCAAATGAAGGGAAGAATCCACTTGAAATTAAGGCAACTCAAGGAAATATAGAGCACACACCTAAGCCAAGAATTATATCAACAAAGAGCACTTCAAACACAGCAAAACGCACACAAAACAGGACTGAAAATGAATTTTCCAGAAACTGACAGTCAAGAAAACGCTGATTGATGCCTCAACTTCACAGATTTTTTATATTTTTTTTACTTAACATTTTTAGCGATTCTTTTTTTTTTGTCTATCTCTTATCTTTAAAAGGCAAAAATCATAAAAACTTTTGGTCGAACCATGTGTTCAGGATAAATCACAAACAGTAGGTGTGCATGTAGTGACAACTAAAAACAAAGACTGGAGCAGAGTTGTTGTAAGATCCCTAAGGAATATTACTGATATAAAATAATTAAAATTCGAATTTCATTAAATTCCACATTGATTATGAACTATTTCCCAAAAACAGGGGAAATTTTAAAACTTTGATAATTAAAAACCGTAAATCCAGGAATCCATGATTCATAAAAACTAGAATAAAAGTCAACGGCTCCAGCCGGATTTACATAATATTCTAAAAAACAAAACAGTAAACGTATACATATGTATCTACAAAATATCCCATGATAGCCCCCGCTCCGAGTCTACGCATCTCCTGGCCCACCTGTCACATCATCTGCTCCCGGATAACAAGTTATCCGATCATCGCCACACACACACAGATAGGGTGAACTATGCACAATAAAACATAAACAGATATATACGAAGTAAATATGCTTCCCCACCCAAACAATATAAGTACAAAACTCATAATTTCCAAAACACCCAACCATGACCTCATAGTCCTTCATGAGTCATATGCATGAACTAGGTCTTGGGACTTCCCTGTGCTCCCACGAAACTGACTCATTCGTGGTCCAACCCTATGAGCCTATCTCGCTCATAGTCCTGCCCTACAGACTTCTCGCCTGTAGTATAAACATCCAAGTCTCACACTTGGACCCTGGCACGCACGCAATCACCATACTATGGACTCCTCGCCCATTAGTAGCCGACGGGAACATCACAGTTCCTTGCCCATCGTGCGCCTAACACATGCCATCACCATACTAAGGACTCCTCGCCCATTAGTAGCCGACGGGAACTCAACCAGTTCCATGCCCATCATGTGTCCAATCCACCGAGCACGTCCCAGACCCCTAATGGACTTAGTCCTTCAAGTCCAAACATCACCACATACATATACAATCCATCCTTATGATAAACAACCAAAACACACACTCACAACCACATAAAACATAGTAACTTGTATAAACTCGCTTAAGCTAGGGACCTCTCGCCCAAGCTAAGCCCTCAGTCTCGCTTAGGCTAGCTCACCTCGCCTGAGCGAGCTTAAAACAGTGACCACAGCACGTTATCTCGCTTAGGCGAGATCCCCTCGCCTAGGCGAGATCATCTCTTGCCCAAACGTCCAAAACAGTCTCGCCTGAGCTACGAATCACCCAAAAGCATCACACAAGACCACGATATCTCGCTTAGGCGAGGCCATCTCGCCTGAGCGAAACCATCTCGCCTGAGCGAGACCATGGTTTGCTCAACACACAAAACTCCTCGCTTGGACGAGGTTTCGCGCTCAGAACTCTCAGGTCTCGTTGCGATCTCGCTTAGGCGAGCGTCTCTCGCTTGAGCGAAACACCAAGTCGCTCAAAAACCGAGTCAGTCGCTTGGGCGAGATGCTCGACCCCTAAACTAGTAGTGAAACCCTGCAACTCTCGCCTAGGCGAGAACGATCCGCTTGAGCGAGAGTTGCAGTATTCCTCTTCAGGTCTTGCACGAAACGACCCACGATCATACCAAACATCATTCATACATTACTCAACACACAAAAATGACCAGAAATCATTAGAACAGGTTATATATCCCTCCTTTCAAATACCCCAACTCGAAATAGATTCAGTTCTAACCCTTCCATACCCAAAAATCCTCATTCTCAAACCAATACACATAGAAGGGTGTTACCAACAACAATAACTTAAGTCAATTCTTAATCACAGTGCATACAATCCAGAATTCATACCATACGAATTTCAATTGAGGTCATACTGAATCAGACCCATACACAATCCATTTAATTTCACACACAAAAGAGCAGCTCCCCTAACCTGGTTTGATTGCTCAACAATTGTGAAGGCAAAACCCCCTTGACTCAAAACCCTTTCTTGCTTCAACCGTTGCACCTCAAAACTCAGTTCACCCTTTCCAACTCGTGCTCCTCTCCCAAGCAAATTCCAGCAATGCCAAAACCCTTCCCTTTACCTAATTTATGAACGAGATTAAATCTATCAGAATAATAACAGGAGTTCAAGAACGAAGTATTTTGACTCGTACTCTTACTTATGAGAGTCTCGTTTATATGGAAACAATAGAACAGGGGTTTAGCCGCGATGGCTTTTTATGGAATTGGGGGTCTCTTTATTAGTTTTTATTTGTGGTGGATTATTTTGTGGGATATTGGCGGTGGTTTTGATATCTTCGATAAAAAAAATAAAAAAGAAGTATGTTTTCTTCGTTGGGGATTTCCTGGAAAAAATCGTCGTATTATTCTCAAATCCCTTTACCTAATTTTTGGCTTTTATAGGTGCCTTTAAAATAGGTATTAAAAATAAAACGAGTTTTGGGCCTTTAATTTCCTCTTCAATATTACTTATTTGATAAATTCTCAGCCCCCTTGGCTGCCCTGCTAGGCTTTTCTTTACCCCTTCACATTCATTCACCACTATTAGTTAGCAAAAATAAAGCTTATTATTTGCCCACCAAGGTTTGAACCCATGACCTTCCACTCATAAAGCCATATCACAACCACTATACCAAATCACATTTGGTGATACTTACAAATCAACAATACCTTACAATACTAATCACATACTCATACATATCCTTAAAAATCACTAACAAAAACAATCACACATAATTGACATACATAGGACTTGAACCCAAGTCCTCTCACACAACCAAAGTACTCTTAACCACTTGAGCTAATACTTTTCCATGTCACATTATACAGCAATTAATGTCATAAAGACGCCCTCCTCCCGCATTCATTAATTAATTAATTATTTAATTAATTAATTTTCCCGGGTCTTACAGTTGCTCACGGAAATTGAGAAGATGTTCACTTAAATTCAAGTAGAATGAACTTGATTATCATCTAGAATCAAGCATGAATCATAGAAGAACATCTAGAACACAAAAAAGCAAGAATCCAATTGGTGAAATGGATCAAAAATAGTGAGAACATGCCTTACACATCCACAAGCATCACTTTGATGTTCATTGCTCTTTTGTGTGATGTAGGACTTTGTTCTCACCAGGAAAATGCAAAAAATAGCAAATGAAACAAAAATGGAGATGAAAACAAAGCACTTAAACATGACTTAAGACAAAATACAAGATGATAAATTGAAAATAAATGGAAACCACCGAATGAAAATGAAGAACACACACTAGGAAGCAAAGAAAATGTTGCTGGAAAAATAAATGGAACTTAAGAACACATGTGAACCAAAAATCATGGAGATCTAGAATTTGAATCCATAGAATTCATGTAGACTCATAGATGTTCAGTTGATTTGAAGGAAATTGGAAGAAAACTTAAGAAAAGTGGAAGAAAAACACAAAAAAATTAAAGAAACACAAGGAAAATGAATGAACAACGCGGAAAAATGCAAGAACCACAAGATAAGACCGAGAACCTTACTCAAACTTGAGACTCCAAGCATGAGTGGCTCTTGATACCAATTTGATGAAGCTCCAATGTGTGGTGGCTAGTAGGAACTCCATAGGCAACGAAAAATAGCATGGCGACAAGTGTTTAAGGCTCTAGTAGCAATGGAATTTGGAATGGTGAAAGGATAACTAGACTAAAAACTAGACTAGTGGAAGGTGGCTAGAGGAAATGTTGTAAACCTCTAGCTTAGGTGCTCTCAAAATAATAAAAGAGTTGAGTGATCTCAACACAAACATTCTATTAGAAATTTCAAGAGTGATTACAATAGCCTAAAATTTAGGCTTTTATATGAAAGCAAATACACATAAGCACTCTTAGCCCTTGGATGAGAAAGGCATTCAATCTTGGTCGTGGAAGATGGCTTGTAGAAGGAGCAAGGCTCATGGCCATTGGATGATGTCTTGGAAAAGGAGGAAGCATTCCTAACCCCTGGATGCATTGGATCCATGAGGTGTATAAAGGAATGTTGACTTCCACTTAGTTCACCTTGGACCTTTGGTAGCTCATGGCCAAATCTCCTATTAGGCTTAGTCAAGCCCAATTTTATCAATTCAACTACACATTGTTTGACTTATTATTCTAGAAAAACAAGCCTAAACAATGGGCCAATCTTATTGTTATTCTACTGCTCTTTGACACACCTCTTCAAATCTTCACATCTTCTTTGGCCCATGTGAAGAGTGTGAGAAGCTCATATGGGTTTGGACCATCTTGGATGAAGCCCAATTGGATCTTTTTGAGCATGCCCCTTCTTATTAGGCCTCTTGGTGGGCTATGGGATTGAGATGCATGTGGGCCATGGATTGGGCCTTCAGCATGATTTGGGGCTTAAGCGTAGCCCAAGCTATAAGCCTTGTTGGGATCATATCACCGTATAGCCTTCATTGTATGATTTTTCTCCAAAATGTAGTACGATTTATCATTAATTAAGTTTTCTTTTAGTTACAAACTATTTGAATAAGCAACAATATTATACTGAACACAATTAACAAAGTATTTCTTAAATTTACAATTTTTGTCTTTATTATTTCATAATAATATTGCAAAATTTCTTTACATTTGATTGATTGAACACCAAATCAAAGAACTCCTCTGCACAACATAATGCATAACAATCCAAAGAATAATAAAGGGAAAGAAATAGAAACACTTTTCGACAATGAATTAAACTTTTGTCTTTCATCTTCTGCAATGGTCTCTAGTTTGAAAAAACTTGATTGTCTTTGATGACGAGACTTTAAAACGAACGGTGCAACTTCATCCATAAAGTATTTGGATTTGGGCTTTCTTATCATGATTTTAGATAATGATATTCAAGTAAGAACAATTAGAGTATGTTATATAGAAGAAGATATTCAAATAAGGTTAAATAAGGTTACAAAAAGCCAGTCATGGGATTCATTTATGAAGCAATGGATTAAGCAAAAGAGAAGATTCAAAAGGCTTTCAATGTTGTCAAGAAAAGGTATTAGTCATCTAACTATCTACATTTGTTGTTTGTTAATGGAAAACAAAAAACTAACTTAATGTAATGTATTTTTATTAGTTATTGTCTTTGTGGAAAATCATTGATGATAGGTGGAACAGGCAACTTCATAGGCCCTTGCATGCTGCAGGCTATTTTCTTAACCCTCAAATGCATTATCGTCTCGGATTTAAAGCAGATTTGGAAGTGAAACGACGTTTGATGGAATGTATAACTAGGATGGTGGAGGATGAAAATGAACAAACTCACATTGATGTTCACATTGATGATTTTATAAAACGAGCAAAATGTTTTGGTTGTCCCTTGGCTACTCGATCAATTAATTTAAAGGCTCCAACAAATTGGTGGGAGTCTTATGGTGATGAGTATCCTGAACTTCAAAAATTTGCCATTCATGTATTAAGCTTGACATGTAGCTCCTCCGGATGCGAGCGTTATTGGATTTCCTTTGAGATGGTAAGTTAATGTTAGAATATATCTCTATAATAAATTACTAGTAGTACTTGCTTATCATATTTTTCTTTACATTTGTATAGGTTCATACAAAGAAGAAATAGGCTAAAGCAAAGCACAATGAATGATGTTGTTTTTGTTATAACCAATTCAAAATTAGCCAAGAAGAAAGAAACAAGAAAACCAAATCGAATTAACATTGATGATTGTTCATATGATGAAGAGTGGATTATGAAAGATGAGCATGAGCATAATGAACCATTGGATTTGGATGAGAACTTGATTCTAATTGAAGTTGAGGAAGATGAAACTTTACATAGTCAAGACATAGATATGGCTGATTTTAATGATGAAGGAGATGGAAATGATGGAGTTAAACACTATGAATTTAACTTAGAGGACTATTTGGTTTAGATGAATCATTTTTTGTTACTCCTATATACGTAGGATGTTGTTTTGCACCTAGTGATGTACTCTTTTATTTCCTATATTGTGAAGTTTAATTATGAATTTTCAGTGACAATAAAATTTGTAGGATCCTATCCGTGTTACGATCTTTTGATTTACGATTTATCTTTTCCTTTCCGATCCTGTAGGATCTCGATTTTGACTACCATGATTATTTTGCTCTGTTATTTTTCTTAATTATGTCCACATGTTAAAGAAATGTAATAATCATTTATTCAACTTCCATTTATTCAACCTCATTCTAGTATCACAACGACATGGTCTATACATAAATATCTCCCATTTTTTCTAAAAAAAAGTGTGACTATATCCCATTTAAAAAGATACACTTTATATATATATATATATATATATATATATATATATATATATATATATATATATATTTCTATTGAATTTAAATGAAAAACAATATTATTGGTAACATAACACTCAAATAACAACGTTTAAACACTTTTTCTAGAGTTGAACAATCCCGAACCCAATACCACCACATTTGACATAACAATAAATAAGTACAACACAAAATATCACCAAGGACTCATATTTCAAGTAATATAATTTTACATATTAAAATTTTAATAAGGAAACATTCATTTTATTAACTTAAATGCTAATTTTAATTTTATTATTGACCTTCTTAGGAACGTCACACATCCTACAGGGCCAACGACGGGACGAGACGGACTGACCCATCTTGCCTGCATTGTATGAATTTTCTTCAAAATGTAGTATTAATATTGACGAGTAAAGAAGCGGTGTCACAGAAAAATTAAAGAAATTGTAGATTTATATGATTTTACGATTTGGTACGACGATCTTACGATTACGAGTGAAATCTAACTTATAAATATTGTGTAAAATTATAAGATCTTCTTCTTTTATTATTTTAATATCGACTATTTCATCATGGCTCAACAAACTTTAATTGAATTACAAGAATACAAATTTTTTATGAGAGTTGATTGCAGTTTAATTTCTAAAAAATGGAGCAGAGAGTAGCCAAAAATGCAACATTGTTTTAGAATTTCTTGTCTTGTAAGAGAAAATTTATAATTTACTTAGGTAGTCAAGTTAGTTACTCCAGTCAAAAGTTTGTTTCTGAAAATATTTAATTATTTTTAGTTCTATAAATAGAACAACTCAGTCACCCATCACACACGTTACATTAGTTTATTTAGTTGTTTTTTTTTTTTTCAATTTTCTGTTTCTCTTAAATTTCTAACGTTTGGAGCTTCTTCCTTCATGGGTTTTCTCTCCAATGTGAACGGTTCTGTAATTCCATTCAATTCTCTCTATTATTATGCTTTATTTAATTCAAATTTACGTTTCAGCACTGTTTTTCCATTTCCTCTTCTGTTTTTGCTTTAATTTTCAATTTCACTGCAAATTCATCGATTATTTTTAGCTTCTTTATACTTTGCACAGATTAAATTCCAGCTTATCATCGGTCCAATGTCAATTTTGAACTTCTATTTACTGTTACAGCTATTTTCTATCTTACTTTTTCATTCTTAATTCATGTTATCGCACTATTCACTGCTTTCTTCATTTTACTTGTTGCGGTCTTTAGTTTATTGTTTTAAAATTTATGTTTGGTTCATTTTTTTTTTCAGTTCTTGCTCTTACTAATCAATTCATGTTCAGTTAATTTGAATAAGAAAAAGAAATTTGACACGACTACCATTTAATAATTTTTATAGGATAAAATAGTTTTAATAAAATTTAATTTTTATATTTAAAAAAAAGAAAAAGTAAAAAATATTAAAGGTAGTTTCAAATACGTGCAAAAAAAGTTTGTAATGTCAAACTACCATTGTCCTCATTTCAATTTCAGTTCATATGTTTGAATCCTGTTTCACGTTAATTCAACTTGCTATTTGTTTGGTACAGTGTTCTGGTTTCTATTTTCCATTTATGCTTAGTTGTTATTTTTAGTTTACATTAGTTTTGATTTCTTTTAATACAGTGCCAATTTTAGTTTCTATTTTTGCAATTTCTAGTTTTGTTCATTCGCTTTCAATTATGCATTTACAATTCCTATCATTGCACTTTAAATTCAGTTTTATAATGCTTGCATTTCTTTTACTATTTTTTTCAAATTTCGCAACTTTAATCTATATTTAATTTTTATAGCTCTTTCTCTTAAATTTTATTTTTTTATGTTTTTACACATTAGAACCTCAATTCTTATTTTGATGAGAAAAAAAATCACCCAATGAATTCAATAAAAATGTGTTCATTGATTGACATCTAGGTTGAACACTTTACTACATTTGGAGAATATTAGATTTTTTTTTTATTAATCTTAACGCGACTATATGGTTTAATCTAATAATTATTTGAATTATTTTAATCAATTAAGAAAGTTTAATTAAGTTTTAAATTTATTCTAATTTGAATATTTCTAATATAATTTTTATTAATTCTTTTATACATTAAACACTTAAAAAGTATATATTTTTGAAAATTAATAAGGATTTAATTTAAAAATATGTTAGATAACAATATCTTCATGTTCTTTAATCACTTTATTGTCATCATCTACAATAACTCTGAAGCTATCATGTGATTACCTTTATGTAATTTTACTAAACAACAATGAGATTGTCATAAAAAACGGTTAGGAATTTTAATGTGAGTCTAAGTCCCACATTGGCTAGAAATGAGAAAGTAGAGCACTATATAAGAATAAAGACCCATAAACTCATTGCCTTAAGGTTTTGGGTTGAGAGTGGTGTCAATTTCTTATGTCTCGTTGGTGTTTGTTCTCCCTAGTGAAACCCCCTCTGTAAATCTAACAAAGACAATATTTTAAAAAATTGCAGCACTTACTACATCGGTTTGACTGAGAACTGATAATAAGTGCTTTTTTTAAAAAAAAGTTGTAAAATAGACTATATCAGTTGAATGGACAATTGATGTAGTATCCTTTTTTCTTTTCATGTAAGTGTCCCTCTTGGTCGCATGTCTTTTTTTCTCGCATATCATTTTTGCCTTCCTCTTATCGATGACAAAACAACTTAGTCTGATTCATTTTGGCCCAGTTCATTGTTGGCCTGTTGAAAACAAACTGGAATGAGCTAACCCCTTAACACAACAAAGGTCAAAAAAATACAACTTGTCATGTCTAGTCCCGTGACACATTAACGGATCAGCTTGTTTGGCCCATCCTTTTTTTTTAAACAAAAAAAAATTGTTACTCAAGGACCTTAAAGACAATAGAACTCTAAATTTTCTAACCTGGTAACCATGGGTCAACCCAAGGCCAACTCGTTAGATGACCCTAAGAGTGGGCTGACCAATATTTATGTAAAAACCAAGTCGTGTTACTTAGTAATGAATCAAAGTTGGGTAAATGCAAGCCCAACAAGTGATTATCACATTTCTTTAAAACGTGAATATAACTAAGAAAAATAACAGAATCAAATAATCACATCACTAACTTAATAGAAAAAATTTAATTATAAGAATTTGATAGAAAAATGTAAAATTTTAAACACATAATAGATTAAAAAAAATTAATAAGGATTTAATTAAAAATACCAACAAAAATTAAAACTTAGTCCAACTTTAAAATTATTACCAACAAAAATATGTAGAGCAGAAATGACTTTTGTTGTGATTCACGCATTGATCATTGATCATATGTAGCACCATGAGTCAACAAGCATGTTCAAATTTTGTAAAAAAACCTTGTTGATTCTAAAAGAACACAAAAATATATATTTCTTTCTAGACTATTTTAATTTCATTTTTCTTCAAAAAGAACATTTTTTCAAGAATTTCATATCATTAGTGTTGGTGTATGGCCGGGTACATCCCGGCCCAATAAGACAGAAACGGCCGGGATCACCCCGGCCCAAATATGAGGCACATTCGTTGTCGCCCAGTCATTGGGGTACCTGTTTTTCACCTTTTCTCCAACACAACACAGAGGGCTCAATAAGTGTGATGACTGGATACATCCCGACCCTCTTGGCCGAGTACATCCCGGCCCAAGGGAGTGGCAGATGGAACATGTGATTATGGCGTAGAGGTACAGAGGAGCAGCGCACAATCTCAGCCAAAAAGGAAGGAGTTGATATTTGGCGAAGTACAGACGGGCAAACCCCAACAAGGAAGGAATTGATATTTGAGAAGTACAGACGGTCAAACCCCAAAAAAGAAGGAGTTGATCTTTGACAAAAGTACAGATGGACAAATCTCAGAATGGAAAGAGCTGATCTTTAACAAAGACACAGACGTACAATCTCAGCCAATAAGGAAAGAACCGATGCGTGCAACCTCAGTCAAAAAGGGAAAGAATCGATCCTTGAATACAAACGGCCCGCAAATAATAATAAAGGTCCATTAAGAAATTGGTATAAATTAAGGCTTAGTGAACAGGTAAAGGGACACTTTTCTCACTGAACCAATTACGTCTCATATCGAATCACTTTCTGACTTGAGCGTCGGAGTGCCTGCAGGTACCCCCACCCCCGGAGTGCAGACGTTAGGGAGATCTAGGAGGAGTCCAGGGAGGAACGGGAGGAGGTTCGACACAGAGGGTTCTTGAGATCGTCTGGTTCCGCACCGAAATAGTATCGAACAGGTACAATTAGTCTTATTTTAACATATGCCATAAAAAATGTAGTTGTCATGGAACAAATATTTAAACTAATTTTTCTAGAAATAAAATTTATCATGGTTGGACTTCAATGGTGTCCTTTTTTAGCATAAAAGTATATTTAGATTCTTTACACCTAACACTCTTCACTATATATCTTAAGTTTCTCGATGCTCCACCATCTTCAATTCATTAACATCTTTCTTCAATATTATTTAAATACCTTCTTCTATATAACATTCTCTAATTATTCTTGCTTGAATATCATCGTCTTAAATGATTATGAGAAATCCAAAATCCAAATGCTATGTGAATGAAGCTGCATCGTTCATTTTTAAAGTCTCATTATCAAAGACAATCGAGTTTTGTTAAATTAGAGACTATTTTAGAAGATGAAAGTCAAGAGTTTAATTCATTGTCTAAAGCCTTTCTTTCTTTTCCTTTATTATTTTTTGGATTGCTATACATTTTGTTATGGAGAAGACTAGTTTGATTAGTTGTTCAATCAAACAAATATAAAGAAATTTTAGAATATTATTATTGAATAAGAAAGAGTAAAATTAAAAAAATACTTTGTCAATTGTGTTACACATATAATATTGTTGTTGATTACAATAGTTTGTAACTGAAATTAATTTAAGGCATCACCATATTAAAACTAATTGGACAAATTGTCTCTGGATTGCATCTTTCCCTTTATATAGAAAAATCGCTGAATGTTATATTCATATATTATCTTATGCATATATTATCTTATACATATGTCATCTTAGGTTTACTTCACAAACTCGTTGCTATGCTCCTATTTATTTGAAATCAAAGAAAGAATAAACATAATATATACTTGTAATAAAAAAGTTTGTAATTCTATATTAAACATTATGTAAAAACATTGAAGAATTTTATAGGAAGATTTTATATAAAACATTAAATTTGTTTTGAAATAATCAACTCCGTATCAAAAAGTTTGTAATTCTATATTAAAGATAAAGTAAAAAACAGTGAATAATTTTATAGGAAGATTTTGTATAGTTTTGAAATAATCAACTCCGTATGAAGTCAAGGTTACAATTTGTCCTGTTTTTGCTAAGGTAAGACCTAAAAGCAATAAAGTTCCAGACTATCCAAAGAGAAATCCAAAATTTTAGTTAATACATTAAAAATAAACTCTTATCTGTACAGAAGGAACACGAATTCTAGAATGGAGAAAAATTCAACTAGTTGTCAGATTGCTAGCTCCTTAAATTTCTACTAACATACATCTTTCAAGAAAATCAAGTTTTACTAACGAAATTAACACTATAAATTCAGCTGCAAATCATCAGCAGTCAGCAACAGAATAGATGAACAACACTATGGGTCCAACTTCTACGCTCACAGGGCAAGGAATTATGATTTAGGCTTTTTAGGGTTATCCGAGCCTGATGTCTCAGCTTTCCTCTTAATTCCCAGAAAATGTTCTACCTGAAACAATTAAAAAGATATGTATAAACATCTGAAAAATATAACATAAAAGCTTAAACACGCCCTGAATTATACCTTACGATCACCAAGCATAGGTGTCAAGCCACCAGGAAGATCTTTCTCAACAGTTGCAAAACCACTTTTTGGGTCACTAGTTTGTCTGCCAATATAAAACCAAACAGTCACATACATTGGTATACTAACTAAGCAAAACAAGGAAATAAGAGAAGATAGAAGAAACTACACAGAAACCATGCTATATTTACATAATTCCTTTGATATTGTCAAAGACTTGCACAATTCAGTACAAGAACTTTAATTTTACTGCCATAAATCACAGAAAATAATAAAAATAGGTTCCGTTATGCAACTCCTAAAACA
>Ga0214543_1006420_pt1 | contig 20902 bp, 5 predicted proteins | sample CNSS2metaG_FD_160094 | JGI IMG/M metagenome (GOLD analysis project Ga0214543, IMG submission 160094) | Root nodule microbial communities from cowpea collected in UCLA plant growth center, Los Angeles, California, USA - CNSS2 | ecosystem: Host-associated > Plants > Roots > Nodule | place: USA...
TTATTTGTTCTTATATATTTCACTTTTTTTTTAATAAATATAATTTTAATATATATATATATATATATATATATATATATTAACTTCATAACATTACAATATTATCACCTATTAATATAATATCATGCATATTTAAAAAATGTATACACACAGGCGCTATCGCGCCTGTGTTACGCTAGTATATATGTAACAGGATACGGTTACATAATTAATATATATATATATATATATATATATAATAAATTATAATAATTAATAAAATAATAATAGTATATTATAATTAATAATTAAAATAAATATATATTTATATAAAATTTAAAGAGAGTATAAACGTAAAATAATTTGTTATTTCTTTAAATTTTTGCAAAATGAAGAGATGAATTTTGAGAACAATCTTGCAAATCGATTTCTGCTTTTCTTTTCAAATCATATCATGAGAATATAATTTTTTTTTTAAATCTGTCTTCACAAATCATTGTCTACAGGATACATGCAAGCAAACAGGCGCTAAAAGTTATACAAGTAATAAAAGTTACTTTTAGATTTAGATTGATTGCTTATTTACTCTCCATTTTGGTTCAAAAGTTAGTTTCTCCTTAATTTTTTTAATTGATGCTTAATTTTACTTTATTGTAATAATTGAGTCTCAATTTCTGAAAAATTTATTTAATGTCATGCGTAAATTAATAATTTTTTGTTGTCTACATGCCAGGTAGGGGATATGACACGTAACACTAAGTAACAGATAGTACTAGTACGACATATCACAATCAATACTAGATATCATTTTCTTGTACTGAATTTAATCTCACACATACTATCATTGCTTCAATTTAGTCCCATTTTTATAAATGGATCAATATTGTCTCTCACACTAAATTTGTTATTTGTATAAATATTATATTAATATTTGGTTTAAAATTGAGTTTTTTTATTAAATATTTTTGAATTATTTTTAAATCATTTAAATTATTGGATTCCATTTAAATTAATTAGTTTTAATCATATAAAAAAATATTTTTATAATAGATTAGTTTTAAATGTTTACTTTTTTTTAAATAAACTTAAATTTACTTAAATTTATTTAATAAATATAATATTATTTATACGATAACTAACAAAATAATGTTAGGATTTAAACAAAAATATAATATAGAATAATATTTGTCAAACTTAATAATATTAAAATTTAAAATGAAAATAATTTAAAAAATCAATTTTTATTACATAATTAAAAAAATAAAAATACACAATAATGTAATATATTAAAGACTCAATTTTAATGAAAATTTTAATATAACATTAATATAAATATTTGGAGAGGGATAACATTGATTTATTTTTAAAAAAATTAAGACTGAATTAAAAAAAGACATATACACACTAAATTGAGAATAAGACACAAACATTTGGCACAATCTGCGACAAGTGACAAAGATAACGTCATGTGTTACACCACAAAACCTGACACATGGAAAATAAAAAAGTTTCAAAAAAAAATTAAAAATTAAAAGATTAAATACAAAATTAAAAAAATTAAAAATTAAAAATTAACATGTAATATTAACTTGTAATATTAACTTTTAAGTGATTCTAATGCCGTTTATAATTTTTTTAGAAAAAAACCTAATTAAATCAATATTTAAAAAATTAAGATTCAATTAAAAAAAAATAAAATTGAAACTAAATTGAAAAAAAAAACTAAAATTAAAACTCAATTAAACCAAAAAGCTAAGTAAAGATTAACTTGAAACTTTCCGGTAAAATTGGAAACCAAATATATTCCTCTTTTAAGAGATCTTCTAGAATAAACTTTCAGGAATAGAATTTTAGAATAAGATTTTTCATAACATGATTTCTAAAATAAGCTTTTGAAAACACATCAAATAAGCTTTCTGAAACATAATACCTTCTTTTAAAATGAGTTTCCAAAAGGAGCAATCCGAGCTCTCTTTTGTTCAAAATAATATTCATTTACAATCGAGAACATAGGTGTAACAACTTTTTTACACCTGATAATGTAACGATGACAGAGTATAATAAAGGAGCGAATTCTAATATTTTTTTAGTATATTTTTAGTCTTTATAATTAGATGTGAAATTAGGATTTGTCTCTTTCTCAAATTTGATATAAAATTTATTTATATACTTCAATAACACATGGAATATTTATGATGAAAACAATAGTTGATAGAATACTTATTTTGTATTTTATAAGCCATGTTTAATTTTTAACTAAGTTGGTTCAGTGAAAGATAAAGAGAAGCCAAATACCAAAACAGATGTATAAAAAATGCATCTATGACATTTATGTTTGAGAGTTATTGAGATTAATACAACCTGGCCTGCTGACAATTTCAAAGTTCATGGCATATATTGATCAAATAATTTTTTCTTCATTGTTTGAAGCAACAATCTGATTATGTTTTACAACAGGGAAAGGGAGAAGATAAGCAAAGAAATGGGTATGTATTGTATACTGTACATGATGCTCTACATCCATGTAAGCGAGAGAATGTTTCCATCAAGTTTCCTGCAACAATTTTCTGATATCAGCAGAAGAAGCATTCTTATTCTTGAATTAAAGTTGATGATAAAAACTAACAGAATTTACAAATGTAGAGTTATGATGAATACCTGGAAAAAAAAGTAACATATATCACTAGTAAATTCCAAAAGGCATGGATAGTGATTGGAGTGAGAAGGTTGCGAGTTTGAGCATATGAAAACCCCAAAACAGACCCTATGTATGTAACAATTTCTGTTATTTTCTACACAGGATGTGGAAGAACAATACCATCTTTCAAGACAAAGTACACTTTTCTATTTTCATTTCTTTCTCTAAATATAAGTACATAAATGCATTCAATCAAATATTTGAGTTGGAAATAACGAAAACAACAGAAACGTAAATAGAAAAATATGACATTTTTTAAATAATTTGTGAAAATGGAAACTGAGAATAAACAAATTCTGAAATAAAAAGGCCCTTTTTTTTCACTTTTCCACCTTGTTCAAATTAAATTATTTTGCATTCAATGTCCATCTAAACATTACAATAGAAAATTTCCTTGTTTCCATTTCTGAAGATGAAGTTGTCATGTATTTACACCATACCTATAACAAAGATATGTGGAAATTGTGCAGGACGGAGATGTGCAAGGGCAAACAAACTGGAGATAATGACAACAGCAACTGGTGTAGGAACCCTGGTGAATCAGAAAAATTGCACCAGTAACAATCAATTCACAGAACATGCTTCAACAATTTAGTTGAGGCATCCATGATGCATTTCATTAAGATAAATGTACTATTCTGCATACAAGTATATTCACTTATATAGATAATTTTTCACAAAGAAAGCATTACAGAAAGTTCAAGCTTTGATTTTGCCAAACATTGCTAGTCCAAATAACTCGGACCAACACACTACTATATATATATAATCTCTTAAAGGTAAAATTCCATATATTAGTTCACAAAGTTGATTAAAGAGCTACCACCTAAATTAAGAGTCCAAATGCATAAATATGGTCAGAAATTGAACTGGAAGGGAAAATAGCTACTAGCTAGCACAATGCAAACTTCACTATACATTCTAATCAACTTTTCTTTTTTATAAGGATAAGCGAAGTACAGCGTAGGTGAAGCTGCACTTGTTAAAGCCTTATCTGTTCAATTATCTTTCCATTGTATATCTAATTCAAAAAGGGAAAAGTACCACTTTCAAGGCAAGCTATAGTTTCTTTAAGATGACTTATTATGGTTATGGAAATGAAAGAACGGTAAAATCAAAAAGGGAAAAAAAACTTAATCGACAAAAAACAACAGGTCTCAAATGGAAAGGAAAATATATGAAGGCAACCGTACCACTTAGTCAGAGAAGTCATAAGAAATCCTCTAAACACAGTCTCCTCAAGGAGTGGAATAAGAACACATGACACAACCAAGCGGCAGGCAGTACTACAATGAAAAGAAACACAATCAATCACTTTCTTGAGAATCTGGGATACCGAACCTAGATGGAAACCTTTGAAAAATTCCTTTCATTGATAGAATTCCAGTCCACAACCACAATTGTCACCACAATGTTGTGGTTTTAGATAGCTCCGCAACTACAATTTGGCTGCATAAGCCTCACTTTACTGCAAGTTATCAAAGCATAACTGAAGCAACAACTGCAATTTTAAATAAGGGAACGGAATATCTTAAATTACCCTAGATTTGAAGATCCAACTAATGGAGCCAAGATAACAAGAGCATCAGTCTGAAAAGCAATTTATAGAAGCATATAAGAGATACCCACATGGTTTGAATTCCAGAAGAAAAAAAGATTAAACGCTGTTATAAAAGGCAAACTTTAACAGCATAAAGTAATACACCTATCAAGACAGATTAATTCTGCTAAGGTAAAAGAGGAAGATATAGCTAATCTGATCCTAGTTAGTTATGACTTTAAGTCGGTAACATACTATAAACTGCTGTGATGGAATTCTAAGATCAGTGGTTCAATAGTGATGCTACTGGAAAATCAATGACCCTAAAGTGCCTCCTCCCATGCTACAAAGAATATAGATTAACATATAGAAAGAAACTACTAATTACATCTGCAACTGCCAATAAAATTTGAAAATTAGAGCATAAACCTGTCCTTTTGGGGGACCTCCACTGAAGATTGACACAGCAACTCGAGTCAATACATTGGCAATAAAGGCACTAACAAGTCCAACCCCAGCCCACAAAAGCCAACCCTTTTGAAGATTGAAAGGTTCCCTCAAATCTGTAACAATGTTTTTACCATTGAATGGAAAAGCATCAGTGCGTAACAAGTTCTAATTCTTCCAAATAGAAGCCAATTGCAAACTCAACATTGGATTAAAATAAGATTTAAACCAACATGAACCAACATACAGAGATACAGCACGTTCATAAAGGCACAAACTGGTTTGTATTGGTTGTAGTGAACCTCGTTAAATCGGTAATACTTTTTCTAGTCTTAAGATTGGATGCCAGTCATTAATATAAACATCAAGGAATAACTTTTGCATGAGCTCAGTGTCTATAAGTGCAGCCAATAAAGAGCTCTAGATGTATTAAAATAATAATCAACCTTGTATTGAAATCTATGTTGAAGTTATCTTAATATTATTTTGAGCTCTTGATGCACTATACTCAGCCTTACACAAATACTGCTCACACTGGAAACCTTTTTGTCCATATCCTAAACATAATTGAAAGGCTCTTAAATGATAATACCGTATTTGAAGAAGTCTTCAGGAAGTGGCTGGAAAGTGTCGGCAACACTATATATGATTCCAAGTATAACAGCAGTTGTTATGCTGCCAAGACAAATAATAGAAGAAACTAAGAAAGTAATCCAAAACTTCGCATACTTCTTCTTTAACACCAGAAAGAAAATTGGAATAATTATTACGTCTGACGGTAGAAAGGCCAAAGGAGTTTCATACTTTTATTATTTATAGATTGATTAAGTAGATGGCATACAAAAGTTTAAAGCTGTTGGAAATAATGATAATAACAGTTAATGCTTTGAAGAAACAGTATGTTTACATATCACATGATAAAATGCATTTAGTATTCATGAGTACTATTGTCTACAGAGTTGCACTATTAATCTTTCCTAGAATTTGGACTCAAGACCAGAGTCAATCTATTAAATCGGCTTACAAGGTAAGAATTGTCCCAGCTTTATATGAAAGTAAACCACTATTTAGTGGCAACTATGGCAACCTCAACGAGGCACAACTAAGTCAGGCCACGGATCAGCGCAATTAAGGTGGCCTCCCAACACTCCCCCACACACACAAGGTTGCTAAAGTGTCGCAAATGCAAGTGACCCAATAATGTATATAGAATAGGTTTTGATATATTAGAACCTAATTCAACCCCCATGAAATCCATTTGCAAGGTGAGGGTTGTCCAAGTTGTATAAGCTCTATAATCATACTGTGTCAACGGAGACTAAAACACCACCCTTGAAAAAAATTAAGGCAGACCCCAAATAAGTCACAACCAAGGTAGGGCACGGATGACCGTAATTAAGGTGGTTTTCCAACAATATTAGCCTAGGAAATAGAAATTTTTAGTTTCCTGGAAAACTGAGGTTGGGAAAGTATGTTTCTCACGCTTGGTTTACCTTTTAAAATATAACATCCTCAAGGAAATATGTTTCTCACGCTTGGTTTACCTTTTAGCCAAGCTTTTCACAAAAAACTTGTCATGGAGGAGGTGGGAGTCTAACTTTCCCAATTTAAAATAAAAAATTTACTGAAAAATTTACCATATTACTCATTAATTCAATTTAAGGTATGAAGAAACTTCCCTCCTACCAAAAGTTCCCTAAGTCTATCAAGAATCTATATATGTAGATTATATATACAGAACCCTCTCTCCTCCCTTTTTAAATCCCCCCTTAAATTCAATAAAAGGAAATGTACAAAGTAAGCCAGCCTTCAAACATTTCACTAAGATACAAGTTTTGAGTCTTAAGAAATGGACTTTAAACCTAATTAAACCTCACAAAATTGAATTTTAAGATGAGATTTACACAATCTTACATACTCTAAATTAGTCTTATTTTGGGATCTCCAAATTGAGCAAGAAGTAATCAAACGATGAAAGCCTAAAGACCTAATGCATATCACTCACTTCCAAGAACATCATGTGATCTTGCTAAGTAAAATGTAGCTTCACATCTTCTCAGCAAGTCAATGACTCGTCCAAAATAAGTCAGAAGCAAAAAAGTGGAAGTAGTTTCAAAATTACCAACCAACTTCAAGGATTACAAAGGTACGAGAGTCGAAAGGAATAGCATACCCTATATCTAACAAAAGCATCACTGCCTCAACATTTAAACTTAGCACATCAGGTTTGAACCTATGAATTGCATCCATCACACCTGTCGACAAAAAACTGCCTGGGAGTAAATTAATGGCCCAAAATACACCACAAACAGTAACAAAAATAAATTATAACTTGTATGGGTAAGAAGGCCCTAGATGCCATCTTCTCCGTAGATTTTCATTATTTCAAGTTTGATATGAAATCATAACAGCTATTCGAAACACACCCAATTACACAAGCAAGAGAGGTTAACGAAACCGTTTGCCAGTCCCAAGGCACCTCCCATCGCCTCAGAATACGCCATTCCACTCCCGATTCCTGAAAAAGAGACAAATAAAATGAACAATACAAGTAATTATTACAATCTTTTATAAAGAATTTGACTAGAATGTATTGATAATATAAAAGTTGTTTACATCATCAATCAATAGTATATTTTCACGCATGGAAAGATTACGGACAAAAGTAATAATTACTTAAAAAATATATTTGAGAGATCCATATTTGATCGACTGAATAAAAATCTTCATAAGCAAGGTGTTAAACTAAATTATTTCATATATTATTGTAAACAAAAACAAATAACATAAAGACCGATAACTCATAGGTGTCACTGAAATGCACTCACATTCACTCATGCAAAGGGAATCATATCATCATAGTAGATTTCAATTTGGTATTGAATACACTGAAAAACCAATCGCCAGATACCCACATTAAAAGAATATGTTTTTACTTCTTCATTTTCTTAGCTTGTCACAAGTAGCATAGAAAGTCAAACACTTTTACTCTTCAAGCACAGAAACCATAGAGCATCATTCCGGAAAAGTAATTGCATAGGAAACAAAAATAGAAAGAAAAACAAAGGTGAGAAAGCAGAGTGCCTTTTCTCCGGCGTTGGAGAAGCAAACTGAAGAGAGGGCCCATTTACAACCCAAATTCCAGTGGTGCAGGAAAAAAGGCTTTCTGTGAAGAACTGTGTGGCTTTGTTTTGAGATGGTTTTGAAGGAAGAACAAATCTCCGGCGTAGGAGAAGCAAACTGAAGAGAGGGCCCATTTACAACCCAAATTCCAGTGGTGCAGGAAAAAAAGGCTTTCTGTGGAGAAATGTGTGGCTTTGTTTTGAGATGGTTCGAAGGAAGAACAAATCTTTTGGGAACCAAAGAGGGTGGAAGGTGACGGTGAACACACAGAAGAAGCAATGAACATTAAATTTGAAAGCATTATGTAAAGTGGAGATTTTAGAAGTTGGATTGGCAAAAGAAGATCTTTGAACGTTAAAACTTTGGATGATTTGCCCACAAGAACAGAAGACAGATGAAATGATGTTCGAAAATTTTGGATGAAATGATGTTCGAACTTCGTTTTGGGGCTTCCTATTGGTTTTTTCTCTTACAAGAGTTTGTTGCAATTAGAACGAATTTATATTGTAAACTAACTAAAAAATATTTAAGTAGTCATTCTAAAAATTATATGTTAATGTGTGATTAGATATTATAATAAAATTTGTACTTTCCAATCTCCTTTAAATAGTTGTACTGTTACTATCGCTTTCAAATTCATAATGTGTAATTTCAACTTGCATTGCACTTAGGATAAAGTTCAACATTCTAAATTTATCTTTATCTTCTGGTTTAGGATTGATTTTCTGTTCTGTATATATTAATTAAAAGAGATTTAATAATATATAATTCAGAATATATATTTTTATTTTAGATTGTTTATTTTGAAATACAAATTTACATTATAAATTTATTTCAAAATATAATACTTGTATTATAAAATATTCAATCCAAAATATAAAATATAAAACATAGTTTAGATAATACAATTCTAAATACAAAATATATCATCCAAATTTCACAAGTAATTCAAGATAAAGTTAAACATATTTTTTTTCTTTTAAGTTTAAGTGAAAATTAAGGTTAACATATTGCGACATTTAATTACACACATATTGATTTAAAAAATCAATTAAAAAACCAGCAGCATAAAGATTAACCAAAAAAAACAAACTCTGATAACAATTGAAGGTTATAAATCTCATTCATAACATGCACAGAAGAAATTGTTGGATCTATTTTTATTAAATTCATGCATAATAGATATCAACAGACAAGAAATTAAGAAGAAAAAAAATACCTTGATTGCCAATTATAGTTCCGAAAAGTTTTCCCTTTCAAACATACAAAGGTCTTAACGTGTATCCACGGAGACTAATCTCTATTGCGCCAAGACTTGACCGATGGAACCGACCTACTTCTCTAGCAACGGAAAACTATTGAAATCTTAAAGAGAAAGCTCCTTTTCATAAAAATAAAATAAAAAAAAAAAAAACTTTTGCATCTACTCTTAGGGTTTTAAAAATAAGCCTCTCATCTAAAAATGTGTTTTTCGAAATTGGTTTTATTCTATCGTCACGCAAGCCCACATTTGCCTCTCTTTTTTTTCTATCTAATATAAACCAAATCGAATCTTTGTTTCGAGCGTCAATAAATCTTATATTAAATCATATTTAATTTTGATTTATCAATTTTGATTAAGTTTTACTTAAAATCAATTTTATATATTCTTAGACTTTTATTAATTGTATTTTTTGTGCTAGTAAAGAGTATAATAATATTCTAATTAAGAAAATATTAATTAATTAATTAATTAAAATTAAATTATTTAATTTAATTAATTATATTTTCCGTCCAAAAAATATCAGAACATCCTTGATGATCTTATAGATTTATTACTAAACCAATAATAAATTAATTTATAAAACCACTAAAAAATTAATATAATATTTTTTATTATGTTTTCATCTTGATGTTAGTTCTAAAATAAAGGTATAATTGTCAAAAATTTAACTCAAAATGAATAATTTAAGAAAAACATTTCTTATTTCATTCCTGATATTCTCACCAAGATTTTTATTTATATAAAGACCAAACTCATTATCAAAAAGTTAATGAATTTTTATTTGGTTAATCATATTCGATTATCATTCAACTATCATAATAAAATATTAAATGTTTAATATCAAAATATAACAAATAACTTGTTAAATTTTATAATAATTTCAATTATAAGAAAAACGATATGTTTCTTTAAAAGAATTTTTGATTGAATACTTTTTATTTGAGTTCTATATGTACTATTTTAGTGTAATTAAGAATTTTATTTTTATTTTTTTACACATATTAATCTACCCGAATTAATGATATCTTATCATCAATAACGTATATAATTAAAAATAATTTAAATTAAAATTATATAAAACTTATTTGTAATTATAATAATCTTTCTTATAATAATATGACCTGAATTTTAATAGAGAACCTTTACAAATGAATTCAATGAATATATGACGATGGAATAAATAATAATAATAAATAATAAGCATAATTTTACAGATTTGATCTAACATACCTCCGATCCATTAGTGCCTGAGCCAACTGAGCTATCTCTTTTCCCCTTAGCACCAGGGTTTGTACCTCTTCCTCTTCCATGGAGGCTTTCGCATTGCTGCAACAAAGCCGACGCCGCCACACTGCGTCGCCACTGCCACCGTGCCAGTGCATCAACGGCGCCGTTGCCGACCGGAGACCGCCAGCGCCATTCCCCTCTCCTTCCGCGCAGGAAATACTCCATCTTCTTGATCACACAAGTGCCATCGCCAGCAACATCTCGATCGTCGTCGCGTCTAGGGTTTCCCGCTCCATACTGTTCTGTACGGCTAGAGAGGTTCTTCCCGAAGTTGATACTTCTTCTCTCTCCATCGATCCATGATAGCTGCAGTTCCCGTTGCCTCCATTTCCGTCCAACACCACGTGGCAGCGAGCGCCTCCACGCAAGCACCTTCCAGAGCGTCATCATTCACAAAGTATTTGGTTGCCTTTAGAAGGTAGAGCCAAAATGAAATGGTTAGAGAAATTGAAACTGAAAAGATTTGAAATAGCATTTACATTATTTAAAGACCGCTGCATGCATTTTCTCCGTTATTACCTTCTCATTCCCGCCTATCGATTCATAATAATCCACAAGAATATCAAATATTATTTTCAGTGCCACGTAGGCTTGTCAATTGAGTGTAAAATCCGTTGGGTTTTTTCACGTGACCAGATTTGGGGATGAAGGTCGTTGGTTTGTAACTACTTCTGAGCAAGAAGATTTGCACCAAAACGAAGAGATATGCAAGAATAACTAAATGTTTTATCTTAATACCCTATCCACACAGCTACCATATATCTATATATTTATTCATCTATTTATTTATATATCTATATCTTTTATAACATTTTGAACATGTAATAATTCCTGACACCTTCTCAATTTTTTTCTTAAGAATTCAACAATAAAAATATATTAGTACTTTTTTTTATAACACTTTTATGGTTTGCAATAAATTCTAAAATCATATTAAGACTTTTTTAACGTAAATTTGAAAAGAATTTAGTAATATAATTATATATAAAAAAAATTTCGTTATTAGTAATATTTTTATTATAATATATAATGGTACACATAAAAATGATTTTCAATAGATAATTCAAATCAATTTAATTTAAAAGAATATTAATATTTTCTTAACATAAAATTTGAGAAATTCTTTCGATATACTGCCGCCTTCAAGTTTATTTATAGTATGTTAAAATATCGAAATATATTCATTAGGAAATATACGCTAATTTCATTTTCATTTACATTTACATTGCTTTTTATTTTTTATTTCATTACTTGCATAAATAAATTCAAGATTAGAGTTATGGAGGAAACAAATTTAACCAATTTAACCACTTTTGTGCTATTTATATATATATATATATATATATATATATATATATATATATATATATATATATATATATATATATATATATTTATATTACTCAAGAAATCATGTTCTAAAGGTGTTTGAATCTCATGATGAGGTACATTATTTAATGATTTTTTTTATACTTTTTGTCTTTTTTTATCTATTCCACTATCTTAAATCCATGATTTCCAAAATAGTTTCACCAACTCATGAATAAGACTTTGACGTCAAAAGTTAAGTACAAGTATGATGCTACATGCATATTTCAACAATCATTTCAAGTTAAAAATAGTGCAAAAGTTTAAATAAAAATATAGTGCAAGAGTTTAAAAATATGCTCTTAAAGTCTTCGGTAAAACTTTGTAAGTAATTATTTTTTTACATATACCATTGTCTTAAATTTTGTTATTATTAATTGCATATGTGTTTTAACATCACAAGAGTCGGCATTACAAACGTTTATAAATAATTACCTGTTTGTGCATTTATCTTCCTAACGTATCCCATTTTATATGTTTTTAATATCTTTTTCTTTTTCATTTTGTGCATGATCTACTCATTAAGTTCTCACATGAGTCAAATGTCAAAAAAGTTTAATATTTAAATGTTGATTTGAGTTCTAATGTAGCTCTCACTTCTTTGAGGGAAGATAGTTCAAGTACTTTTGACGTCCCAAATAAATAAGATATTAGAAAATAAGTATTAATAAAGATTAACATTGAGAAGTTAGTGATTTCAACTTATAACTATTTTAAGAAGGTCATAAAGTTTTAGAGTATTTATGAAGTATTTATATTTATTTGTCTACTTAGTGCATGTATTTTGTTATTGGATTTATTTTGTTGTTGTTTTAAGTTTGAAATCATTTATGAACACTTGGGTTGTTAATTTAAATGTTCCATTTTTTTATTCTCATTTCACCATTTTACTTTTAATGTTCATGTTAAATTCTTATGTTAACCTCTTCTTATTAAATATTTCTATGAAATTATTAAATGTTTTTTTTTAAGAAAATTGAACACTATTTTTCATAAACGTTTAATAGGAGTATTTGCAAAAATTATATATTTTAATACAAACAATATGTTATTTGTATTAAGTATTAGATATTAATTGATAAAATTTGATTCATCATTTAACATTAATTATTGAATTACTAAATATTATTCAATATATCGATATAAAATTAACAATTAACACAAACAATATGTTATCTATCTCTATTATGTACTATATATTATGTATTACGTATATGTTTTTAATATTATTAATGGTAGTAGTTATACAATTTAATATGTAGTATAGATAATTTTTTTTAATTATTTTATGTTAATTAACTGTTTAACAATCAAACATTGTATTACGTTGATTGAAAATATAATTATAGAACTTACAATATTTTAATAGTTAATTTTACTATTTCATATATTAATTGTATATTATCTATTATATATTATATACTATGTATTATGTATCTATTATTAATTATTAATGTCAGTAGTTATATTGACCTTAATTAAAAAGACAATGATAGTAGTTACACACAAATAATATATTCTTCTTGTTATTATTTTTTTCTTATTAAATCATTTTAATTCAAATTTTAACAATTAATGATATTTTATCGTTTACTTAAAATATAAACTTTTATTTAGTTTATATTTACAAATTGACAAATTATTATTTATATTTAATGAAAAAAAATAATTGTTGTAATAACTTATTAAAATTAGGTACATTATTATTATTATTATTGTTAAGAGTTATGCAAATTATGTGAACCCCTTACTTTTATTTCTTTGAGTTATCTCTTTCTCACTAAACTTAAGTGCACCAACTCATCTACACTGAACAGAAACACTCTCCACCATTCTCTCCAGTTCTTTTCCTCTTAAACCCCTCACACTCTCCACAATTCTAATTCTTCTTCTTCTGCAAATTCAGTTCCTGGAAGAGAAACCCTTGCAGAGCTCCCAGTTGACCTTGCTTCCAACTCCCTCCCTCATAGTAAGTCAATTCTTCCAAGTCTGATCCTGTTTTACTCTGAATTCGAAATTTTGCCTCTATTCTGGAATTAATCAGGCGTCCTCCTCTTCCTGTGTTGTAATGACTAAATTCTCTAGGTTGAACTGAAATCCTGAGCCCTCATTGTTGAGGAGGTATCTTATCAAGCTCAAATATCATAAAAAGGTAAGGGAAGCTAACCATTATCTTATAATTCGTAGAGAAATCTGTTCTAATGACTTTAGATTGCATGCTCAAGTGATGAATTGATGTTTGAACCGTATAATTGAATGTGTGTTAGATTCTGTGGAAAATCTGGGCTTCTGCATGTAGGAACAGGTTCATAACCTGGTATTTTCGCCTGGGTGAGTGGCTCTCGCCTGAGCGAAAATACCAAGAAACCCACCCATGTTCCTGCGCGAAGCCTTGCCTAAGCGAGCTGAGGTCGCTTAAGCGAGAGACACCCTCGTCTAAGCGAACCAGTTTAGCCTGAGCGAGAGTTCGCCTAGGTTTTTAATTTTTTCCACTGTTAGAGCCTCGCTCAGGCGAGATTGAATCGCCTAAGCGAGACGACCTCTCGCCTAGGCTAGATTGTCTAGCTTGAGCGAAAGCCACTGCAATGGGACACTTGATGTTCTATTTTAAAAGGGTGAAATTATATGTTTGAAAGTGATTTTGTGCAATTAGTCTCCTTTGTGAATGGAATGTGTTGCTAATGCTATGTATGGTGAAACTTGATGAATATGAATTGTGAGAAGATGTGATTGAGATAGAATTTCAAGGGAAATTCAGAAGAGAATGTTAGTGTGTGTGTGTGTGTGTGTGTAAGGACGTGAGGAATCCGTATTGGTTGGTATCCTAAAACTCCAATAATCATTCACGCTCAGATAGAGTAGAATGGATGTCATGAGGAGTAGTAGGAGGTCCTAGTCTTTGGACTTGATTAAGTCTTAGACGCGAAGGGGACTTACCCTGTGAGTGGTTGGGTGATAACCCCTTGTGCTCAAACTTTGCAGAGTTTGGGAACCTTCACAGGCGCAAACCACCAAGAGCTCCAATGTCACTTACACAATCCGAATATCGAGTCTAGAATTATATAATTGAGTTATGTGTTGTGAATGATTTGATACTGTGGATTGTACGATTTTCTCTCATTTCAGTTAGCTTACCCTTCTTGTTTTATGTTTGTTTCCTTGTGTGTTCTCCTTTGCAATGATCACTTACTATTGGTGTGAGCAGAGCCGAATCCAGATGAAGAAACCCCTCTCCTAGACAGGAGCTGATCTTGGCTTGGAACTTTTAGTAGTGACCTTTTTGAGTTAGATCCTTGGAGTTTTTAATTGTATGAACTGACTCCACTTTGTATAGACCGTACCACTTCCTTAGGGAATTATATGGTTATATGGTTATTTTGGATGACTCTATCAACACTTTTTAACTGTTTATCCATATTACCTGCTTTGTTGGATCATGATGTGAATATTTTATTTAGTACCATAAAAACTATTAAATGGGATGTTACAAATTAATTTGAATGATTAATTATTTTTTAATTAATTAAATTTAATTACATTTTTTTAAAAACCAAACATTAATTACGTATTTAATATATCATATATATTAATCGATAAAATTTGATTCAAAATTTAATATTATTTGTTAAATTACTAATTATTTAATAATTCGATATATAATTATATTATCTTAAAAAATAATTATAAACTCATACTCAAATATTAAAAAAATCAAATAAATTAAATTTAGATTTATTAAAAATATTTTGTAACATTCCATTAAATAGTCATGGAACTACTAAACACAACATTAACAAGTCATATGACAAAACATATAGTAACTACAATATTAAAATATTGTTACAGTCATCTAAAAAAGAACAACTATAACAAATATTAAAATATACACAAGACATGTCAAAGTGAACCAACCTGGCTCACACAGGTTGGCTCACCACGAGCCGGGTTGAAAATGAGTGAACACAACCCGGCTCACTTTATGGTAAGCCAGAAATTTTGTAACCCGGCTCAACTCACCATAGGTTGGTGGGTTAAGTGGGTTGGCTCACCAACCCACTTAAAAATATATTTATTTATTTAGTTTGAAGTATTTACATACTTAAATAATTTTTTTAGAAACCCATGAGATGACAATCACAATAAAATCAAGAACCGATGTCATCATCATACTCACCACCAATATATGATGAATTATTTCCAAGAAAGTATCATATAATCCAAGAAAATATGACTAATATTACACATTTTCTGTCATGCTATTCAACAAAATATAAATAAAAAACTACACATTTTTGTCATGCTTATTTAGAAAAAAATGTTTATAAAATCGTTGCTTGTGTATTTACTACGAAGATTATAGTTAAAGATTAAAGTATCAAAGTATATAACTTGACAATCAAATTAATTAAACATTCAAAGTATTCAAATATTATTGAGCAACATTCTAGCATTTAAAAATATGAAATTATGAACCTATATAATTAAGAGTAGTAAATAATTATTAAAAAAAATAAAAAAAAATGTAAAAAAAAATTTGGTGGGTTGAGTGGGCCAACCCACCTCCAACACGGCTCGAACTCGTTTAACCTGTGGGTTTAGTGAGCCGGGTTGAATTCAACCCACTTTTGAAAAAACTGATTTTTTTCTCAACCCAACCCGGCTCGAACCCGTGGTGAGCCGGGTTGGCTCACAGGTTGAAACCCATTTTGACATCTCTACACAATCAGTGCTGCTGAACTAAAACAGTTATTATTCTTAAGCATCCAAAAGTACTATCTACACATAGTGTCATGCTCTACTGAATAGTATCCTAGCTTCCTGTAAGAGGAGTATCCCCACATGCACTCCCATATGCTCACACTATTAAGTGATCATTGCAAAAGGGTAACAAACACAACCACAACACCAAACAACAACAAAAGGGTAAACTAATGTATCAATGAATCTTACAACCATAAAAGTCAAATTATAATTATCATGCTAGTACACAACATAATCACCTATACCTATAAATAACAAACACTGACTCGACTATCCGGATACATGCACCAAACATCGAGTCCCCTGGTGGCCTGCACCTGTGAATTGTTCTCAAACTCTGTAGAGTTTGGCCTCAAGGGGTTATCACCCAACCATTAACAAGATAAATCCCCTTCGCGCCTAGGACTTGATCTAATCCAGTGGCTAGGATCTCCTTCTTCTCTTCACCATATAATATACTCCACTCTACTTGAGTTTGAGTAATTAATAGAGAAAGGATACCAATCCAATAATGAATCCTTATGTTGATGCATACAATAAACTTCCATATGGAATTTCTCCTTGAAATCCTTTGCATATCCACATAAAAACCATTTCCAAACACACAATCAATCCAATTTCAAGATAATATATTCCATAGAATTCAAACTAACCTTATTTAATATCTTCACACAGATAAAAACAACAAGCAGTGAACAGAGCAAACAACACTCAATGCTAGACTTCAGCGCTGAGCGCCAATTGCCTCGCATTTTTCAACGCTTAGCGTCCTTAAATTAAATCCCTCCCAGACCTGCAGAGGTCCCAATGCTCAGGCATCGCTCAGCCTGCGCTTAGCGCAATTTGCCTCGCATTTTTTAGCGCACATACATTGTTCGGCCGACGCTCAGCGCTATTTGCTTCGCATTTTTCAGCGCTCAGGCACCGCTCGGTCGACGCTTAGCGCTATACCAAAAAACTTTATGAGAAATTGATACCTGTGTATTTCATGACTCAAATTGGCATTCCTACCACTAGCACTAGTTTTCAAAAAAGAGAGTTTACATCGCAATAAGTGAAACCAATTGGGGTCATGAATCATGAAACCATCTTTCTAAATTACAACAATAATTCACACAATGCATTCAAGATTCAATTCACACATAAATTAACAACTCACAACAACCAAACTTTAAATTTTAATTACCACATGAACATGTAAAAAGCATTCATCAAACCTAGCAGCAATTAGCTTCCCTGATCAAAAAGCCTCAACACCAACAGTGATCCTAAACCCCTTTTTGCTACTAGACGCGAAATTCAACCTAGACAGAACAAAAATAGAATCAGGGTATGTAACATCCCGACAGGCCATCTCATCCCTTTAATACAACAGTAACACTTGCCTTGAACGCATAACAACACCCTCGCTCCCTTAGGCTAAAAGCCTCTGTTCAAACAGTTCAGCCTATCTCGCTTAAGCTAGGCCCGCTAGCTTGAGCGAGCCCCTCAAACAGTTGCAACCCGCGAAGTCTCGCTTGGGCGAGACCCTCACTCGCCCAGGATTAAAGTGCCTCGTCTAGGCGACGAGTTCAATGAGACAGTGGAACCACCCTCGAAATCTCGCTGAGGCGAGAGGCTCTCGCTTGAGCGAGACGCACCTTCGCTCAAAACAATAAATCCCGCCTGCGCGAGATGTGCAACCAAGCCACACAAAAACACACGCGAGTTCTCGCTTGGGCGAGGCACACTCACCTAAGCGAGATGGCCTGTCGCCCAAGACCAAATTACCCCGCCTGAGCGAGATGCTCGAGCAGAGCCTGAAGCTAAATCCCTATAACTCTCGCCTAGGCGAGTCCGGCTCGCTTGAGCGAGAATTGCAGATTTTGGCATTGTTTTACGCACACAACAACAACAATCGAACCCAAAATACACTCCAAATTTATACCATTCATTCAGCATAATTTCATTAGGCATATGAGCATAATTGGACACGAAAATAGGCCCCAACAACCCAACTTTGCATAATCACAGTATATACAATGCATAACCCCATTATATTCATGCATTTAGGCCAAAAATTCAGTAAACCAGTACCAACAACCATAACCCTTGATTCCCTCATGTGCAACAAGAAATTCAAGCATAGATTCATCCAAATTATGCAAGATAATACAACAAACTCAGAATTTCGATTCAGCTCCCCTAACCTGAGATTTTCCTTTGCCTAGCGTTTGAATTACGCGTCTCCCCTTGAACACCAATGCCCTTCTCCTTGATTCTATCCCAATTCAACTTTCAATTTCCTCAAACCTCATAATTCACTCTAAATTTTCGTATTCCTTTACCTAGGCCACAATCACAGATGCCAAAACCCTTATTCTCACCTGAATTTACCTTTTAAAGGGTGCCTTAATGTGGGTTAATGCAAAAAAACCCTAAACCATTATTATTAGTTATTTTTCAGCCCCTCTTGGCTGCCCCTACTGCTAGGGTTTTCTATACCCTTTCATATTCAAGTCACAATCAATTATTAGCAAAAACCCAAGTCCCTTCACACAATTTAAGTACTCTCAACCACTTGAGCTGATACTTTTTCACATCACACCAATCAATATTTAAAGCCATAAAAGTTCCACTACCCGCATTTATTAATTAAGTAATTATTTAATTAATTAATTTTTCCGGGTCTTACAGGGTACGCAATCAGGACCATTGATAAAAGGAAATTCACATGGTAACCTCAGAATCTACAAACAATCCTTCACTGGCCATTTGCAAGGGATAGAATAATTGACAAAGAAAGGATCGGAACACCAACTTACTCAATAAAAAAATTGATCGGATGAACTTCGAGATCTCTCTACAAGGATCGCTCCCGTAGTCTATGATCCTCAAATAGAGGAGAAAATAGTGAAATATTGTAGAGAGAAGGGAGATGGCTTCTAGAAAAGTGTTTCTAGAGAAATGTAGTGTTTTTAACTAATGAGATCATTTTATGAAATTTCTATTTATAATTAAGCATTTATGTATTAAAATAATATTAAGATCTTATTATTTTAAAAACACTCTCACTCTTAAAATAAGATTTTCTAAGTTCTCACATATTTCGTGTGATTTAGTTTATTAACATGCATGTTGTATCGATAAATATTTTATGATTAATATTATGGTGGAAATAAATCAATATTGTTCATTCTTTGTAAACAAAAGTTGCAGGGGTTTGTTAATTTTTTTTTAAGAAAATGAAACATGATTTTTCATAAACGTTCAATAAAAGTAATTGTGAAAATTAAATATTTGAATGCAAACAATATATTATCTATTTTAAGTATCATATATTATACAATGTTATATATTATTCTATATACTTTATATTATGAATTATATATATTATGTATTGTGTATATAAATTTATTGTTATTGATGATAGTAGTTATACAAATTAATTTTTATAAATAATTCATTAATCATATTAATTTTTTCTTTGTTAAATTATTTTAATTTACATTTTAACATTAATATATATTACCATTTATTTAAAAGATAACGCTATGATTTATTATATATATTTTATATATGATAAGTGGAAATACATTTATTATTGAGAGTAAGTATAATTTAAAATTAAATGTAAAATTAATAAGACGATAATTTATTAAAATTAGTTTATTTAAAAAATTAACCTTAAATATAATTTTAGTAAACATTTGTTTAAGTTTGCATACTAATTTGAAGAATTTGATGTGGATTTAATTGATATGTGGACTAACGAAATTTTAAAAGTCATTTAATTACAATAGAACATCATATTATCACACTATGAATTGTTATGGGTGTTAGGAATTTTTAGGTGTTATTAAAATATGAGATATAATATGATAGATGATATCACTAGTGCAAATTTGACTTTTTAATCCGCCTTATATGCTTCGGTTATAGCGGAACCGAAGCCTATAAGGAGACGATGACATTTTTGTAATTTTGTCAAACTTTTTTGCCTCGGACCTACTAAGAATTGGTGCAGCAACAAGTTTTATGCCTCAGTTACAAATGAACTGAAGCCTATAAGGAAACCCAGTAACCAAAATTTCAAAAATGCCACCAACGTCAGATGTTTTGGCCTCAGGTATTATTGGATCGAGGCAGTAAGTACTTTAGGCCTTGGTTATTAATTGAACCGAAGCCATAAAGCTTGTTATAATTCCTAATTCGTGAACCCTCTCCACTATTCATCATCTCTCACAATTCTCTCTACGCGAACCCTTTGCACTCTTTGCCACCACCATTGTCCAGCTCCGCTGCCAACCAGCTGCCACCGCCATTCGTCGTGCATCATCACCTCGTCGCGCCATCCACTATCGCCGATTAAATCGTTGCCTTTCACTACCGGTGAGTTCAAAAAATGGGTTTCCCTTCGCGTTTTTTTTTGTTTTTTTTTTTTTGCGTTTTTGAT
>Ga0214543_1006425_pt1 | contig 20898 bp, 4 predicted proteins | sample CNSS2metaG_FD_160094 | JGI IMG/M metagenome (GOLD analysis project Ga0214543, IMG submission 160094) | Root nodule microbial communities from cowpea collected in UCLA plant growth center, Los Angeles, California, USA - CNSS2 | ecosystem: Host-associated > Plants > Roots > Nodule | place: USA...
AGTCACTGCCTCTAGATCTTGAGAAGAGATACCAGTGATCTCTGTTCTGTAGTCCACAATTTTTTTGTTGGGTTTTACGAATTCATTCAGCTTGACCTGAAAAGTTCTGAAAATTATCTATCTATAATCCCGAAAAGGAGAATAATTTTAAAAACAATTATGTGAAACCATTTTTTGGGAGGCTATGCGAAACGAGGAGTGTACATAAATTACCTCTAAATTATGGTCCACCACACAGACTTTAACTACCGCTTCTGTCCCATCTTCACAAAGAACCATTTCACAATCAACAGCTAGCATTGTAGTAGACTTCAACACCTTGGGCTTGTTTTTAACATTTATAACTATCCACCCCTTCAAATCCACATCAAAAGCATAATATATGATATATCAGAATAACTATTGACCCCTTCAAATTCAGGTACAGATGATGTCAACAAACCTCATCAATTGATGGAAATGAATAGTCCAATGGATATAACGGATGCTGCAGAGTTATTTGAACTAGCCTCTGTGCAGCAAACATCAGACTGTTAGAAAATTATAGTATAACTTTTTTTTGTAAATACACATGTCAATGAAATCAACAACATTAATTAAGAAGAAAAAAAATGTGCATACCCATTATCAATTACACAACCCAGTAAGGAGAAAAAGGATAATTATCAGCAAAAGTAACATCAGAATATTTTATTTTGTTGAATCATAGAGATTCAAGCCACTATCAATTGCATTCTCTTCAATTTTAGACTTTAGTTCTACATTCAGATTTGCTAGAAGAAACAAGAAATATTCAACTTGGAAGCTGATATCAAATTGGCATGATGGTTTAAATAAAAAAGAGGAAAAGAATAATTCATAAAAGTATAAATTTAGAAATATGTAAAAATTAATTATAGAAATAGGGCAGAAGATACATGTGAATAGTACTTAAAACCAGTCCAGTCACTAAACCAGTGAAGTTATGGGTTTAAGGTTCAAAGGTTTAACGTGGAGTTCAACCAGTGTCAAACCAGATTCAATAAAATATTATCATTTTATTCTTTTAATATGATAGTACAATATACAAAGTAGTATTAATAAAAAAGATTATATATATATATATATATATATATATATATATTACAAAATTAAAATTTAAACTTCAATTAAATGCATCCTAAGTCATAGCATTAGAAGTTATATATGAAAGCAAGCAAGTATAATACATCGTGTATATATATACACATGTTCTTAGAACTAAAAAATAAAATCCATTAGTAACTACAACTCTCTACAACAGGAAAAACACGTTCTTAGAACCAACAACCTAAACCTCTCAACACACAAGTTTTCACAGTTTTTCAAGTTCATGGCCAGTTTGACCGACTATATCCCGGTTGGAATTTAAATCCATCAGTAACTCAAAAACCAACTACAGCAAAATTATAACTTAAAATAAATCAAGTTTTCATAAACAACCAGTCAAACCTCCCAACCCACTAGTTTTCCCAATTTTCCAGCTCATGCCCAGTTTGACCGGTTTTATCCCGGTTCAAATTTGAACTGCCTTTTAGGAAGACTTCAACCAAACACTAGTTTGGTTCCTGATTCAGTTTTGACAACATTGATTGGAACAATCTCAGATGAAATTGAATGATAATGTTGAATCACTCAAAGAAATAACAAGGATAGGTAGAAAGCCCAAAACACATGCGGTGAGTATGACTTTTACGGAAAGGAAACTCAGTATTTAATAGAAATCTTACAAATGAAAACAAAACTTCATAACTCAAGCAAAATAACATTATTACTTACAACTATAATCCAAGAAAGAAAGTTTAATACAAATCTAAAACAAGATTTTAGCAGAACAACCACCATTAAAACGAACCTGTTCCGGGGAATCGTGGGATTTATCTTTCATCCGCTCCAACAAGTATTGATTTGCATGATGTCGCATGATGTTATCAAAAAACTATACACAAGAAATAAATAAAACTCACATCTTTTGAGTCTATGTGTACATATTTGGTACTGAAAAGTTATTTACCTTCAAATGTTCGTCCTCCGAAAAAGACTTTAGAAATGTTGCCAATAACTCATGGGGTCGCTTTGATGGATCACTCAAATTGGCCCCAAACTTTTTGTCATGACTGTCCAAGAATTCTTTCCAGTCTCCTAGCTTACCCCTCAGGCCTCTCTTTTGTGCCAATTTTACAATATCAGCCAGCACCTACCCATATGGAAGCACTAGTTATATTGTTGGGACAAAGGAGAAAGAAGGAAAGGGAAACAAAAATACTACAAAAGACTGCATCACTATCACCAACAACCAAAGAAGTTGAAAATAATTTTGGCAAACGTACGAATCTAAAACTAAAATCCCTAATTCTATATGAACTGATTCACTAGGTTTATAGCAAATGTAGTTTTTCATCTATTAAATAAGTATTAAAGCATAACCATTTAGTCCAATGATTTCATCACCACAATAACTGTGACAGGAAACACACAACTAAAACCAAGAGTATATACAATACAAATCTTTCTGAGCTGCATTTTAGCAAAACTAAAAGTGTATACGACGACTCTTAAATCCCGTCATCATTTAACATACTCCGATGAAAACTTAGTATCTAGAAGTCACTTTGGGAATCAACTCATTTATGCCAAAACATTCAGCATAGTTTCCCGTAAAAATTTACCACCTAAAATATTCAATTGATTCCACAGCAGTACATTCAAAATACTAAAAGCATCTAAGGAAACTTAAAAGCGAAAAATGCACAAGTTGAATTAATTTTTTCAAAGGCGTTAGAAACAACACAGAACAAACATATTGAAAGCATTAACGAAGGAAGCTTACCTTCTTGTCTGCAGTGTCTATTTTTTCTTCCATATTGAGTTGCTGCGAAGCAGTGTCAAACTCTTTTCAAAACAACTTCCAAGAATATATAAAGCCTGTCTAGGTTTTTATATATGATTAGATTCTGTGTAGAGTTTCAAAAAATTTGTACATGAAAAAGCATATAATAACATTATTGAGCTTCTTTCGTTGCAATCCTCCCAGCGGTGAAAGAGAATAAGCTGACAGATCTCACGGCGGTGGCTTCTCTGTCAGCGGAGAAGCCAACAGAGCTCGCGGCTGTGCTTCTCTCGCGATGCAATCCCTCCCAACGGAAGGGAGAACAAGCGGACAGAATTCACGGCCGTGACGCCTCTTTCGGCAGTTCCTCTGTCAGCGGCGACGTCGTGGCGGTGGCGCCTCTTTCGGCGGCGGCGACTCACACAGTAGCAACGTTGGTGGTGGCCTTGTCACGTACGAGTTTCTTCGTGGTAGTGGGCTGACAATTGTAGTGATTTTTTTTTGTTATTAACCGTTAAAGCCCAATTATTAAAGCCCAATTATTAAAACTCTTACAGCACTCAAAAAATAAAACAAAGGGGTTTAGTTAGAAAAGCAATTGCACCAAAAAAAAAACAAAAAAAGTGACAACCTCTCTTCTACATCTAAAATACACAAATTTTCATTTTTTTCAGCTATTTAAGGATGTACTATATTATTCTAAATATTATGAAATTCAGTTATAAATTTTGAGTAGCATAAAATAATTTTGTGTATGAATATAAATTTTATAAATTTTGTAGGATTTTAGAATCGATATAAATGATATGTTTGATCACTTGTTTAGTTTTTTGTATTATTAAGTTTGTGTTAGAGATTAAAACATACTAAAAAAATGTCTGTTTAAATATTAAAATAAGCCGTGTATAAGTTTTAAGGAGATACTTAAATGAATTTGTTATAAAAAAAATTAATATTTATTATAAATATGGATTTCCTAAAATTAGTTTGTTTTTACATAAATAACTTTCTTTAATATTAAAATATTGTGTTTATTGATAAAAGAAGTTTTCGAGGTACAGATGAAAGTTGTAAGTCAAAACTATGAATGTAGAAAAAGTATAAAGAATCTTAAATTTTTTATATATTCTTTTAAGTTGATTTTTTTACCGTATAACTTATATATCTTTTAATTTCAATTAAGTTTAAATTTTAGTTTATATTAAATTATACACTTAAAATAAGAGCTATATCATTATATAAAAATATTTTTCATTGTCTACACATTTTATTTTTAATTTCACTTTTTAAATAACCTTTTTTATATTAAAATAATCATTTTATTATATGTACTCTTTAACTCTAAGAAAAGGTAAAATTGTGACGCATAAAACAAAAGATTTCCTTCCTCTCCTCTATAGTTGATAAAAATTGTTACCCACTCCCTTTCTTTCCACAATGAAACTCACACATCCTTGTTCCATCCATGAAAATAAATGCCCTTTTCTCTTCATTAAAATGTGTTTCTATTTATAAAATACACAAATTTTCATCCTTATAAGGAAATACAATATTTCATTATCATTTATTATTATTATCTAATAATATTATATAACAATATATTAACAATTTTTAATATCAAAAAATATCTTATAATATCTAATATTTTTTTCTAATTAAATAATTATTCATCAAATTTTATTATTTGAAAATAAATCCTTTAAATTATAATTAACTATTTTATTTTTTACTTCAAATATTTAACTACATTTTTATACTTTTTTATTATTAAAATTTCTACAATTTTCACATCATTTGACACCTACATGTCGGCTTTTCATCACTTAAGGTTATAGTATGTTTGTCCATTAGACTGGTACGTGAAATGAGTTCAAAAGATCGTGAGACAATTCGGTTCATATTCAGTGTGGATGTTGGAGCATTAACATTTTTCCAGTATGGGAAGATCAGGAAAAACGTATTGTGCCCACGGTAAATACTAAAAGTGAAGTGATGTAAGCATCTTTATATACGGAATATAATTGAATAATGACTAATTTTAATGATTAACTTAGATATCAATTTATAAACTAAAAGTTATTGGTAACTAAAATAGTTTATATGAATAAAAAATTAAAATTGGTTTCCATGTTCGTAACTAAATAATTTCAATTATGAATTTGTATTTAAATTGGTTCACTAACATCAGCAATCAAGATTTTGGTTACCAAATAAATTGTTCTCTAGTTAGAAAATTAGTCTCTAAATTGAACTTCAAACATATTTTTATCACTAAATTTGATCATCGTTTATGAATTTTCTTATAGAAATATATCAAAATTCACTTAAAAATATAACTATATAAAACCCACCCCTGATCCTGCGCGAAGTCTCGCCTAGGTGAGCTGAGGTCGCTTAAGCGAGAAGACGATCTCGTCTAAGCGAGCCAGCTTAGCCTGAGCGAGAGTTCGCCCAGTTTTTAATTTTTGCCACTGTTAGAGCCTCGCTCAGGCGAGACTGACTCGCCTAAGCGAGATAACCTATCGTTTGGGCTAGAGTGTCTAACTTGAGCGAGAGTCACTGCAGTGGGACGCTCTATTTTCTGTTATAAAGTATGATATTGTGTGTTTTAGGGTGGTTTTGTGCAATTAGTATCTCATATGCCTGGAATGTCATTATTAACATGTTGTGTGATGGAATTGGATGAGTATGTATCATGAGGAAATGTGTTTGGAATGGAATTTCAAGGGAAATTCATGTGGAATTGTTAGTGTGTGTGTGTCTGTGTGTAATGACGTGTGAAATCCATATTGGTTGGTATCTTGAAACTCCAATAATCATTCACGCTCAGATAGAGCATAATGGATTATGTTGTAAGGAGTAGCAGGAGGTCCTAGTCTTTGGACTTGATCAAGTCCTAGACACGAAGGGGACTTACCCTGGGAACGGTCGGGTGAAAACTCTTTGTGTCCAGACTCTGCAGAGTCTGGGAACCGTTGCAGGTGCAAGCCACCAAGAGCTCCAATGTCGCTTACACAATCCAGATATCAAGTCTAGAATTATGCAATTGAGCTGTGTGTTATGATTGATGTTTACATTGTGAATTGTATCATTCATTTTTCTCTCTCAATTCAGTTAGCTTACCCTTTTGTTTTTATGTTGCCTGTGTTTGTAATTTCTCTCCTTTGCAATGATCCCTACGGTTGGTGTGAGCAGAGCCGAGTCCAGATGATGATACCCCTCTGCTGAGTAGGAGATGATTCTTTGCTTGTGGACTGTGTTAGTTTTTGGACCAGATTCTGCTAAGTCTTGAGACTTGTAGTTTAGACCTCCTCCCTTTATTTTCTATACTTGTCAGGAGGGTTTTGTGTGGAAATTTTGGATGATTGTACTAGCTATATATATATATATATATATATATATATATATATATATATATATATATACTTTTATGTATATCATTGTTATTCCTCTTATCTGCTGTGTTTGATCATGATATAATATTTTATTTGATAGCGTGAAAAACTATTAAATGGGATGTTACAATTTTAATATTTTATTTTGGTTAATAAAAGTAAAAAATTAATATATTTTAATTCAATTTATGAAAACTTTGTTAAATTTGTTAAAAAAAATAATTTTTCTCGTCGGACTTGCTCTTCGTTAAAGAGAGTACTCATGTACATGATTTAACTTTCTCCCTACAAAAAATTATTATAATGAATTTTCAATTGAATTAATAAATAAATCTTCATCTTCACTCTTATTATATTATAAGAAACTTCAACTTTAAATCAAATACAAAAAGATCATGGAAGTTAATGCATATAAGAAGAAAAAAACATGAAAATAAAAGTAATTAATTATTATAATATTGAAACTTTTGTATTGAGATTATTTGGTATTTAAACCTTTTTTTTTAATTCTCATTTACGCTTGCAATTTTTTTATTGTTTTCTGAGATTCTGTTAAATTCCTTCTTATAATCTTGGGGAAAAAACTTTTCATCTTTAAAAGTTTCTTACAATATAAATTTCTTAAAATTCAACTTTTAAATTTTAGTTATAATATTATAGATCATTAAATCATGTCATCATTTTCTTAATTATGTAGGAATGTTTTATGCAAAATAATCTAATAAACTTCTGTTCAAATAAAAAAAATCATTAAATTATTAAACAGCACTTAATGCATCTCAGTTCTGTATGATTAAAAACTTGGAGTTAAACGACGCAGTATTGTTAGGGTTTTTAATTTCTGGCGATGAAGCTGGTGGTGATATGAGGATAGGAACAAGATGAAATCATGCACTCTTTCTCCTCTGTTTTTTCGGATTGCAAGGTAAATTTCTTGTCCATTTTTTTTTTCTAATTGCTGTCACATGTTGTGTCTTAAAGTCAAAATATCTGCTTTTTCATCTAGCTAAAGACACTCTTTTAGCACAAAGATAATAAATTTTTGTTAGCTTTAAATACTGTGACTTTTCCAAGTCGCAAATTGATTACTTTCTCCTTTATTCATGTATCTATTTTACTTTTTTTTATGTTGTTTTTCTTTTCTTCTCTTTTTTGTTGTTTCTTTCTGTCTGTGTTGCTTTTTGTGTAGTTATGGGTGGTTGATATCTGTTCTCCTAGCTCGAAATTTTCATATCTTTTGGATTTATTTGGCTTTGATGATTCATTTTTTTTAATGGTTTCCGTAGTTGTCTATGTTCCCACTTGAAATGTTCTTTGATATGTTGACAAATGAAAAAAAAAAAAGTCATGGGTGCTGGTAATATGTTTCGGAGAGGCTAGATTCTTGTTGTGTTTTTTACTTTCTATAACCTCTCTTCTCATGAGATAAGCATTGGTATGTGACTGCACACAATAACCATAGGCTCCAGTTCATCTTGATGTTTTATACGATGGACTGAATTTTGAATTCGAAGCTGGCAACAGTGGTTATTGTGCTTCCAACTAGTCATGTAATGGTTATGCTTGTGTGAAGGCAAGTATATATCTATAGTCTAGTCATGTAATGAACCGACCAATTGAAAAATTATGCTAATTGCCCAGAATCAGTCCAAAATGACTTTTGAAAAATGAGTGATCATGTCCAATTGATTAATGACTAGCAGTAGGAATGTAGGTTTAGTTCATTTCAGAGTTAAAGGAATAAGAGAAGTGGGCATCTTAGTGTGTTTATACCTAACTCATCCCTATATAATATGAGCATTGCACCCTACTTATATATTATAACCAGACCTTATTCCTAGTCAATGTGTGATCTCCTACCGCACTGATAGGAAAAAATGGATGTGGGTTAAACAGTTCATCTCCTTTTCCATTTCTAACCACTTTTGTGTGCGCAGAGGGCGTGCAATGGTAAATTTGTGTCTATCACCAGTGGATTATGCCATAGTGAGGAGCTTTTTTCATCAGGACTCATTAGTTTTATGTTAGAGACTGTGCATGTGTTCCTCTGTACTTTCTTGTGATGTGAGTGTGTTTTGTAAACTTTCGTTAATTTAAATACCTTTCTTTTGGTGAGCTATTTTGAATGTAGTTTACAGGAAACTATTTGTTATGTTTTATGTCAATTTGATGTCTTTTCTCGTGCTTGAAAAACGCATATGCACCCTTCTGGAATTTATGCCTGGTTTTTAGTTCTCTGTATCATCCTTATTAGAGGCTTAAATTATTCTGTTGGTTGAAGTGTGATTTGTGTTGTATTGGCATTGCAGTTTGTACATGAATATTTCCAGTTAAGTCTGCATTGTAAGCTTGGCCATGATACTACTATATTGGTGAAAGATTAGTGTGACCTGAGAATTTGAAGGCTACTGCTCCTGCAAGTATTTCACTGACAAATAAAAGAAGACTTCGTATAGATCATTTCATTTCACTGGTTTACATTATGTTTCCATCTCTGACATGCACTTGAGATTAAGACTGTGGTCATGCTGTCCCCAATTAAAGCTATTTTGTTGTAATGAGCACTGCTCTTTGCTGCGAGAGTGTGTATTTTCCAAACATGGAGGTCATGTCTGGATGAACACAGAGGATTACAAAATCTTACTGTAGTATTGAAACAGTTAAATGGCCATGTCAAAAATACCTAACATCAGACCTGGAGATTTAAGCTCTACAAAAGACATATTTGTTTCAGCTGTACGCTTTGCAGTGTCTATTGAGGGACCGTGTTTACCATTTGGAGATGAGCTACGAATCTCTGCTCAAGAACAAGTTGACTTTATGCTAGGAGAAGATGGAGATACTACAATGATCATCGCCGACGGCGAAGTACAATCCGCAGTAACAATGGGTGTGTACAATATCATTCATTCATTTGAAACGGATCTGCGTTCCTTGCTTTTGGACACTTCCCTTGAGCCTGAGGGGGTGTATGATAGGATAATGAAAAGGGTATCTGATCTTGAATGGATGTGTAATGTGCTCCCCAAGATGGATTTGATGAAGAATTTTGTTTCTAACTGGGCTGCAATCTCAAGTAAAATTTTGGTGATCATTGAAGACAGGAAACTTGACCATATCATGTGGGGGCTGAAAGTGAAACTGATAGAAGTAGCATGTAAAGTTTTGGAAGCAGTTGGTTATGGCAGTGTGATTCTTCCAGCTCCATGTCGAGTGCAATTGCTGAAGACCTGGTTTCCATATGTCCGGAAGATGAAGCCATTGCTGGATTCAAAAGCTGTTGAGGAGATTGGTTTTCCTTACAAGATGAGTGAAGATTTGTGCCAGGCCATTGAAGGAGCAATTGTGTCACTGATATTGACTTTGCCATCAAACGATCAAGCAGACATTTTGGCAGATTGGATCAGAAGTAGGGAAATTGGATACCCTGACTTGAGTGAAGCTTTTGAGGTCTGGTGTTACAGAACCAAATCTGCCAAAAGGAGATTAGTGGAAAGTTTAGATGGCCACAGTGATACTGCTGTTAGCCCTTGAGTTTGATTCTAAAATACTAACCTTTTGCCTTTCCTTTTTTCTATAAAAATATATAATTTTGGACAAATTTTGCTTCACCATTGTAAGATCACAATCTTTGATGTCCCATACTTAAATTTGCTTTATGTATCTGTATCTGATACTCATACTCTAGGAAGCATACATATATATAAAACTACGAGAAACATTAAACAGAGATATTGAAGCATTGCCTTTTGGAAAACCAAAGAGGGGAATTGTTCCAGTAATTAGAGATTAATAGGAAGTAATTTATGGTAACCATGTTTTATAGCTTTTTAATTTTGATAATGTTTGAAAATGTGATTTTAATTTGAATATGTACCCTTGATGTTATATATTTATTTTCTAAGAAATTTTATTTGTATCTTAGTTATTTTAAACACAATCCTTCTAAGCCTAGATTGTCGAATAGTAAAGATTACGTGTATTAAAATTTTCTTAATAGCTTATAGAAAAAAATTAAAAATAAACCTTTTGAAATGCTAATTATCTTGTTTATAAGTAAATTTGTAAATGCTAATTAACTTATTTACTTCAATACGAAAATGTTTCTTGCAATTCACTACCCTTTTCATAAGTTGTCATTGATGAGCCAAATTTAATATAATTTTTCAATGTAACTCAATTTTAAATTTAATTAAACTAGATTGATTTTCATTTCTTTTTATTTAGCAATTAAATTATAATTGAATTATGTTGAATTGGATCATCGGAACTTTAGAAGAAAAAAAATATCACCTTTAAAAAAATGCACTAAAATAAATATTTTCAATAGTTATTAACTGGTGACAATATTTATAACACATTTATAAATAATATTAATATGATAAAACATAAATTTATATTTAATAGCATTTTATCAGACAAAATTTATATCATATATTCATTATGCAGTTGAGTTATATTCATCATTTTTGAGATTCATGAACTGGTTATTTAACCAAATTATAGTTATTGCATTAGAAAAATCCAAGTTATCCCAATGATCCACTTGCACACCTACTTTGCAAATATTTTTAGTTTTTCTAAAACCAAACCAACATAAAATAACACATACACGAAAAAAGGTGCAAATTTGTGAGACACTGTCTTATATAACAAGCAAAAATTTCAATAATAGTGTATTTTAGAACAAAACAATTATTATGTGACAACGAATTTGAATGTTCTCCCCATAAGGTGGCAGAGAGAAGCTTCAAGCCCAAAGCAGTGTGATGACAAAAAATACAATGATAGCCAACGTAAGACAGAATCCCACTATAGCCATGAAAGCCTGGAAATGCCAAATCAAATAACTCAGAACAGATAACAAGAATGATAAAACAATTTAAAGAGAAAAAAAAGGTATAATTCAGTTCAAACTTACCTTCCCTTGTGATTGAAACTTAAACTTATCAGTAAACCAGGACAATCCTCTGTCAACAAAAGGTGCCAGTGCCAATGCTCTGCATAAGAAGCAACTCCAATGTTTGAAATGGCAGGAGACAGGAACATATCTGCATGCATAACACAACCAAGAAGGTGAAAAGGTTCATGTAGCTCACCCTCCTGCTCTTATAAGTTTAGTGACTTGACTACCAGCCCACACCATGGCCATCACTTTGAGAAATCTACACATCACTGTGAATTTGTTAAACCTCATATCAAGAAACCATAATGGACAGACCATACAAGAAATGACAGTAATATGTGCTTACCTTTGTACAGCTGCAGCATAACCCATCTTTGCAGGTGCTGGAGCAATGTAAAACCTAACAAACATAAAGCTTGTTTATTTCCTTGCCAAGAGAGCATAGAGAAGCAGGAAGATGTGAATAACTCTCCATACAAATTTATAGTTTCTTTGTTATATATACATTCTCCAAGAAAATACTATGCAAAACGCATGCTGAGAGGTCCAAATGTTCACATACCACACAATAAGAAATGTTGTGAGATAATATGCAGTGTTCAATAGTCCATAGGATAGGATTCCAGAAACTCCATATCTCCTCAGTTTCTTCAGGATCCTGCCATATTAAATAAGTATGGGTTACAATTATTGCAACACAAAGAATGCACCCAAAATGGGAGCATGATAAATATAACTTATATCATATTTTGCATGTATATTTGGCAAACATGAAGCATGAATGTGGAAAATGAAAATCTACACATATGAAAGTTGACCATTCTAATTTTTTTATTAACTAAAGCATAGTGACAGGCAAAGTCCTGTCACTTTTCTGTTTGGTTTCTTGATTTGAAAATATTGAAAAACTTATCAATCAATTACTTCTTTCCTCCACTTCTCTCACTTCTTTCCCCGTAGGATAATGCAATAACATGTGTTCAGTGCTTTGAACTAGACTGCATCAAATACTTGGATTTTGAATTTACAACATCTTAGTCAGGATAGTTAAGCATCAATTACTGTTCGTAAACTTCTTCAATCATAAAGATGCAAGAAGCAAAGCAGAAAATAATACATACACCAAGATGTCATCAGCTAAAACATATTTTCCAGTCTCTAACAATCGATGAAAAAATATTGCAGGGCAAGTTATACATACTCATTGCTTGTCATTGACTTTCCCTTCTTATTCTCTACGCTTTCTGATGAACCTGAAAATATCTTGCCATCGGTAATTATGATACTTAAAAATTCAATGTAAGAGCTAAACACAATTGACATCCATAATCTAATATAATGATCTAAATGACTACGTTTGCTTTATGAGCATAGTTTAACTCTTCTCTTTATTCCTGCGTACATTCAACCAGATAGGCAACAGAAACTTAATTCATATGCAATGAAAGTTTGGTCAAATAAATCTATCTTATTCAGACTTTTATTAAGAACAAAAAAACTTAATGTTGGGCCTTTGTCACAAAAACGTTGGACAATAAATTGTCTTAATCTGTAGGAGAACTGGTACATTACATATATATCAAAGGGTATTAGCCCGTGTACCAGCAGAAATCAACAGCATAGCCTGCTAAAAGCAGGTTGCAACTTCTACGTATTACTCAAAATTCAAAAGGTGAATTGCCAGTCTAAAAATTGAACCTCCAAAATGTGAGCATCCAATATCACCCTCCATTTAAAATACTGGTTAGAAACTTGGAACAATTTAAAAATGCAAATCCTAGTTTCTGGATAATTTTGGGAGTACAACATATATACCTTCATGGCTGTATGCATCTGATAGCTCTGGAGTCTGACCTTAAACCAATGATAGATAACACAACATCCAATTAGTAAAAAATAAGCACATAAAGGAAAAGAAACAGATAAATTGTAAAAGTAATGCGGAAGAAGTGTTAAGAAAAGGTGCAAAAAGAAGATTTCATGAAATATCACAAGAATTTAGTTGGAGTAAAATGTCAATCCAGTCTTCATAGAGGAAATGTAATTCAAGAGGGTGGCAATGATAGGAACCAGATAAAAAGGGTCCAGGTGCAAATAGAGGAAATGTACAGGTTGGCTACATAGAGGAGAATATGAGTGAAGGGAATACGAAGCAGTTTGTTCTTGGCATGGAATACGAAGAGGAATCCTTTGAAGGAGCCATAGGCTCTAGATTGGTTAGGACTTAGCTTTATGAGAATATTGATTTGTAATCCTTTATTTTAATAAACACAATTTCATTTATTAACCAATATAAATTCAGGATCCTAAGGACGGCCGAAGTTGATATTGTGCAACAAAAAACATATGCTGAGCTCCTAAAACAATACAATTGGATTTTCTTTATTTTTATTTTCATTTGGTTATTTGCATTGAAATCTATTTTAATCTAATTACTATCCAAAACCGTATAATAACCATTACATTCAAAGTGCAAGGGAAAACAACAGTAAACAAAACACAAATAGTTGTAACAAGCATCATCATTAAAGATATATCAGTCATATTTTATTTTTCCATTTGTGCAGGGTATACCTACACACTTAGGTATAAACAGATATTACTAAGAACACCAGAGGTTTCCACTCCTTGTCAAAGAATGTAGGTTTTTAGACCTAACTCAACTTTCAAAATCAACTAGTAAGGTGAGAGTTGCCTCCGCTTATATACTCCTTTTCAGATTTTATCCGACTTAAATAGTCTTTTTAGATTCTATCTCTACTCAACCTAAGACTTATGTTTTTCCTAATAACCTCCAAATGCATGATACTACTAAAACCACAATTTGAAACCTTGTCCAAATCATGATCCAACGTAATGGAGTATCAACAGTTAGTTTTGCATCAACTGCCATTACTTACTTTACCCTTCGAAACCCTTTTCCTACAAGGCTGTTTAAGGTTAACTTACGTCTCACAACATGGTGGTTCCAATTGGTTGGCAATAAAGAAGACATACATTGAATCAAAATACACAATAAAATCAACATAAAAAAATAAACAATAACAAGTTACATTACTTACACTGTCATTGCTGTAACTTGAACAAAGCCTTCTTCCATTGATGCTGAGGCACAAACGAGAATTGTTCTTCAATACAGGGAAGTACCATGGCATCAAAAGGGTGCCAACCCTTCTCCGCGGTAAGGCCTCAAAGGCAAACTAGAGACATACCCAGATAGCAGAAAATGAAAAAGATCACAACTTTGGAACGAAAAGTAAAAAAAGAGTGTGGAATGTGGCTGAAAATTGAGATGGCGGTACCTGATTAGAGCGAGGATGAGAAAAGAGTGTGGAAATGAAGTGTGGTTCATGTTTAACCGAAAGACACATTGATCGAAGATACCTCTTCTTCAGATTACACTGCCACCAATATTCACAAAAGGAATTGATTTGTCATGAGGAGAATAAAAGATAAAAAAGGTATTTTGAAACAATTTTACCAATAAACTTGTATACTTTTAGAATTTTATTTTAAACTTGTAAATCTTGTATAATTTTTATTGTTTAAAATTAAAAACTATACATAGCTGACAATTTTATCATGTGTTGAATTTTTAATAATGTCGTGACTTAAGGATAAAATACGTATTATATTTTGGCTTAATTTGAATATTAAACTTTTATAATTTTGTAAAGCTTACAACTTTAATAAATTTTACCACTGAATTTTTTATTTCGTAAATTTGTATCTGAAATTTTTATTTTATAAAGTTTACCACAAAATTCTCAATTTTATTATCTGAATTTTTAAAGTACATGTTTTTTTCTTCTTCTTTTTCTTAACTTAGTATTGATTTATTTACTAAACGTCTGACTATGTAACTAATAACCACTCCTTTTCGTGTTTCAATTTGAGTTTGAAATAAAAGAAAACAACCTTATTTCTTCTGGTAAATTTGGGAAAAAGAAATAAATATGAAAAATGAATATATAAAAATAATAATTTGATAATTTTACATTATCTCATATGATAATTTTCGTGTTATTTGGTTTATTGACCGATAAATATCTTTATTTTGTTTTTTATAATTATTAGATGGTAAAATATTTTTAAATGATTAATTACTTAGGATAAAACTATATTAAATATTCCAACTAATTTGTAGGCTAAAATAATTTTACAAAAGAAATTATATACTTTTATTTATGTAAGGACTTAGGAAATATTTTAATAATAATAATGGTTTTAAAGATGATAATAAATTATTTTATTCATAAAAATTCAATTATAAATAAATTTTTACATTATTTAAACTTTCTTTTATCAAATCAATATTTTCCTAAAAACCTTTTTCTATAATTTTTCTTTTTTTTCTCTATAACTTTCTTAGCTTATCTATCTTTTGTTTGACAAAGAGATTACAAATGGATTCTTTGAAGAGATTTATACTTATAACTTATCAGAATTTAAAACATAGCAAGTTCACTTTTTTCCTATTTTATGAGTTAGTTTAACATTTTTTAGATACACATTTTTTTAGATACACATGGTTTTAAAATTCATGCATGTGTCTAAAGTAATTCAAAGTGAATATCTATTTAGTTGTGATCGTTATGATATGTTTAGATCTGTGATATGATGTTTGTGTAGGTAGTTAGAACATTTCGTGAAGAACTTAACAGTGTTGGTGTAATATGAGTTATAAGTGTACCTTGTGAGGAATTTGTGGAGGATCCTCGTTTCAAATAAGGGAAGCTAGTGCTATTTTATATATGATCATGCTTTGATCTAATAAATTAAAATTTTAAAGTAGTAATGTGGTGGTATGATTGATTTTTCTTTAAGCTTAGTTGAAAATAGACTAAAATTATGTTATGTAATTATGTGTACTAGAGGGATTGAAATGGTGGTGTGATTGTATATTAAGTTGGATATTCTAATATGTGTAAGATTGATGATTTTGTATGATGTATGGATCTTTGTTGGTTGGCTTGTGAAATATTGAAATTTTGTATAAGTGATTGTATGATGAATGAATTTGTTTCATGGTGTATCAAATTGGTTAATTAATGCTTTATGAGCACAAAATGAGTCAAACTACACCTATTTTATTACAAGAAAAGAGTAAATTATATCATAAAGACTTAATTGCCCAATTTGATTCACATAGGTAACTTTTGAAATTTGCATTATCTTTGAGCAGAATCACCATAGAGGCATTTGGCACCAATGGAAATACAAATTCTAAAGAGCTATAGAGGTTAGGAGCATTGGGTGCCATATGTTGATCGGTATGCGCGAGCTGAAATTAAATCCTAGAGAGCTTCACTAGCCTAGACATTAGGCGCTAACTTACTAACGTTGAGTGTTGGCTTTTGCTATTAAGCACTAAGTGAAATATAACCCTTTGTTTTGTTTCCGTTGGGCGTACTTAGATGTTCCTTGGGTGGGTCTCCTTCAAGAATGACATGTTGTGTAGAGAATGGGTAGCACTGAGAGGAAACTAATAAAAGGTTTCATAAAAAACTTTTCTTGAATGGAGTGTGGTTTTAAAGATTATAATATAGTGAAATGGTGACAAGAAAATGGTTAAGTTTGAAATATGAATTATGGGTGGATGATAGGTTGGATTAGGATTCTTTATGATATAAATGGAATAGTTTGACCTATTTTACCTTATGTGTGAATGTGTTGCATGAATGTGGTTAATTCTAAGGAGAACGGCCACATTGTCTAATGTTAGGGTATGTATTGAGTAGGAGTTCCAATTGTGAAATCATCTTAACTCTATTAAACTCACAAACACATATAGAGAATGTAGTTTAGGTAGTGAGAGTTGAAGGAGGTTCCTAATCTGCAGGATTAATATGAAATAATGTCGTAACTTATATAATAGAAGGCGCTAATCCTGTCATGGAGAATCAATGGTCAAGAGGGATTAAGATTGTTAATTACAATTAGGTCGAGAGGGGCCAAGTCAGTTACTACAATTCTTTATGGTATTCCATGACATGTGCATAACTTCATGTATATTCCACTTAGTATATGTTTATCTAAAAAATTAAGTCTAGAACACGTTTGTGTTTTGTGAATGTTATGTGTATTTGACTCTTTGTATAGGTGGGTGCTTGAGCATATACAACTTGTTAAAATTTCACTAGTTTACACTTTTATATATTGTGTTGTAGTTTTCCACCTACGATGATCATATGTGATGTGTGAGCGCATGATGGTACATGTAGAAGAGATATGTAAAGGTGAAATTGACGAGTGCCTCTTTAGAGAATAGTTGTCACTTATGTATATAATTTTTTTATTGTATAGATCATTCTACTTTATGAAGTTTTTATATATTTTAAATGTTTAAAACTATGAATTCTCATAGAAAACTATAAATACATTTTATATACTTATATATTTATTTATCCTCACTATTAATTATGTAATAATTATGTAATGATATAATTACTAGATTAATTATGCTAATGTTGGTCGTTACCTTAATCTCCAAAATATTTTCATAATTTTAACTTTTATAAATTGTTTATTGTAATTATTTTTCATAGGCAACTAATTAATTAGTTATGAAATCCAATTTTTGAAATTTTGTATGAACTTTTATATTTAAACTAGCATATATTATATTAAAATCATTTAATTATAATTATTCAAAATCTTTCTAGCTACAAAAAAATATTTATCTATGTGTAATAATCTAAGGTTCTTCAATTGTATTACAAAATTATCTCAAAAATTTCTCTAATTACTATTAATAATCTATATTTATTTAATATTTAAAATCTATTTTAAATTTGTATATTTTTTCTCATTTTACTTTTCATATAACTTTTTTTTAATGTACTAATTATTTTAATTAAACATCAACTCAAATAAAATATCATTATTAAAAATATAAGTGTAATCAAGAACATCTCAAATAATATATTATGACATCGTATCATTCGACACATTTCAATTGAGACTAATAAGGATTTAGCATAGTTGACAAAGAGATTATGAAATAAAACAAATTAGTGAAACCTAAATATATTAAGATAGGTAAACTTAAACGGTAAAGACTCGGATAAAAGTCCATAAATCTATTATAAATAATATTGTTTACGGCATAATTATTATGTATTCAAGTTATTATTTATTATTTTCTCATGCACATATTTAACTTGAATGTATGATTTCTTTTGCAAGTAGACACTTATCTCTTAAGTTTGATGTTTGACAATATTCAACTAAAATTTTACATTAGTTTTACTTCTAATTGAATGTGAAAAAAAAAATACTATTGAGTCTAAAATAATAAAAAAAAATGACATTGTTTTGGCTTTTCAAACTTAATACACTATATAGAACATAAATCAACATCAAAATTAGTTTACGTATATACTTTTAATTTATCGAAATCTCAGGATAAAGTAAAAATAAAAGCATAAAATTTTAAAACAAAAAATAGCACATAATGATAGATTCTTATACATGAATAGTGAGAGTGACACAAATAAAAAAAAGATGAAATTAAACTGAAATATTTAAGTTATTAGCTACCTAATTTAAAAAAGTTATATTATCAATATTTAAAACTTCACTCGTGTAAAAGGGACCCCATTTTGTTGACCATTGGTGGTAGTGTTAAGTGCATTTGCATGGTAAAAATCGCCAAAAATTTATGATTTCAGCAAAGAATAATCATATCTTAATAATAATAATTTTTACCATTTACAAATTTTAGGTGAAGTTTATGACTGATTCAATAGTTTGAATTTATCTTTTTAATTTTAACTAGTATGAAATCCGTGCGTACACACGAGTCTTTTTTTTTTTCTGTGTTATTGTTATTGTGAGTATTTTGTTTAAATATTATATATTATATTAGTAAAAAAATTAAATAAAAGTATTGTTATTATTGGTACAATTTATGTAAATTTGTAAATATATCATTTAGATTTTGGTTAATTGCGACAATATGTTTCATTATATAATTATTCAAGACCATTGATTTGGTTCATTATATATTGATATAATCCATAGTTTACACAATACATAGTTTATAGTTATACTTAATTTATATTGAAATATTGAAATAATTACATTTGAGAATAAATTTGAAGGATGTCATTTTGGCGGTAAGGTATAGCAATCAGGTGTCTTGTGAACTTTTATCACGTACATATTGTGAACTTTTGTCTCGTGCCAAAAGTATTGTCCAGATATGAATAATCAACTTAAAGAAAAATGAAAAAATACAAACATATTGTGAGATGATATGATCCCTATTAAAAGTTAGAGTGTTGAAATTGATGTTAAAATTTTTAAACAAAAATACATGTAGATATTGTTATTAAGTAGACATTGAATTTATAATAAAAGTTAAACATAATACAACAAATATGAAAGTATTATAGTAATTAATTTTGTTTTTAATACTCAATAAATAATAATAGATAAAATAAAAAAATAAAAGTATATCTATAACAATATATAAACCCTCTTTTATGTCCACTTTTTATTATTCCAGTTTTACCCTTAATATTATTTTTAAAATTAAAACATTTTATATATAACAATATATAAAGAGGAGACTGATGCATATGCAGGAGTCGTGTTTTTTGTTTTGTTTTTTTTTTAATTTTTAAAATAGATTTCATTATTATTATATATTAATAAAAAATTAATTTAAATTTTATTTTTATAGGATTAATTGTATATAATTATTAATTCATTATTTTAGCATATAATTGATTTAATTAACTATAATAAATTTATTTTAGTGAAATTAATTAAAAGAAATAGTAGAAATAATAAGATTTGATAATAAATATTTTAATATGATATTAACAGTGCAGTGATGAATGTGGATTCTAGAATCTATTCATAACGCAAATAATAAGAAAAACAATTGATTATTTAAAAAAAATACTATTACGAAAAATTTAAAAATATCTTTATTGGAAGTTGTATTTTCATAAGTTTGAATATGCTCAAATCAAATCTAGTAATTTAGTAATACGAAGATATTTACATTGCTTCTTGAGCAGTCATAACTGTCACATTATATTGGAATGTGTTCATTTGCAATTCAATCAAAACAATTATAATATTGGAATATGAAACCATTTATGAGTCATTTATGTAAATCATTTAATAAATGTTTAGGTATAATTATTCGCAACGTACCCAGTTTCGTTCCAATGTGTCTAAATGGTACCCACTTTTAACTTTGCATCTATTTAGTACCCAAATTAGTTTATTTGCATCAATTTGGTCCCTTTTAGTTGACTCCGTTAAATGACTTAACGTCTGACCATGTTGACTACTTAAGTGGGAAAAAAAAAGATTACGTGGCATTATCAGGTGTGTGATGTGGAACAGTGGTTAGAAAAATGAAATTGAAAATTAAAAGGGGACGTGATTTGGGAACGAACCAGAAGAGTGTGTTCGAGTGAGAGGAAACGTGGTGAACTTAGGGTTGAAATCGAATTGGTTCCTTCGAGCGTTGCAGAGGAAATTGAAGCTGAAATTGACATCAAAGTGGGAAGTATTTTGGATTCCAGGTGCGCGAATCACGTTAATTTGTGTTTCATTGAATTAATTGTTTTTGGAATGGTGGGGTTTAGGGTTTGGTTTATTTAATTGTTTTATGCGGTGCTGTTTCAATTTTTTATTATCTGTTTGACGGTGGTTGTCCTTTTTTATGATTCCGTTGACGGTGGTGGTCCATGAAGTGTGTTTGTGGGCACGAGCAGTGGTCCCCC
>Ga0214543_1006429_pt1 | contig 20890 bp, 10 predicted proteins | sample CNSS2metaG_FD_160094 | JGI IMG/M metagenome (GOLD analysis project Ga0214543, IMG submission 160094) | Root nodule microbial communities from cowpea collected in UCLA plant growth center, Los Angeles, California, USA - CNSS2 | ecosystem: Host-associated > Plants > Roots > Nodule | place: USA...
AAATGTCAAATGCAATGTGTGAATTTCAATTCAGTTTTATGAACATGTAGGGATGTATGAAAATTATGTTTATTGGGTGTTGTAGTTGATATGCTATATTGTTTGTGTTATTTTAAGAAGTTTGTGCGACATTGGTAATTACAAATTTACATGATTAAAAAGGTGTGTATGATATTCTAGGGATATATTTATGCTTGGTGTGTCATAATTGTTCTATAAGTTGGTGTGTGGTATGATTTAAGGTCCATTGGGATCTGTTTTAAATGTCAAAAACTAGTAGCATTATGCTACTGGTATGGGGCCTGGCGGCGAGAGTGAGCCGCTAGGCGGACAGAACACAAATTAGTGGCAGTGGCCACTATTGACTCGTGGCGCCTGGCAGTACGGAGGGTTCCGCCAGGCGAAATGGAACAACAGAGGGGCGGGAAGGAAATTAGCGCCTGGCGGAGCGAGATGGGTGTGCCAAGCGGTGGCGACGAGTGGCGCCTGGCGACAGGGCGGTGTCTTCCAAGAGATGACGGTGCAGTGATGATTTGCAGGCGCGTGGAGCCTAGCGGTACGTGTCCCCCGCCAGGCGGTGACTATGTAGTGATGATTTTGCAGGCGCGTGGCGCTTGGCGGTGTGGGGAATCTTTGAGAGCCTTTATTGACATATTTTCACAATCACCCTCAAGATGAAAAATATGAACCCTAAAATATTACACTATATGATTAATGGCTTGCAAGTATGGTCATTTGTTGATGACATGTGCATGAATCCTCCTGCCAACATCAATGAGTTGAGGCAGCGAGCTGCCAAGTTCATGCGAGTAGAAGATATGAGGAAGTACAAGGACAACATTAAAATTGATACCACACCCGTTGAGAAAAAGGAAGTCGATAAAGCACTCGTATAAAGAAATAATGCTTGTCCACGAGATCGCAAACCCATACGACACTCACATTATGCACCTCTCAATGCCCCCAGGTCACACATTCTAGAAGAAGCCTTACAAGCTAACCTTCCATTACCCAAAAAATACCAGAGTCCTCCTAATGTCGATATGAGCAAATACTACATATATCATCACAATAATGGGCACAACACCGATGAATGCACAACCTTTATAAACAAAGTGGAGTAGTTGATAAGGGTCGAGCACCTTAAGCGCTTTGCCAAGCGAGAAGATGAAGAGGGATCCTGGGCCGAGTACCGTAGATATGATGACAAAAGGGACGAGATGAAGGATAAAAACAACTGTTAAAGAAGATCAAAACCAACACAACATGAAGATAGACGACAAGACCGTCAAGATGACATACACCCAAGAGAGGGACGATCAACACCATATCTAACGGGTTTGTAAAGGGAGGGTCCTCATCTCGACAAGCAAAAAATACTTGAGAGTAGTACAATTTGTGCATGTAGTATCACAAAGGTACAAGAAGAGGATGGCTCCAATCACGTTTACAAACTTCAACTTTTAAGGAGTCGACCCAAATTCGACAATTTAGGAACTATTTTGGTTACAAATAATTTTTAGTTTATAAATTGATATCTAAATTAGTCACTATAGCGACTAATTATGTTTTGTCACTAAAATTGGTCACTAATAAGATATTTTTTGTAGTCAATAGACCTAACAAACAACAAAAATCACTAGAATAAGCTCTAACTTTTAACTTTGACACCATGTTAAAATAAAAGAGAAGGATACATAAGAGGAATTCATGATGTGTATCAAACACATAGGGTTATGCATTTATGAATAGGAAAATAAAAAGACATTAGCCTATGTCCATTACATTTAAAACTAACACATAATATTATAACTAATAATGTATAATAATATCTTAATTATATTTATTCCTGTAGAGAACAAGTAAGATTTGTTAGGCACAAGTATCACCTCACCCATGTCCGCTATCTCCTCGGTTGGCTTTTCCCCTTCTTGCATATATCGGCTTGGACCCAGGAGGGGTTACTTGTAGAAGGGACTCTGAAGCTTAAGTCAGCCAAAGCTCTCAAAGTCAAATCAGGTGATTAATGGAGTAATGAATGCGTACCTTTAATTCGTGAGGTTCATGCATATTTATAGATTATTAATTATGTTTGCCCAGTCCATGGGCTGGGCCCTGGTTTGGGCCATAGGTGGGCCTAGGCCTTGGCTTAGGCCCTTAGTCTCGACCATTAGGGACTCACTAGATATCAGGGGGGCTTTGATTTCATTGAGTACCTTAAGGTGGTCGGCATAAACCGACTACTCCCTTTGGCGGCTTGTGCTACTATTGCTCATATGCTGTTCTAGGCGGGTTATTTCCTTTAGCATCTTATGTTACCGGTTCAGGCTGGTTAGGCTTAGGTCAGCCCAGGCCGATTACTTGAATGATTTTGCGTGTAGGTATGGTGATCGTTTATTATTATTATTATTACTTGGTTCAATTAGCTCAGTGTGGAACACCAGTCCCCCAGCCTTTGCCGATATAGGTATGTCGGTCAAGGATGATATGTGTTAGTATGCCAACGGGATCGGTTAGGTGTGGTACACCAGTCCCTCAGCCTTTAAGTGTGATGAATAGTGTTAAGGTTAAAGGCGGGAAAAGGGTGGTAGCAGGTGTAGGGATGTCAGAGGTCAAATCAAAGAGGGGTTTGTGTGCCGTCGTTTCTGATACTCATGGCTTTTGAGATGGTTGTGTCGATTGGTATGGGTTGTGATTTTGGCGGGAAGAGGTTACATCGTTTGGGATTCACACCTATAAATGTAGATTTTACGATGGATGAATGCTTGTTGGTTCATTTGCGAGAATTTCACAATCAAAGATTTTGCATGTGTTATACCTGTCTAACTAGTTCCTAGCTCCTGCCGTCAACTTTTCAGAAAAAAAAGGTATGTCTAGTAGTGATAGTGTGTCGTTGTCTTCGTCCAGTAGCGAGAGTGTGGAGTCCAGGGGGTATAGGTAGACACGTTGAGGAGAGAGTACTAGTTCTGCTGGTATGGTAGGCAAAATTTCGATGGAAACGATGACTGAAGTGCGAGAAGACCCTCCAAAAGAGTTAGCGGAGAGTAACTGGCCGGCCAAGGGTGGCTATGGGTGGGTGGCTGCTGATGTTCGTAATCAATCGTCTTTGTTTCAGTGGTCTCGTCTGCTGAATTCCTGGTTAAATTGTACCCCTGTTATCGCGAAAGGTGTAAGCAGGGGTATCGTTTCCTTGGAGCAGGTGAGCAACATTGACTGCATATGCCATGGGCAAGAGGGGGCGACCGAGAAGTTTTTTTATATGTACATGTGCCATTTCTCCCAGCTGCATGTGAGGTTACCGCTGGACGACTTTACCATGGGGGTACTACGTGCGTTGAACGTTGCGCCTACACAGCTGCATCCAAACAGTTGGGCCTATATGCAAGCCTTCCGTGTTTTGTGCCAATCACTATATCTACAGCCTTCTCATCGTGCATTTTTGTACTTGTATGACACTAGGCCCCACCAGCCGACTACTTGGTTATCTTTGGTGAGCCGCCCTAGCATCAACAGATTGGACGTGTTCTCTCAGTCTTTCAAACATTTCAAAGACGGATACTTTAAAGTTGTGGTGAAAGAGGAGGGCATGTCTCATTTCCTTAATGCAGATGGGAGCACAAAGTTCCCGTTTAGCTGGACGGGGAGCCCTTCTCGATATAAGGACATGGGCACCGACAAGTTGTCGGCGGTGGATAAGGAGGTGGTAGAGGTGTTGATGAAGTTTACCGATAAGTTGCCCACTAAGGGTCTAGTTAGAGTTTATAATTCGGTTCACCCGATTATTGATATTGAAGGTATCTGTTTATTACTTAAACTGTATTAATGCTTCTAAGTTGACTTAACCGGGTTTTGATGTGTTGTTGTAGGGCACATGGTGTAATCCGGAAAGAAGAACTTGGCACTTTTCCAAGCGTTGCGGAAGGAGATGGCCGCGAAGGCTAAAACAGCCGGAGAACACTGATGTTCCCAACTTGCAGGAATCGTTGGTTGAGGTGCACGTGCACGGCGGCACTAAGATAAAGGCTGAGTTGCTGGCTCAACCCGACAAGGGTAAAGATGTAAAGAAGATCAGGGTGGCATTGCTTGGGGCGAGGTCAGCCAATGGGACGAAAGGGCCAGAGTCCGGTTTGATTGAGTTACCAGAAACGTCTGTGAGGAAAGATATTGCTATCAATCTTCCAAAGACGATCATCAACTCTATCGACGGTATGGAAGCGGATCATCTCGTAAGGACCATGATCGAGTTTGGAAACAAGGCATTGATACTAAGTCGCCGGGTTGGGTCTTTGTACCGACGAGAAGTGAAGGAGGGAGGTAGGGAAAAGGTGGAGGAATTGCAAGGAAAGGTTGATAAGTTTGAGGAAGAAATGGTCGCTTGGAAGAAGGAGAGAGAGTTGGAAGGAGGAGAGGAAAAGATTGGGAACTTGGAAAGTTCGTTGCTTGGATTCGGAGGGAAAACTCAATAAGAGGATAGCGGATTTGGAGGCGGACTATGACGAGCTGAATGAGAAGTATGATGGTGCTGAGGTGGAGCTTGACGACTTGAAGGGTTGTATCATCCAAGAGCATATTAACGGTTTTCAGAAGGGATTGCGGCAGGCAGCCTTCTTTCACTAGGATGTTGATGCAACCGATTCAAGATTTGATGTTAATAAGGATATGGTTGATGGGCAACTTATCAATGAGGACGAGAGTAGTCCGGAGGGGGAGGCAGAGAAGGGGGCGGTTGAGGAAGAGAAGGAAGCGGAGGTTGCCGGGGAGGGGGGCAATGACACAGTGGAATATGAATTTTATTTTTTATGATTCGAACTTGTTATTGAGCCTATGTCTGTAATAACTGGTACATCATGTGTTTGGCATTCCGTACACTTATTTGCTTTTATTTTAATATGATTAATGCTTTCAAGTATGCTATCTTGTTTGTCTAATGTCAATAGTATTGATGTTATGTTTGGCGAATTAAGTTGTTTGTTAAGGGTGTTCGACCCAAGGCGCTTACTTGTGGTAAGGGTGGGGAACTTAAACGAATTAACCACAAGTTAGGGGTGTTCGACCCAGGCCGCTTACTTGTGGTAAGGGTAGGGAACTTAAACGAATTAACTACAAGTTAGGGGTGTTCGACCCAGGCCGCTTACTTGTGGTAAGGATGGGGAACTTAAACGAATTAACCGCAAGTTAGGGGTGTTCGACCCAAGCCGCTTACTTATGGTAAGGGTGGGGAACTTAAACGAATTAACCACAAGTTAGGGGTGTTCGACCCAAGCCGCTTACTTATGGTAAGGGTGGGGATCTTAAACGAATTAATTACAAGTTAGGAGTGTTTGACCCAGGCCGCTTACTTGTGGTAAGGATGGGGAACTTAAATGAATTAACCACAAGTTAGGGGTGTTCGACCCAGGCCGCTTACTTGTGGTAGGGGTGGAGAACTTAAACGAATTAATTACAAGTTAGGCACAATATCTAATCGTAAGATATCTTAAAATAACTTATATTACGTTGAAGAATATTGATAAAAAATTTAAAAGCTTAAAAGAGAACTGGTTTGCTAGTCACACGTGGAATTGTTGAAATAAGTTCTTGGTCCATAAGGAAACATATAAATTATATTTAATACAAGTTTATTTGATTTTATTAGCACAAAGTGTTTGGTGAGTGTTAGATATAATTAAGATATTATTAAATATTATTAGATATGGCTAGTTTATGAGTTATAACCATGATATTATCCTAAGAAGTGAAATTTAAATTTAACTCAACCCTAATATTTGTAATATAAGGTTTGCACATATTTATATACTGTAAGTTGATCTTATCTCTAGTCAATATGGAATTTCCACTAAATCTCTCACGTTGAGACATTTACATCTCGAATGTGATAGTGATTTAGTAGCAATAGACCCAATAAACAACAAACATCACCACGATAAGCTCTAACTCTTAACTCTTACACATGTTAAAATAATAGAGAAAGACATAGGATGGATTCCTAATGTGTATTGAACAAATACTTTTGCATTTATGAATAGAAAAAATAAAAAAAAATGTGCCTAAGTCCATCATATTTAAAACTAACACATAATATTATGACTAATATTATATAATAACATCTTAACTATATCTAACCGTAAGATATCTCAAAATAAACGTAGAAGAACATTGATAATAAAAGGTTAAAAGACAAATAGTTTGTTGGTCACATGTGGAATTGTTAAAAGAAGTATTTGGTCCACAAGGATGCCTATAAATTATATTTAGGTTAAATTACGTATTTGGTTTGTGATTTAGTTTAGTTTTGTCAATTCAGTTCTAATATTTTTTTTTCTTTAATTAGATTCTAATTTTTGTCAATTTTATTCAATTTGTTCTTTTTTTACTATTAAAAATTTTCATATTACATAGAATTTTTCTTGCAAATTTGTTAAAAGAAATTGCAAAAAAAGATTTCTTTTTCTGCTATTTTTTCTAAGAATCTTAATCGACAGGTAATTCTTTCGTGGGTAATTAACAATATAGTTTTTTTTTTATTAAATGGAGCAATTTTGTCTCTTTCCAAATTGAGACTAAATTTATTTTTATATAAGTGTTATAATGTTTAAGAAGTTAAAATTACATAATCACATAAAATAATGGTGTTACTCTCCACTTTTTAACCTTTCAAAATTTTAAAAATCACATTTCATTTTTAACCTCTTAAAATTTCAGATCAATGGTGTTAGTCTTCATCCTTCAAATTTTCATTTTAATTTTAAACTAATTGTAACCGTAAACAAAAAATATTTAATAAAAATGTGAATTTTAGTAAAAACATTATAACATTTATATAAAAATTAAATTTGGTCACAATTTGGAAAGGGACAAAATTGCTTTATTTAAAATAAAATTGGAACTAAATTGAACAAAAATAACAAATATAAGGACCATGGACCAAATTAAATATGAAAACATTGATCCTGATACATGACACACTACTACGTTGACACATGAACATTTTTTCAAAATAAAAAATTTTAAAAATTTAAAAATTTAAAAATCACGAAGTGACAGGTGACAATAACCGTTCATTCGTTAATCATTTAAACAGAATTAGCAAAAAAATACTAAATTGATAAAAATTAAGACTCGATTGAACAAACAAAAAATATTAGGACTAAATTCACAAAACTGAACAAAAATAGGGACCCAATGTGTAATTTAACCATATATTTAATATAAGTTAATTTGATTTTATCAACACAATGTGTTTGGTGAGCGTGAGATATATATAGTTAAGATATTATTAAATATCCTTAGTTATAATATTATGAGTTAGAAGCATACTTTGTAAAATTTAAACCTAACTCAATACTAAGACTTGTAATGTGAGGTTTGCACTTATAGACTGTAAGGGTGGATCTTACTTATAGTCAATGTGGAACTTCTAACAAATCTCTCACATTGAGACATGTAAATCTTGACTATGAGAGTGAATATTAATAAGTGGTTTGGTAATGGCTCAATAACAATAAATTCAACAAACAATAAACATCACTGGGATAAACTCTAATTTATGACTTTAATATCTAGGGATGACAACATGGCGGGGCGGGGACGGGTTTCGCTATCTCATACCCATCCCCATAAAAAAAATTCATCCCCATCCCCATCCCACCGGGTAACGAGTATAATCTCATACTCATACCCATACCCGTTTTCTAACTACTTCAATATTAATTTTTATAAAAGAAAAAAAATTACGGTAAAGGAAACATAATATTATCAAATATTCAATATTAGAAGGATGATTGTTTCTTCCATATCAAATACTTTGAAATAAATTATAATTGTTTACATTTCATATTAGAATACTAAATAAAATTTCATGAGAACCAAAACATTTATTAAATTTACAAACATTAATGAAACGTAGTTATAATACATCACTTGATCAAAATGACACAAAGAACAAACAATAAACATAATAATAAAATTTTGACATAGATTTTGTATCTTTTGAACTCCAATATATGTTAGATGGTGAAACAAAATATTCATGACAATTACATTAAATTTTTATATTATAGTAAACAAAATTTATTTATATAATTAACATGAAGAACTTACAGTATGATTGATAATGAGTTAGAAAATAAAACATAATTAGATAAAATATATCAAAATATTATTTTACATGATGAAAATAAACAATAAAAAAATGTTAAAAGGTTAACAAATGTATGTCTTAGAAATAATTTGAGAGACTATTGAAAGAAATCGCACAAAGGAAATCAAATGTATAATCAAGGATATAATAAGATGAAAAATACCTTGAAGATCTAAGAAAACTTTTCAAATATCAACATACATATTCAATGGTTGAAAAATAACCAAAATTATTTTACGAAACAATAGAGTTCTTGAAATTAAACAAAAATCAATAATAATAATAATAAGTAAAGAATTTTTTTTAATATTACCTTAAATTGAGAGTATTAAACATTCTCATGTGAAAGGAAAATATATAATAAATAAAAATATTAAAAAATAATAGACATATTCAAATGTGAGGCATAACATTTTTTTAATTGACATACATCATTTTAACATAATTACATAAAGATTATGATAAGATGAAAAATATATTGGAAATGCGAATCAGTTTCATGACAAACCAACTAATTAAAAGAAATAAAAAATAGAAAGTATAGAAAGTATATATATATATATATATATATATATATATATATATATAAGTTTATTTAATTAGTTGTGAATATTTTAATAATTTAAACGAGGATGGATATTATGGCAGGGATATGTAAATCCCTATACCCATCCCCATACCCAATTGAAAAAGTCGGGGATTTCTCATACTCATACTCATACCCAGTCAAAGCGGGAATTTCCCGTCAAAACGGGGACGGGTTCAAACAATACCCACATAATAAATTTATTTACCATCTCTATTAATATCACGTTAAAATAAAAGAGAAAAAAACATAGGATGAATATCTGATGTGTATTATGCATTTATGAATAAAAGAAATAAAAAAAAGTGAACCTCCGTTGTATTTAAAACTGACACATAATATTATAATTAATATCTAATAATATCTTAACTATATTTAACCATAAGATATCTACAAATAACTTATATGAAGAAGATCAAATATATAATATCTTAACTATATTTAACAATAAGATATCTACAAATAACTTATATTAAGAAAATCAAATATAAAAATATTGATAATAAATTTAAAAGGCTAAAAGAGAAATGGTTTGCTAGCAACATGTGGAATTGTTAAAATAAGTGCTTGGTCCATAAGGAAAATAACGTATCATATTATATTTTATAAAACCAATAAAGTAAGTACAATTTTATTTGACTAGTTTATAAGTTAATTGGATCAACATGATGTTTGGTGAGGTAACTTAAAATAACTTATTTTAAGAGCTTTTATTTCATAAATTACAAGTTGCTTACTTTCTAGCTTGCATGTTATTTTCAATATTCTCTTTTATATTTTAATATATTTCGTTGTTAAATTTATTTTTCTTTTACTTATTAATACTTATTTCAAATTCACAAAGACAATTACTTATTGTACTATTTTTAGTATTTGTTAAATTGTTTTTTATTTTCTCATGTAGTTCAGATTAAAAAAATTAACATTCTAAATTAGATAAACTAATGTTTGATTGCATGATGCCATGTCAAAATAAAGACAATAAAAAAGCTAAACAAATAAATTCAATGTAATAATATTTTGCATTGATAAATCAAACAATTTAAAATTTTAAAATAAACAAATTAACTTGTCCAAATTATAATATATATATATATATATATATATATATATATATATATATATATATATATAAAAATTTAATATAATTTTAATTTTTTTAAAAATATAAAATTATAATTATATAATAATATGTTTTTTTCTAAAAAATGGGAAAACCTAAAAAAATGTAAGAGTAGTGATTGTTTCTAAAAGAGGACTCTATAATATTTTAATAATTAAATATTTTAACTATAAATAGATTTTTTATTAATTAAAATTGATCTTATAGAAATCATCATCTCTATACTTTCTAAGTTTTTTCTACCATCTCTCTAGATTTCTGACTCCATTATTCATCTTTTTGTAGATAAAAAAAGATCATAGAAGTGCTCTTGGGAAATAATTCTACACATCCACTTGATTAGAACAAAGAACATAGTAAGTTCACCTTTTACTATTTTAAGGTAGATTTTTCCCTTTGGTGCATGTAGGTTGAGAGATAATGCATGTGATTCAAAAGTGCTCTAAGTGAATCTTTGTTTGTGATCATGGTGATAGATTTAGGATCCTAACTGGGGTCTTGTTTGTCTAGTTAGGTTTTCCTGTTGTAAATAGAGTTGTAAGGAGCATCTATGAAAGAAGATAGTTATTTAACCAAGATAAGAGAAGTTAATCTTAATTCTTGCATTTTGGTTTTAAAGTGTATGGTTGAATTCTTTGGTACATTGTGTTTAAGTTGAAAGTGTGAAGTTATGTGATATGATGCTCAGAGTGTATTGCTTATATAGTTGTATTTTGGAATGGTTGAGAGTTAACAATGAGTTTGAATAATTGGCTTATGAGGAAACATTTTATACATTGTTTGGTAACCATTTACGAGTCAGTAAAGAAGGTTTAGGGACTGATAAGCCAATTGCACAACCAAATTGCCAATTCTCACTAAATCTAGTGTGGTGTTGGGCAATCGAAAGGTATCATCGGGCACTAGTTGGAAATTGCCAAGTCAGTGAGCTCAAGTGGCCACAACATAGAACACCAGTTTGAGATCGCTAGGTGTTCACTTGATTGTGAATTCAGTGGTTCAGAATGATGGACACCATGTTAAGGCCATTAAATGCTCACATGGAAGAGAGCTCTAAGGGTAGTTAGTATCGAGTGTTGCTCAAGTGTCATTGGGCGCCAGTTTGGAATTTAAATTTTAGACAACTTCAGGGCTTAAGAAATTAGGTGTTGGATTCACTGTTAGGCATTAGAGGTCACTAGTGAGTGAAAAATTCAAATCGTTAGGGAGCCCTAGGGAGATTTCTGCCTGAATGCTATAATAAAAACAATAATTGCAACGTTCTAGAATCAACAAGGCTCTTTTAGGCAGTTTCAGTAGAATCATAATTAGAATCAACAGTTTAATCAGGCCTCAAATCCATAAAATCCTGGATGGAGATATTTCATGAACCCAAAATACGAACCACCACCATACCTACAGCAACACCCTCAACAACCAAATGGGTTAATCCAAAATATGAACCAATATACGCATATGTTCAGACAGAATCCAACACCATATGGAGGACAAAATCACATGATGAGACAACAAAATCAAACACAATTGCAACCTAAGATGGAACCTATAATGGAAGTTGCAATTATTGACTTGAAGATGCAAATTGGCCAGCTAGCACATGTCGTGAATGAGTTGGTAAATCAAAGGACAATGGGGATACCAGCTCAACTAGTGGTTAACCCAAAAGGAGCAAAGCCACCCTGAATAAGCTTTCTTGTTACCTTTTTGTTTAAATTTATGTCTTTTAATTTTGTTTTTCTATTTTTATTGAATAAAGTATGTTGACACTCACTTTTCTCTTTCATACATTAAAGACACTATGCTTCCTAAGTGTGAGAGTAGTATATTGAGCTAAGCATCACTTTGTGTGCACTTGGGTTACTTTTTTGTTTTTTTTTTCTTTTTTTGTCCCTATTTTATTTGTTTCTATTTTTTTGTTCTATGTTATTGTTTAAGTTAAAGTATGTTCTAAGGCTTTTTTTAGTGAGTCTGATTTCATGTTTTAGTTTTTAGTTTTACAAGTTAAATAGACTAGAGAATTTTTTTTATTTTGCTGAGTTTTGATTTCTAAGAGAAATAGGAGATAGCCTACTAGGATGAGTTAAAATAGGTAGAGATGCTTAGATTTTTTGTGAATTAACTCTAGAGTCAGTCTTGTCAGATTTCAACTTAGTAGGTCTTGAGCTTTCAATTCCTTGTTGTGTGATTGCTAGGTAAGTGATGTAAGAACCGTGAAAATTAATTAATTAAATAATTAATTAATTAATAAATGCGGGTAGTGGGAGCCTTTATGACATTTAATATTGATTGATGTGACATGGAAAAGTACTAGCTCGAGTGGTTAAGAGTATTTTATTATGTGAGAGAACTTGGATTTGAGTCCTATGTATGCCAATTGTGTGTTATTGAATTATAATTATTTTTATAGTTATGCTTGATCATGTTGATTGATAATGTAATCATAGAATTATATTAATCATTAAGAAACATGAATTGGTTGGATGGTTGAGCATTGATTTAACATTTGCATAAGTGTTAAATCCTTGGTGAACTTAAACTAAACTTTCTTTTTGTCAATTTTGTTTTTGGCATGAATATGAAAGGGTTGAGAAAACTGTCGAACCTTGGTGAACTCAAACTAAACTTTCTTTTTGTCAATTTTGTTTTTGGCATGAATATGAAAGGGTTGAGAAAACCCTAGTTGAATTGGCAGCCAAGGGAGGCTAGAAAAATAACCCATAAGTGACCTTGAATGGCAATTACACCTCTCCCTTAATGTCAATTTCGTTTTAGGTAATTAAGCTTAATTAACACACCATTAAGTGACTTTTTGGAGAGAGAAGGAGAGAGTTTTGAGTCTGCCATTGATCTGCATTTTTGAGAGAGAATTCAGAGTAGAATTGGTGATTTGAGTGAAGTAGATAGGCTGATTGGAGAGGACCAAAGAAAACAAATTGGGAGCAAGGAAGAATTAAAGAATATTCAAGTTTAAGCAAGGAAACTTCAGGTTAGGGGAGCTGAACCCGTAATTTATGTTGTTTCGTTAATGTTATGATGTATGATGTGCAATTACATGCTTTCTATTGAATCAATTCGCAAATTTTGGGTTTCTGGAAATTTTCCAGAAACCGTCTGGCGGACGATGAACTGCCGCCAAGCGACTCATCTCATTTTGCTTGTTTTCTGAGTTCCCGAGAGGAACCGCCTGGTGGTGAGCTTTGTGCCGCCAGGCGACGCGTGTCAGACCAACCCAATTGTTGGGTTTTGCTTGAGCTGCCTAGCGGTGATGAACACCCGCCAGGCAACGCGAACCAATTTTGGTTCAGTTTTGGTGTTTTGAGTATTCTAGTTGGATTCTAAACCGAAGGGAAGGCATCCTTAACTGTTAATTGAATATTGGACTATAAAAATTGGGAATTTTACTTTTAATTGGAGTTAAATTGAGAGAACTGTCATGAAGTCCTTTAGGGTTGGAAGAATTGGGGATTTTGTAGAACTAGGCGTAATAGTTGTTAATTATACTAAAATTATTGCTGGAATTAGTTAAGGTGATTAATGGTATCACTGTTATCGTGTTTTTTTGGAGTGAAACGACTAAGATAGGCGGAGAAAAACATCAGAGAGGTGTGAGAGGTTCCTCGTAGGTGCTGAATTTCTGAGAAATTGGCCAGAAACACATGCACCACCAGGCGGCATGGGGCTTGCCGTCAGGTGCCAATGTAGAGACAGTGATTTTGCGTGACTACGAGACACAATGTTGGTTTTGGGTGCTTTTATAGTCTTAATTGGAATTAGAAGACTGGATTTGCTGTTATCTGGGAGAAATTGATGATGGAGTTCTAGGACATGAAATAAAGAGGTTGAATTATTCCAGAATGTGATGGTATTAGCTATTCTAGGACTTGCTCATCTAAATTGCGACATAGTAGGAATTATGGATTTTGATAAATCTGCGTGCAAGGGGTCCAAAGACTTGACCTATTTTTGTGAGTGGGTTTAGATTAAGAGTGAAGTGTTGGTAAGCAATTAGATAGTGAATGGGAATTTAAATTAGAACTAATATTGGAATGGGAGTGAGTTGTGATACTTAGGAGAAGTTGACTTGGAATGAGTTGGGAATGTCTATAATGACTAGAATCAAGGTTAAGGAATAAGCAATATAAGTGCATTGTGATATAGTAGTGATGAATAAGGTGAACTTTAAGAAAGCCAACTGTGCGAACTTGGGTGGCTGAACTTAGATGGAAATGGGAAATTTGATAATAAGTTAGCCTTTGGGAAAGTAATTCAACTAAACTAGTGAAAGACATCGTGAGTTTTGATGTCTGGGCTGAGGAATCAAATATGTACAGGATTACAAAGAAACTAGTATTGTGCCTGTACTGATACAACGCCTAGCAGTGGTTTTAGACCGCCAAGCGATAAAGGTAGCGCCAGAGGGCTTTGGAGCGATTGCGCTTGGCAGTGAGGCTGGTCTCTCCAGGCGGTGTCTGCCAGCATTCTCAAGCTTTAGAAATTAAGGTGGCCAAATCTCATGTGCGACAACCACTTTGTTTTATCCAGAGATGTTGCAATGAAGCATTTGTCTTCAACTTGATTTAGCTTGGTATGAAAAGTTTTGTTCTTAGAGAAAGCAAATTTCAAAACCAATCTTTGAGCTAAATCATAAACCTTTAGTAATTCACCTTTTATGTTAACAGAAAAACCCTTTTCAACTAGCTATCCCACACTCAACAAATTGCATTTCATCCATAGGACCTACATCCCACTTCCAATCACAACAACTTTCTTTCCTCCTTTCTTGATGGCCATGTCACCCACTCCAGCAGCATCTATTGTGTTGTCATCTGCAAGTCTCACCTTGCTTGTTTGGTAGTGTCAAAATTTGAAATCCAATCTTTCTGCCCAGTCATGTGGTTATTGCATCCTATGTCAAGAAACCAATTTTCTGACATTAATGCTTCATTCTGAGTCATCATCATCAACAAGATTGGTTCTTCCTCTGACTCATATTAGGCAACTTGAGCGTCAGCCTCAGAGTCATTTTTCTGCCTCCCCTTGCGATACCAATAATCAACTGCATAATGCCCCCATTTTTCACAATTGTAGCACTGGATTTTTCTCAAACAATTGTAGCACTGGATTTTTCTCAAATCTTGCACCTTTCTTCCCCCTCTTCCTCTTCCAACAGAACACCCTCTACTTGGTTTGTCAGATTTCTCGCCTCCACTGAACTGATCTTGATTCGAGCGCCTATCTTTCAAAAATCAAGCTTTATTCTTTGTCCACCTACCACAAGTGGATCTCTCTCTGCTCAACGCCTGCAGCTGTAGTGCTTGCTCCTCACTAGCCTTTTTAGCATTCTTGTTTATCATTTTTAATTCATAGGCTTCAAGTTTTCCTTGGAGATCTTCTACCTTCATCTGTTCAATGTCCTTGCATTGTTCTATTGCTGCCACTACGTAGTAAAATTTAGTGGATAAAGTCTGTAACACCTTTTCAACCATCTGTTGATCCGTGATGGTTTCTCCATAAGCTCTCATGGAATTTGCCAACAACTGCAGTTTGTTGAAGTATTCTGCCATTGTCTCTTATTCAGCCATAGACAATAACTCGTATTGCCTTCGGAAAGACTGAAGTTTCACTTTCTTGGTCTTCTCAGCACCTCCATATGTCTTCTGTAAGATGCCCCAGGCCTCCTTGGCTATCTTTGTTTTGGATATTTTCTCAAAGTTCACCATATCCACACATTGATGAATCAAACAACGAGTCTTGCAGTCTTTCTTTTTTACTACAACATCATCCTTCTCTCCGACCCCATCTCTCACGATTTCCAAGACTTCTTGATAACCAAGAATAGCTTCCATTCTTGTCACCCAACAGTTAAAATTCTTGCCATCAAGAACGGGTAGATTAGACAAGAAATTTCCTCCTCCATTTGCCATGACTACAACCCTACGAACAATGGTCCCGAACCTTACTACTCTTGACACCACCTATAGGAGGTGAGATATACAAAATTGAAGAGAAATTGAAACTTGCACAAATATGCACACAACGTGTACATGAAAAGGATTCTAAGAATTTTATTGCATCATCATCAATCTGATAAAGAGTCCAATACTCTATTTATAGAGTGGCTATTTTATTAACAAGACCAACTAACTAACATATTAAAGTTGAATTACAGTTATAACATTGCTAACCCCACATCCTATTGGTAAACCCATGTTGGTCTTCGAAGAAAGAACTGGAACTTTCCTTTCAAAGCTTTAGCAAAGTAAGTTTGCTAAGCAACTACGACAACCACAAAGAAGCATTTGGAAAGATTGAACATTTGGATTGGGGTTCCACGAGTTCAAAATTAGGGTTGAGTTCTTCCCCAAGTGGTTAGTTCTTGTTTGTAGTTATAAAGGCTTTGATTAGGTATTTTTTTATTTCTGCATTGTAGTTCATTGGTATCTGTTTTGTGAGGTTGCACAAATACTTTTCATTTTTAAAGTTTTTGCTAAGGTTTGAGTCAATATAGCTTATATTAGGAACTTCTGTGCACCCTTGCTTGCATAAACAACTAAAGTTTAAACATATTCACTTGCCCAAGTCTTTCTTTTTTGTAAACACTGATAACATTGTTGTTGTTCATATTTGTCCCTTAAATTGTAATATTTTAGCAGGGGTATGCTAAAGAGGTCCTATAGGGTTTGCAATATATGTGAGATAAAATTGACCCTATAACACCTTCAAAGGATCATTTATGTGTTTGATGATATTTCATTATAGACCAAATCCACAATTTTGTTCTTGTGAGGAAATTACAAGAACTTAGATTGAAGCTAGTAGCAAGTAGAGAGTATGTACCTACCTATCTAAGTTTTTGCACCATCCAAATTTACTAAGATTATTACTCGTTGCCAACTCTGCTTGCTATGCATCCAAAGTATCTAAAAGAACTTATTACAATGCCACTTTAGTTATGGTTAATGGAAGATATGGCAAAAAGGATTAAGGATAATTTTGACACATATGCAATTAAATATATTTGAATTGTTATGATTCTTTTTTCATATACAAAACTTGAAACATTTCGGTTTTATAATAAGTCCTTCTACTTATGGTGAAAAACTTAATCATATAAAAGACAAGATATAGAAACTTTTTAAAGCATATGTGAGTGTAAGGTCAAATTCATCTTATTTATCAAGATCTCAACTTATTTGTTCAACAGGAGAACATTTCAACATAAAAGAATACCAAATTCTCATTTATTATTATATAATCTTTATTGACCAATTTTTATATTTGCAATATATTGTTATAGAAATATATCAATTATGTGGGTCAAAATGTTAAGGTAAGCCTAAGTTGGGTCTTAATTGAAACACCACTTGACCCAAAGTAATTTTCAAAGTTTGATGTTTTGAGATATTGGAAGGATTGTTAAGTACACTATCCAAATCTTTGTAGATTAACATGTGAGGTGTTGAACATTCGAATAAAAACTACAACTACTGAGTATGCATTTAGCATTGGTGATCACATGCTTAAAAATTATCATTATAATCTTCTTATTAACAATGTTCAAACACTAATTTTAAATTAAATTTTGTTACATAACTTTGAAAATATTGGTAATTTAATTAGTGCTTTAACCAATTTTGAGTTAAAATACAAACTTAGGAATGCCAATATTTTCAATATGTAACTAATTTTAAATTAAAATTAGTGCTTGAACATTGTTAGGAAGAAGATTAAAATGATACTTGTTAAACATGTGACCACCAATGCTAAATGCATAGTCATTAGCAACAATTGTTATTGGAATGCTCAACACCTCACATGCTAATCAACAAAGGTTTGGATAACGTAATTGATGATCTTTCCAATAGCATAAATATCTAATTTAGAAAATATTTTGGGCTCAAGTGGTGTTTTAGCTAAATATAGATCTAACTCAAACTTTCCAATTACATTAACATTTTGTTCCACATAATTGATATACTCCTATAAAAATATTTTAAAAACATATTTGTTAATGAAGATTAGATAATAATAAACAACAACATAGATCAATCTTTTGGTATTCTTCTATGTTGAAATGTTATTCTGTTAAACAAATAAGTTGAGAACTTTGGTGCATATGATGAATTTGACCTTGTACTTAGGTATCCTTCAAATAGTTTGTACATCTTGCTTGTCAGGTTTTACAGAGGGGGTTTCACTGGGGAGAACAACACCAATGAGATCTGAGCCTAACCACATAAGACACTGACACCACTCTCAACCCAAAACCTTAAGGCAATGGGTTTATGGGTCTTTATTCTTATATAGTGCTCTACTTTCTCATTTCTGGTCAATGTGGGACTTAGACTCACACTTGAATTCCTAACATTGCCTACTATATGATTAAGTTTTCTCTCACATACAAAAGGATCAAGCTTTGAATAATAAAAACTAAAGGGCTTCAAGTTTCATCCATGGCTAAAGAATCATATCAATTAAAAGAGTGATACTATGTTCACTCCAATACTTGTCAAATTTATCCATCATTGTTTTTGTCATGTCTTTCATTAATGGGTCATCACTTTTGAGTCTAGCCCTTACCAACCATTAAATTTTTCATGCTTACATAAAATAATCATTAGATGTTGGATAAGATGTACAATGTTGGACAATGTTTAAAATTTCTATTAAACTTCCAAAAGCACGACGATACGTAAGACTACTCTAGTATCAATACCTTTGACTTGAACAATACATTTTGTAATGCTATTTATCTTGTCTTTGACTCATTGAGTATGAGAATAATGATGAATTTTTAATTTTGGGATATTAACAATTCATTTTAAATTGAAAGTTTTGCATTGGTTAGACTCGAGTAAGAGTAACAACAATATAGTAAAATGATTCACAAAACTATTACATTATTATTTTGCGTTAAATATGATGTCTTGGTCTCTTATATGGATTTGCTCACAACTCATTAGTTTTGAATATCCTTGGTGTATCCCCTCAAACGTAACAATAGTATTAGATAGGTATATCAATGTGCGGTGGGACATGTGGGTCGATCCATAGGCTTGCAAGTAAAAGTTAGTGTGGACCAGTGACAGGTTGGTCCATATTTGGCCCGCACAGTTCGTATTAACTTAAATTCCTCAAATTTAGTAACACCAACATAACACATTGTGTGTTTCTTCTAAATAACTTGTTCATCTGTGTTTCTTTCTAGTTTATCCATAATTAACTTGCTCATATACATTCAGTCTATCCAAAAATAACTTCTTTATTCTCGTTTTTTCCTTTATTTCATTCCAATTCAAAATCATTTTTATATATTAATGTTTTGAGTTTGAAACAATATCTTAATATATTATATATTAATGTTTTTGAGTTTAAAACAATATTTTAATCTCACGTAAATTTATTAATGATAGATTAGTACTGAATATTTCCGTGGCTCCCGATTGAATAATTTAAGAAGGTTTGGCGTTTTTTTCCTACCATGTAGAGTGTCTAAATTTGCAACATGACAAAATAATGGTATATTAAAAAAGAGAGAAAGATCCGTATGTATACATAGATCATACGAGAATTCACATAATTGATTTAGAACATTCTTCCGTTTTTTTAGGAGAAGAGAAAGAGAAAATAGCATGAAGCTGTTGAAGAGAGAATACATAGAAATCTTCCATTCTTTTAATGAGAATTTTAGGAAAAAGTGTTTAAAAAACGGTATTCAAAATGTTTACTTTCTCTTTTTGAGCATAAGAATTTAGCATTCCTATTTTTTTCATAAAAAAGAAAATGTACTACTAAACACTCCCTTAATATTACATCTTAATGTTAGTGATATAAAATAATATTTAGGTTAGGTTACAATAAAAAGGTCACAAGGTGCAATCATAAATTCAACATCTATAATTTATAACATTTTTCTTGAAACACTATTATGTAATATTTGAGTTTATAAATTTTATTTTTATTATAGTTTTTTCTTTAGAAGTTTTGTATACAAGAAAATGTTTTATTAGTAACCAATTTTAGTAACCAAAAGTTGTTAGTTACTATAATTACTAATTTAGATACAAGTTTACAAAGTAAAAAAATCATTGGTTACTAAAATAGTTACTATTATGAACAAAAAAAATATAATTGGTCACTAAATTGGTTTTTAAAATTAGCTACCATAGTTTTGGCTACCAAAGAAAACTAGTCACTAAAAATTAGTTACCTAAGTTTTGGCTACCAAAATAACTTAATTACTAAATTACTCTCTAATTAATTAGTGACAAATTTAGTGACCAATTATAATTTTTTATTTATATTAGTAACTATTTTAATAACTAATAAATTTTAATTTTGTAAATTAGTATCTAAATTGGTCACTATAGTGACTAACAACTTTTAGTCACTAAAATTGGTTACTAATAAGACATTTTCTTGTATCAATTAGTTTAATCAGAAACGAAACCTATAATCAATTCGGTAAACTCAACGAATAAAAAATATATAAACTTAATATTTACGTAATTGAATGACCTTGGATTAAAATCAATAAACTCAGTAGTCAACTAGCACTACTTTTTATTTTGAGATCTTAGTCTTCTTTTTTTTTTAAGTTTTTAAATTTCACTACTTTAATATTTAGGTTTTGTTTGATGGTAATTATGGTTGACTATAGTTGTGATGGTAGTGGAGATGACACTAGGAAAATGAAAGGGACAATAATAATGGTGGGATCTTCCCGTCTATTTTACATTTCTATTGTGTAGATATTTCTTCTGAACCCCTATGATATATCATTTTCATCAAACTTTTGATTTGATTATTTTTCTTCAAATAACTTTAATGTTTATTCTTACACACATCTTTTATGGTAGGAGATATGTGTCTATATGTGATATAGGAGTTAAATCTCCTGTAAAATTTAATCGGTATATCTATAACTATATATAAAGGGGATTCCCTGTGTCCACATTTCATAATTCCAACTTTACCCTTTATAATTTAATTATTTATTAAATTTTTAAAAATTAACGGTTATTTTTACAAGTTTTTATAA
>Ga0214543_1006433_pt1 | contig 20878 bp, 14 predicted proteins | sample CNSS2metaG_FD_160094 | JGI IMG/M metagenome (GOLD analysis project Ga0214543, IMG submission 160094) | Root nodule microbial communities from cowpea collected in UCLA plant growth center, Los Angeles, California, USA - CNSS2 | ecosystem: Host-associated > Plants > Roots > Nodule | place: USA...
TCCCCCTCTATATATATATATATATATATATATATATATATGTATGTATATATATTTTTTTTAAATTTGAAAGTTAATATTAAATATTTTAAATTTTATATCAAATTAGCATACTTAGAATAGAAAATTATGACAATATCTATTTTTAAATTTAAAAAGGCATATTTAGACAGAATTGCACGTTTAAAACTTACATCGTATAAGATTTGTTTATAAGTTATTATGAAGATGGTTTCATAAAATAAAAATGGATGATAATGATTTCATTCACGAGATGGACAGTGGACATGGCATAGTTGGCTGAGGAGCAGTTAATAAATGCAAATAACAAACTCTTATAAGTTTATTGCTTTCTTCTCTTCACATGCAGTGAACTGAAATCTCTGATTCTTTCCAGAATCTCATTTTTCGGTTACTCAACGTGCGTTCACATAAATGCGCCATGCAAGTGGTTGTGAACGGTATTCTGTATTTATAATCACACTCCCATGCTTCCAAAACAAATTCTTGGAAACAAAACAAATCCTCCTTTTGCTTTTTGAAGTTTTAATTGTTTTGAGAAAAGAACTTCCACTGCAGTTGTTAAAACAAGAAAGTAGAAAAAATGTCAAAATTTCCCTTCCTCTATTTCCACCAGTCCAGGGAAAGGATTTTGATATTAGTTCTTTTTGACATCGTACGTCCACAACCGAAATATAATCGGGCGCGATAAAAAAGGTAAGTTTTTTACTTCGGTTTTCTTCAAAACCGAAGCATAAAAATATTAAAAAAGAAAGGACAAAAATTAAAAAATAAATCGAAAGACTTTGATTCTAAGACTCGATTAAAGTTTAATTTTTTTTAACTTTAAAAATAATTCAAATTTAATTACACGTTGAGAGGAAGAAGAGTTTCAATTCTCAAAACAATCGAAACCTATTTCCTTTTATACTTCGATTTCATGAACAATTGAAGCATAATCCTTTAAATTTAAAAAAGAAATATTTAGAACTTGAAGAGGAAAATAAGTTTCGGTTTTTGTTATAACCAGAGCCTAATCTACTATTTATACTGTCTAGTATATAGACGTTTATTTTAAAATATTTATTTTTGTTTTTTTTATCTGCCTACATAACAACTGGACAAAAAGTAAACAATGAGAACCAATTGACAGAATCCATATATAAAAATATATATATATATATATATATATATATATATATATATATATGACAATTTTTTAATCAAAACACTTTAAATAATGTACAAACATATATTTCACATCCTAATTACACATTATTTTGCAGAAGCCTTCTTTTCACACCATATTGACTTATCGTGCATTGGTGTGAGATTATTAAATCTTTTCACAAAAGAACAATAACTTAAATTAATTAGTATATAAAAAGACAAAGTTGTATAATATTTGATTCAATTAACTTATTATTGTTTCTCAATCACTTGTAAAACGAGCATGAAAAATGGTTGTTATCCATTGCATAACATAGTTACCACACTCATATGAGCCAATTTGTTTATGATACTACAATATATCAACATAATTATAAATAATTGAGGAAGAAAATGAATCAGACAATTATATAGAGACCAAAATAGTAAACCTAGAGGCACAACCATGGAAGCTTTTTAATTGTAATAATTTATCTCCCTAACAACATGTTATGTCCAATAAATGAACTATGAAAAAAGAAATGTTTTTGCACTAGTGTTCACTCAAACTTGAATGTGAAGTTATTTTCCTGTTATGAAAATTTAATTATGTTCTAACTTAATTTTATATTTGACTATTTTTAGTTAAATTCATATTAATTTTTTATTAAGTTTTTAAAAATTTTATACTTTTTCTTGTTTAATTTTTCTATTAATTAACGCGTGATTATTATTTTGTTCCACCATCTTGTTTATTTTTCTTCGCACGTTAGAAAAATAAAGTTTTGTAGTTAATATAAAATGAAGTGATTAATATAGAATAACAGTTGACTTTTAATGATTTCATTAGAAAGGTGTGGATAAAGTCACCATGCTTCATGATGACTTTTACGTCATATCACCTACAATGAGCAATGGACAATCCTAGTCACGATCATTGATATAAGTGATGGATCCTTGATGAAGCGATGACGATGGTCTATTAGTCAATGTAGGCAATAATGCAAAAGTCATCGAAGAGAATGACAACTCCATTATCCAACACGTTTTCGGTAAAAATGATAAACATATTTATTATTTTACATTAACTACTATATCATGTTATATTAACCATAAAATTTTATATTTCTTCACATGAAAACAAGTACACGATAAGATAACTACCACGTCTCTTCGTTAAAAGTAAGATTAAATGGTAACTTGAAAAAATATAAAAGTTTTAAGTACTCAATAAATATTAAAAAAAAAAATATAGGCTTAATTGAAGATATTTAAATTCACAATGAACTTAAAACTCAATTAAGTTTGATAAAAAAGTTACAGTTAAATAATGAAAAATATAACTTTGAAGATAACATTAGTGCAAATATCGCATTTAACTACAAAATGTCATTTTTGAAATTTCTAGCAAGGTATGGGCTACAATTCAGATAAAATCGTAAACTATTCATAACTTATACATTGACTAAAGTATAGCCTACGTTCTCTAAAGGAACCATTGCCTGTACTCAAAGTATAGAAAATGGTTCCTTTATATAACCTTATCCTATATACCTTGAATAGGGTTAGTTTGTGAAATTTTTACTTGTATGTTAATGGTCTTGTTCCATTCCACCACTGCAAATATCGCTATTCTTCTCCTCCACCGTTGCAAACTCGACTTTTCCTCTATAAGGTCCCTCTTTGAGGTTTGTTTCTCTCTTTCCTTTAGTTTTTTTTTTTCTGTTTCATTAAGGTTCCTTCATAACTTTAATGTTGTGACATGTTTTGGTGTTACCATGTGTTGTAGTACCACCATTGTCATCGTGACACGTTTTTGCAACTTCCAAAACGCATTAAGCACTCCAATTGTTGTAGTCCTCCCATTGATGCATTTCTAAGTTTTTGAGTCTATGTTAAGTGCACTTCAAAGTTCCTCTCATGGCTATTGGCTTTAAAATATTTATTTGATTTTTTATTTTTATTATTTGAAATATTTATGTTCTTAAGATCTTGCAAATATATTTTTTGTATGTTTAATGTGTTGAATTATTTATTTTTAAAATTTGGTTGATTATATGCTTAAATTTAGTTTTTTTTTTGAAATCGTTGTTGCATTGAGTGAGTCATAGTTTTCGATTTGAGATTTAATACAAAAATTATGTATTATCTCTTAGTTTTTTTGAAAAATGACTATTTTTTTTTTCCAAATTAATATAAGAGAATGTAATACTAATAATTTAGGTGTTGAATCTTGAATTATCTTGTTGGAAAATTTAAGAAATTAATCACTTTTTAATAGTTTATCAATGCATATACATTTCGATGTACATATCTTAAATTTTATGAATATTTGCTAACTGTATTTTGTATTGATCTTGATATGCATATTTGATTGTGGTTGATAACCACTTTCATTTCATGTAACCTTAAGACTAATGCAAAATGCTGGAAAAAGTTTTGTAAAATTTAAGAAATGTTGTTGAAAAATGATATCTACCAATGAACTAAAAACAAGTGAATCTTCTTGATTGGGATAAGATCATACCTTGAATACAAAACTGGGGTGATCATTCATTTAGATAATATTGAAATTGTATGTTCACACAATTTCAATACATATATGTATGAATTGAGATTGGATTAATTCATCACGCATTAGTGTTGAGTATGAGAGAGAAGTAGAAGAATTTATACAATTTGTGCAACATAATGAGGGTAGAAGTGGGGATGAAGTTTAGATGTCCTTATGTCAATTGTTTAAATGGGAGAAGGTTGTATTCAAATGAAAATAGGGAACACCTTCTTTGTGATGGTTTTCTTTAAAGTTATATAACTTGGACACGACATAATGAATTAATAGATTTCCTAATTGTCTCATGAACTGAAAATGTTTTTTATTCCTCCATGGTATAGTGGTTGGAGGAAGACCGATTAGAAGATATGATTCACGATGTTGGTGTAGAAGCTTTTGCCTAGAGGTGGCAAAATGGGCAAGCCCGATAGCCCAACCCATCAGGAAAAAAATGGGTCGGGTTAGGATATTAAGCCCGTCAATCCATATCAACCCGACCCGTTTAACCCGTCAGTCCATTGGATTGAGAAATGGGTTCGCCACAGGTTGACCCGTAACCTGTCCTAGCATGGGAAAGTGAGGTTTAACATTAGTAAAAATGGCTAGCCCTTGCAGCCTGTATCATTTTTATTTTTTTGGTTTTAGTGTTTTCTTTTGTCTCACTCACACACATCAGAGCAAAGAGTTAGAGAGACGAAACCCCCTAGAGATGAAACCCAATATAGACGAAACTCAAGGAGCAGACAAAATCCACGGCATTGGTGGCTTTGCTTTGGGCGACAAAAACCATGTTCGTTTTGGACGATGAAACCGTGTTTGTTCTGGAAGACGAAACCCCCGCGACTTTTCTCTATTTTTTGCATCAACTATGAATGTTTAGAAGTGTTTGGTAATTTGGTTTGATTGGAACTTTCAATTTAATCATTGTATTAGAAGGGATACTTGTTATAGTTTCCAGTTTCCATTTCTTGATTTAGTTTCCCGCTTTTGTAATTTTCGTCTCTATGTGGTTTCAACTCTAATTCATCATTGCAGATTGTTTTTATCATTTTTTTATTCTTAGGATGGGTTCTATCAAGAAATTGTTTTGTTTCATTTTTCAACAATTTTTTATTGCAAGGTATAATATATAGGAACCCAAATGTTAGTTTCATTCTTTAGTGAAAACACACAATTTTTTCTTTAAAAAAAGAGACGGTCTAGATAGGCTGGCCCATTAGCCCGTTAGTCCATCCAAGGATGGGTCAGGGTCCATTTTCTGACTCGTGTTGTGTTAACGGGCTGGCCCATCCTTGCTCGTTTTTAATAGGCAAAAAAGGGTCGGGTTGGCCCATTTTGTCACTCTTACTTTTGCCTAAGCACATGTGTACGAGACAATGTTACTAATGTAGATACTTTATTGTATGTCGGTTTAACTAAGTGCATACGATTGTTAATGCTGTTAAGGATGATGAATTTGAAGCAAATTTGATGATGTTGTTGCTGACGCGATCTAATTAATAGTACTTATCTATAACAATTTCAGTATTATTAAGAAAGTAGTCAACAAAATAGAAAGGGTAAAGTCAACCTTAAGTCGTCTCCCAACGAACACAAAATTGATTCTTGATAAATTAGTTCTTATAGAAACTATACAAAAGGGGTTAGTAAAATAATAAAAGTAATAAGAGAAATAAAATTGGTGACAGATAAAAAAAATATAAAAACAATGATAAAGAAAATAGATTGATTCAACTACATTCTTCATTGCTTATCTAAGGATTTTCGTTCAATTAATTAGTCTTAGATTTCAAATTAATCAATGTAAATTCTTAATTAATTTGTCAGCATTCTCACTATTAACCAAAGTACATTCTCAATTAAAAGTAAGAAATGTGTAGATTAACTAAAGTACATTCTTGATTAATTAAAGTACATTCTTGATTAATTAAAGTACATTCTCAGTTAAAATTAAAAACCGTTGAACTCATATGATTGATATGTTATGTACATTTAACACTGAGCTAACTTGCTACAATGTAAAAATAATAACTTTTAGAAAGAAAAATATAAGTCATAACAATATCAAAATAACAAACCAATTATTGCATTCTAACATTAGAATCCATAATGAAATTATAGTGGAACCAACCTGAAAAGCTTAGCTCGCCATGGAATCAAAATAAAATATAAATAGAAGAAGAATGAAGAGAGAGAACGAAATTAGGTCCTCCTAACTGGTTCCTAAACTTCGAAGATCTGAACTTGTCTTTCTTTATATAGGACTTGATTAGGCTTGAATCTGGCTTTTCTTGAAATCTCTCAAATATCTTTAAAATAATCATAAGTATCATTTGTAACATCCTAGCCGGAAATTACTATTTAAAAATAAATAAGAAATAAGATTTATAAAACATCACATTTATTCTCGCAATTTCCAAAAAAACGCGGGAAAATTAAAAGTTCAACATCGCTTCCGTAGTAATTAAAATCGTACTATTCAGTTATTACAAAACCAAACCATAAAAAATACAGAAGAAAATCATAATAAAACTGAGTAAATAATCCCGTCGTGATCCCCACTCTGTCTCTACGTATCCGCCTGCTCACTTGCATTAACATCTGCTCCCATGTAACAAGTTACATGATCATCGCCACACACACACAGAGATAGGGTGAGCTCATTTAAATTAAACCAAACACATAAAATATTAAATACAACATCGCAACCTTAAAACCCCGAGTTAGTATTCTTCTCCCTTGTTCCTTACTTCTCCACTTCCAATACTTTCATTAGACGTCTATCATTTCTATACCCTTTAGGTGAGAACGATGATTGATCTTTGCTGCATGAGTGTCTACTCGCCCCTCCGACTACAGGCCACCACCTGATAGTCCACACGTGGGAATAACCTTGTCACAGCATCTCATCGTGACACCAAGTGGAGCTCCCCGAAACAAACATAAATTTTGTAGTTGTTCTAGACTACCAAAACTCTATCAGAATACTCTGAATAGGGCAATCACCTGAACCTCGCGGTACGAGCCACAACTCGCACACTCCACTGGACTTCCTAAACCACTAGGCTACAACCTAGAGTGGTCATGTGTTACTCCAATACGGGTTACACTCGTAACTGGACCCCCAGCCAAAGCCTCGCATCATGAAGATCATCTAAAGCTGTGTAGAAACCTTTCCTCACGCACCATCACTGAACCAAAACCACTTGGCGCGCATCTCACGTCGCCAAGTACACACTAGGTTCAGACCGCCTGGCGGGCATCAAACACTGCCAGGCGCCAGGCACCTGCAGCATCATCACTGCACCGTCAATGCCTGGCAGACTATGCCCTGCCGCTAGGTGCCACTCGTCGCCACCGCCTAGCGCACCCGTTTCACGCCGCCAGGCGCCAATCTCCTTCCAGCCCCTCTGTTGTTCCATTCCGCCAGGCGAAACCCTCCCTACCGCCAGGCGCCACGCGTCAACAATGGCCACTACCACTGATTTGTGTTCCGTCCGCCTGGCGGCTTGCTCGCGCCGCCAGGCGCCATACCAGTAACGCAGTGCTATTGGTTTCTTGGCACTTAAACAGATCCCCAAGGGATCCCAATCATACAACACAACAATTTACAACACAGCCTGGTTTTCCAGTCATACAACTATAATAAGATTACACCACACCCATTGAAACATGCCATCAAATCAAGTATTGTCATGCACCCATACTCTCCTTCACTTACCCCTTTAAACATGCCACATACTTTCCACATACACCCCGTCTTAGGTTCATACAGTCTGATATTTTTATAAACTCATGACACCACACTTTTGTCAATATTGCATATGTACCTCAATAAAAATTCACAAGTACAAAATCACGACTAGGGTAAAGTTTCACCATCCATACCATATCTCACATAATTATCTCACTCGTACCCAATTAACATACATTATGAATTTAACTTGCCACATGCACCCAATTATGCTTCATTAGAAGTTACTTGAACTAATCAAAGGCTTATTCATGTATTTTACAAACTCCAAAATCAGTAATATTAAGTAATGTATATCTCTATCTACTGACCTCCAAATCCAATCTCCACCGTTCAAAGTGAAGAACCACATGTCATGGACCACCTGCCAAAATTTCACCTATATCAGACGGTTAACGAACCGGGAAATGCAGTTTTATGAAAACTGCACGAACTAGAAAAATTGGTGGCGCCTAGCGCCCAGAATCAGATGACTGGCGCCCGACGGCACTAAAATACCGTCTGGCGGTTACTACTACGCGAAAAGTACTAAAAATAGCGTTTTTCGTGAATCAACACACCACGCACCTCTAGTGTGGTGCCTAGCGGCCAATATGGTGCCGCCAGGCGGTTCCTACAGTTCTAGGAACCCAGAATTTTCCTCAACACCTACAAACCTTATTCCAACCCCTACAATTCTAATTTCACTCGATTTACGATCCAATAGGCTGCCTTCACATCTTACCTTCTCCTCATTTGCGTATTACATGCCCCATGCCCTCAATTACCACACTTCTACAAGATTTGATACCTCGTTCTTGGCAACCAAATTGTTCAAATAAATATCAAATTCCATTTCTTTATTATTATCCCTCAGAATACAAATCAACATATGTAATGCGTATTATCTCATCTTCTCATTCCCGTATAACCTCCCATACCCCAACAACCTAAGGTTCATGTAATTTTCGCAACTACACAGTTATAATATCCAATTCATCATGCAATTATTCACACACCGTAGAATTTCAATTCCAACATCATCACGCCACGAAACCATCAAAAATCAGTGTAAAACTGGCAATCCAGCGCACACCGCCTGGCAGGTCTCCTTCGGCCGCCCGGCGGTTCATAAAAAGAACCCAGAAACTGACGCAAACGCATGTGCCGCCTGGCAGCAGTCCTTGTGCCGCCAGGCGGTTTCTGGAAAAATCCAGAAAATGCGAACAAAACAAGGACTCACAATATTTCATGTCAAACATGACTCAGAACACATCATCATACTATATATAGATAAAACACGCAACAATCATAATTTAAAACAACGAAGCAACTCCCCTAACCTGGATTTCCTTCACCTAGCCGTGACTCTTGCAAGCTCTCCCTTTACACCAATGCCCTCCTTTGCCTTTCCCTCAACTCAACCCCCCAAAACCTCACTCAAAACTCACCAAAACTCTCAAATTCGTGCTCTCTTTCTGATATGATTTCAGCCTTGCTAAAACTTTTCCTAATACCCTAATTTTGCCTTTTAAATGGTGATTTAAAGTTAGGTCAATAATGAGAAACGAAAATGCAACTTAATTGGTGATTAAGTGCCATTCATTGTCCCATTATGGCTATTTTTTAGCCACCCTTGGCTGCCATGTCTATTAGGGTCTTCCTTTAACCTTTCAAATTCTAAGCCAAGGCTAAAAAAAAAATAGCCAAAAAAGGTTCGAACCCACCACCTTGCTAATGCCAAAACAATGCTAAACCACTAAGCCAATTCTTATTTCTTGTTAATTAATAAAATTCAAGTATTATATTATGTCGCATCACGACTAACACATATATTTAAAATAATAAAAAATAAATACACATTATTGGCATACCTAGGACTCAAACCTAAGTCCTCTCACACAAACTAAGTACTCTTAACCATTTGAGCTAACACTTTTCCACATCTTTAAGGTTTACAATTAATGCCATAAATGCTTCTCTTACTAGCATTTATTAAATAATTATTTATTTAATTATTTAAATTTTGTGGGTCTTACATCATTTATCTTTATAGTGGTTATGAATATCTAAAAATATTTGAAGAAATATAGTCATTCTTAAAACTATTTGACAAATATAGTTGGTTGATAATTTCATATATAATTAAATAAATTAATTACTTAAAGATATTTGATAAATTATCACCAACTAATATTTGCATTAATTTTCCAAATCAACCATTTCCCATCTCTGCCAATTATCTTCTAAATAATCCAACGTCTTCAAGATATATTTGTTTGTTGTGGAGATCTAGAAAGATTTAAGAAGATCTTGCCATATTTGAAAAGTTTTGGTAGTTATTATCTTTTGATATTTTATGATATAATTAAATAAGATAATTATTTAAAAATATCCAAAGATATATTTTTTCGAATTTATCTTTTATCATAAATATTTATGAATTATCAAAGCCCATTTTGTGGAAAAAGATAGAGAAAACCGCAAGGTCTAATTTTTGTTGCCCATTCCCACTTCTTGGCTTAGTCAAACTTCTTCACTTTTGCAAGCTTTTCTTGCCTTTTTCATGCAATGTTTGACTTAGATTTTAGTGATTTTAATCATTTTCTATTCTTGGATTTATCTTAAAGGTGTCATGAAGCTTTAATCAATTTATTTCCACACCTCCATGGGCTTAACTTAGCTGTAGCTGCACTAACATATCTCAAAATCCAAAAAAACATTTATGCAACTAAAAAACTATCTTTCACATGTTTTTTTATCTCATGCTCAATAAACCCAATTAAAAAAATCCAAATAAATCAATCTTTTAAGAACAAAATTCAATTAAAATTCCATAACATAAATATGAACTCATCAGCGACTAATGGCTGAACCATAAAAATTTCACATAATTTCTCATTTTGTTGAATGAAATGCTTTTGGATGGAAATACACTACCTACTCATAGTTACGAGACTAATAAAATTAATTGACCAATGGGAATGAAGTATAAAAGGATATATGCATTCTTAATGATTACATATTATATTAGAAAGAATTTGAAGGGTTGAAAAAATGTTTGGAGTGTGGGTTATCATGGTACAAGTAGAAAGACAATAGTGAAGATAGTCGAGAGATAGGAAAGAATGACATGCAATGATAGAAATAAGATAGAAATAATAGTAAAGAAAAATAGGTCGATTCCACTACTTTTTCAAAATAGGATTCATCATTGGTTTCCTAAAGATTATTGTTATTGATTTCTTGTTTAAGACTTCAAATTAATCAATGTAACTTCTCAATTAATTTGTTGGCATCCTTACTTTCAACCAAAGTAACTTCTCAATCAAAAGTAAAGACTTTGTAGATTAATCTTAGTAAATTTAACCAAAGTAACTTCTCAATTAAATATTACTAATCCTAATCATGTCCATTCTTTTACCTCTTATATCTAGTAAAAAGCTAATTAACCAAAGTAACTTCTTGATTAATTCTAATCTAAGTTTTCACCTTTAATCAAAGTAACTTCTCAATTATTAGCAAAAACTCATTCAATCATATGAAGGTTTCTAAAATTAATCAAAGTAACTTCTCAATTAAAATTTAAAAACCCTTGGACTCATACGATTGTTATGTTATGTAGATTTAACACCGTGCTAACTTGCTACAATGTAAAAATCATTACTTTTACTAAATTAAGAACCAAAAGACATAGATGAAAATAAATCTCAACAAGAATCAAAAGAACAAACAAATTAATTGATCTAACCTCAGAATCCAATTAAGAAATTACAATGGAATCAACCCAAGAAGTTTAGAACTCCATGAATGCAAAATAAAAATAGAAGAAATACAAGAAGAATAGAGAGAGAAAGGAAACGAAATTAGGGCCCCTCTTAAGGGTTCCTAAACTCCGAAGTCCCGAGCTTGTCCTTTCTGCTTCTGCCTTGGTCTCTTTATATAGGAATTGGACTAGGCTTTTCTGTTGCTAAAATCTCTCAAATATCTTTTAAAATAAAGACAAAGATAAATATTTAAAAATATTTGGAGAGATATAGACTATTTGACAAATATAATTGGTTGATAATATCAATATCTAATATAATTAAATAAATTAATTAATTAAAGATATATGATAAATTATCACCCATTAGTATTTGTATTAATTTTCCAAATCAACCCTTTGCAATCTCCTTAAATTATCTTCTAAATAATCCAATATCTTCAAGATATATTTGTTTGTTGTGGAACTAAAAAGATTCAAGAAGATCTTGTCATATTTAAAAAGATTTGGTAGTTATTATCTTTTAATATTTTATGATATAATTAAATAAGATAATTATTTAAAAATATCAAATAAAATATCTAAAGTTATATTTTCCCAAATTATCTTCTATCATAAAGATAAAGAAAACCGCAAGGTCCAATTTTTCTTTTCTCTCTTCTTAGTTTAGCCAAACTTCTTCACTTTTTCAAGCTTTTCTTGACGTCTTCATGCAATGCTTGACTTGGATTTTTGTGCTTTTTATAATTTCTTATTCTTGGATTTATCTTTAAGGTGTCACGAAGCTTTAATCAATTTATTTCCACACCTCCATGAGCTCAACTTAGTTGCAACTACACTAACACACCTCAAAATACCCAAAAAACATTTATGCAACTAAAAAGCTATTTTTAAAATGTTTTTGTATCTCATGCTCAATAAACCCAATAATAGGAAATCCCAATTAAATCAATCTTTAAGCACACAAATTCAATTAAATACCCAGAATTAAACATTAAATGAGAATAAAAATACGCACTCATCACTGGTGTCCCAGCTTGGACCGATTTGGACCAGGGAGGGGTTACCAACGGAGGAGACTCCGACGCTCAAGTCAGCTAAGAATTCTCAGAAAGTCAAATCTCGTGATTAAGGGATTAATGAATGCGTACCTTTAATTCGTGGGGTCGATGCATATTTATAGATTATTAATTATGTCTGGTCACGTCATGGGCTGGACTTTTGATTGGGCCGCAGATGGGTCTGGGGCAAGCCTAGGTCCCACAATTTGGTTATTGTGGGCCTAGGGTCCTGGTTGGTAGTGTTTTATGTTTATCAAGTTCTCATTCGATTTTCTTAAGTTAGCGGCTTAGGCCGCTTACTATTGATTATTCGACATACATTATTATCGTTTGCGTCCTTTAGGGGCTATGTAGGCAGATCTCATAGTTGTAGTCAGGTTAGGCCGCCTAGGTGTAGTACAAAAAATATAAAAAATTAAAGATAAATTAACTATAAAATACAAAGATCAAAATCATATTTTTTTCATAATAAAATATGTGAATATTTAAAACTTATGATATAAAAAATAAAATTAACCTTAATTACACATTTCAACCCTTAATTATAATTGTATCATTCATTTTATCATATTACATTTTCAAATTTTAGCATAATTTGTCGACATGTTAATTTTGTACCAAAAGACTAACATGTCCTCGAAAGCAAAGGCGTTTTATCTAGAGCTGTCAAAACGGGTCACCTGACCCAACCCGGCTCGGCCCGCGACGGGTTGGCCACTTAGTGGGTCATCCCAACCTGGCTCACTTATTAGCGAGACAACAAAATTAGAACCAGACCCGACCCACAATTTGGCGGGTTAAACGGGTTGGCTCACTGGCTCACTTAATTAAAAAAAAACACACAATTTTGTTTCTTCAATCTCAAGAAAACTAAATTATAATTTCGATTAAATCTAAATAAACTTCAATGCAATCCAAATAAAATCCCAAATTATGTTAAACTCCAAATACAAACCAAAATCACAAAAATATAAATTACTATCTAACATCAAATCATTCTTGTCATTTATTAAACTGTAGTATTAGAGTCTTAAATGGATAAATCCACAACATTTTCATCTCTTGAAGCATCTTCTTTATCCCTATATACAATAAAACAAGAAAAAATAATGTTAACTAATAATATTAAAAGATTAAGTATTAAATAATTAAATTAATTTTACAGTACTAACAATAATGTTACTTATGAATTCAAAACCATGCAACCAATTTTGTGTTAAAATGAGTGCCTCAACATTCTCTGGAAGAATGGAAAAACAATATTTGGTTAGCACACGAGAACCAAGACTAAAAGCATACTCACTAGCAACGGTAGTGATTGGAATGCTAAGCACGTCACAAGCCATCTTAGACAAGTTTGGATAGCGATCTCGACGATCCCTCCAATAGCTCAATACACCCAACTTATCAAAAAATTTTGGATCAAGATTCCCTTCATCTAAATAAAGATCAAATTCAGACCTTCCAGTGTCATTAACATGTTGGCTCAAATAATCAACATAGTCCTAAGACAATATGAAAAATATCTAATATGTCATTCATAAGTAAGAAATAAAGCACATTGTGTTTAAGGAGAAATTTGAGAATTAAAAACTCACATCAAATGCATCCATCAAATACATATAATATATATATATATATATAAAATATACATATATAATATAATATAATATATATATATATATATATATATAATATACATATAATATATATATATAATATATATATATAATATATATAATATATATTAATTTAATATATATATAATTTAATATTTAAAATTTATTGGCGAGTTGGTGAGCCAACCCAGCTCATCACGGATTCAACCCGAATGAGCCGGGTTCTTAGTGGGCTAGGTTTATTTTTAACCCGTACTGAAATTTGTAATATTTTTTTCAACTCAATCCGACCCGAACCCGTGATGAGCCGGGTTGGCTCGAGGGTTATAACCCATTTTGACGGCTCTAGTTTTATCATCAATTTTTTCACAAAGCAAACATAGTTTGTCATAAACAAGGATAGTGAAAATTGAAAAACGTGATGGTTAAATATAAAGAAGAAAAAACCTTCAGAAGTAAAATATGTGAAGATTTAGAATATGATAACAAAATTCGTAAAAAAAAATAAATGATAAAATTATTATAATAATGAGAAAAAATATTGAAAAAAATAGTGAATTAGTCTCTAAATCAATCACTAACATTAACTACTAAGGTTTTAGCTACCAAAAAAAGTAGTCTCTAAATTTATATCTAAATTGGTCACTAATGGAGAAAATTTAGTGACTAATTTTTTTAATAGCTAAAACCTTGGTAGCTAATGTTAGTGACCAATTTAGAGACTAATTTACTATAGTGATCAATTTAGAAATTATTTTAGTTACTAATAATTTTTAGTTGATAAATTGGTAACTAAAATTAGCCGCTATATTGGTCATTAATTAGACATTTTTCTTATAGTGTTAAAAATGTTGTATGTCAATATTTAAAAGGTTAAATATGTTTTAGGTCTTAACGTTAAGTAAAAACTGAAATTAGTCCACATTCAAAACTTTGGACTAATTTAATCCATCCTCTTTAAAAATGTGTGAAGTTATTCTTTTTAGCCAAATTTTGTTAAGTTTATTTGACATTTCAAATGTGTTTCTGGACTAACATTGAAGCGAAAATGTATCAAATGATGTAAATAACTCAAATGCTATGATAAAACACATTTGAAACATCAAATAAACTTACCAAAATTCGAGTAAAATGACTACATCCACGTATTTATAAATGTTCCTGCGGAAACAAATAAGAGATATTAGAAAACACAAATAATGCCTTACCTCAATCCTTAACCTCTCGAGTCGGCTCCTTTTCGACTTGCACGTGTCATCCATCAATATATAAGGTCTGGACCCTTAGGGGGTTACCTGCAGAGAGGGCTCCGATGATCAAGTTAACAAAAAGGTTCTCAAGAGTCAAATCTCATATTAGGGAATTAATGAAAGCGTGCCTCTTAATTGTTGGGGTCCATGTGTATTTATAGAGTTATTAATTATGTTTTTCATCCTTATGGACTGGGCCTCCCCTTAGCTGTGTTTAGGCTAACATTCAAATTCTGGATGGGCATGGGCCAGGCCCAAGTTTTGTTTAGTGTGTCGATACTAGAGGCCTTATCTACAATAGCTTAAGTATGGAGTTAGCGACTCTTTCTCGTGTATTTATCTTTTATAGTAGGTGGCTTGGGACGCTATATGATTTTGTTTAAGCGGTTACCCATGTACTTATTTCCATTTATGGGGCGATGTCTAGGCGGTCTTGGTCGTGTGGTTATCATAGTGTACCTAGGTATAGTACAATAAAGTTGAGAAACTAAATTGAATCACAATTTCAAAGAACTAATTTCAATTTTCACTAAAAGTTAAGTGATAAAAAAGCATATTTAAACCATATTTAAAAGTTAAATTAACATATCTCAGGTCCCTATATTATGTTGTGTCTCTAAGTCCTATTACCACCCCAAAATTAATATAAAAGTGTTAGAAAGTTTCATGTAATTAATGTATGTATGTTTTGAAGCATCCTACCTCAAGGAAGTTAGAGTTGTTACAATTGGTGCATTCTGATGTTTGTGGCCTGTTGGAGGTAAAGTCATTTACTGGTGCACTTTACTTTGTTACCTTTATTGATGATTGTTCTAGGAAATTATGGGTTTATGCACTTCAGCGAAAGGATCAAGTACTTGATAAGTTCAAGAAATTTCATGCCTTGGTTGAGAGGCAATCAAGGAAGAAGCTAAAATGTGTCCATTCTAACAAGGGTGGTGAGTATCGTGGACCCTTCGATGCTTATTGCAAACAACATGGTATTGCACATGAGAAGACTCCTCCTACAACTCTTTAGTTGGATGGTTTAGTTGAGAGGATGAATAGGACATTACTTGAGAAGGAGAGATGTATGCTCTCATATGCTAAATTACCCAAGCATTTTTGGGGTGAGGCATTATACACGGCGATGCACGTTATCAGTCTCACTCTTACTGTGATTATGGACAGTGAAATGCCAAATAAAATTTGGTTTGGCAAGAATGTAAGTTATGATCATTTGCATGTCTTCGGTTGCAAGGCATTTGTTTATATTCCAATGGGATCCAAGTTGGATGCGAAGACAAGGTAGTGCATCTTTATTGGCTATGGTGAGGATGAATTTGGCTACAACTTTTATGATCCTATTGAGAAGAAGCTTGTTAGAAGTCGTGATGTACAATTCATGGAAGACTAGACCATTGAAGACATTGATAAGGTGGAGAAGACCACACCCGAGAAAGATAGTAATCTCACTGATGGTAATCCGATGAGGTTGCCCGCTCACAATCTGGAGAATGTTGAAATGAAAGCTCAAGATGATGAGCAACATGGTGATGTTGATGATCAACATGTTGGAAGTGGAGTAGAGGTTCCAATTGATGATGCTGAAGAGGAACATGATGATGATGATCTTGGTGATATACCTGAACCACCTCAAGTCCAACTCAGGAGGTCTAATAGATAGAAACAACCTTCTACAAGGTATTCTTTTGATGAGCACATAACCTTGACTGACGGTGGAGAACTTGAGTGTTTTGAAGAGGCTTTGGAGAGTGAAGAAAAACAAAAGTGGCTGGATGCAATGCAAGATGAAATGAAATCTTTTCATGATAATCACACTTATGACTTGGTGAAATTGCCTAAGGGAAAAAGGGCATTAGAAAACAAGTGGATCTTCAAGATGAAACAAGATGCTAATTTTACATTTCTAAAGTACAAAGCCAGATTGGTGGTGAAAGGTTTCAAACAGAAAAAATGGTGTTGATTTCAATGAGATCTTCTCACCTGTGGTGAAAATGTCATCCATCAGAATTGTGCTAAGTTTAGCTGCTACTCTTGATTTGGAGGTTGAGCAGATGGATGTGAAGACAACTTTCCTTCATGGAAATTTGGAGGAAGAGATATACATGAAGCAATCTGATGGTTTTCTTGTTGAAGGCAAAGAAGATTATGCGTAGGCTAAGGAAAAGTCTATACGGTTTGAAGCAAGCTCCAAGGTAGTGGTATAAGAAGTTTGAGTCTTTTATGTGTGAGCAAGGCTACAAGAAGACTACTTCTGATCATTGTGTCTTTGTTAAAAGTTTTTCTAATGATGACTTTATTATCCTGTTATTATATGTTGATGACATGCTTATTATTGGGAAAGATGTTTCCAAAATTAAAAGGTTGAAGAAGCAATTGGGCGAGTCATTTGCTACGAAGGACTTAGGAGTTGCTAAACAGATTGTTGGAATAATAATCATTCGAGAAAGAAAAGAAAGGAAGCTTTGGTTGTCACAGGAACACTATATTAAAAGGTGTTGCAGAGATTCCAGATGCAAAATGCGAAAGTCGTAAGCACTCCTTTTGCTACTCATTTTAAACTGAGCGTTAAATAGAGTCATTCAAATGAAGTTGAAAAGGCATATATGAGCAGAGTTCCTTATGCATCTGCGATGGACAGTTTGATGTATGCAATGGTGTGCACGAGACCAGATATTGCACATGTTGTTGGTATAGTCAGTCTATTTTTTTCAAACCCAGGTAGAGAGCATTGGAATGCTATGAAAATGGATTTTGAGATATCTTCATGGTATTGTTGATATGAAGCTTTGTTTTGGAGGTGATAAGCCTAATTTGGTGGGATACTTAGATTCAAATATGCCTGGAGACATTGATTCCAGGAAGTCCACCTCGAGCTATTTGATTAATTTTGTAGAGGGAGTTGTGGCTTGGCAAAGGTGTGTAGCATTGTTTACATAGGCAGAGTTCATTGCCATTACTAAAGCATGCAAGGAGTTGCTATAGTTGAAGAAATTCTTACAAGAGTTTGGTTTTAGGCAAGATAATTATTCATTGTTTGTTGATAGCCAGAGTGCTATCCATCTTGGTAAGAATGCAACTTTCCATTCTAGATTCAAACATATTGATGTGAGGCATTATTGGATACGTGATGTTTTGGATGTTAAGTTGTTGGTGTTGGAAAAAGTTCATACAGATGAATATGGTGCTGATATGATGACTAAAGCATTGCCAAGAGGGATGTTTGAAGTTTGTTGTGAGATCGCTAGTTTCGTGGTTATCTCCACATAGTTGTGAAGGCGAGATTTGTTGGGTATTGGGCTCCCTTCCTATGTGGAGAAAAGGCCCAAAACTTGAGAAACTCATGTCTCACTTAACCTAGTGGAGAGGGGGCTGCAAAATAAATAGAGAGGCAGAACAATAGAGTCAAAACACACTGAAAACCCTAGCACATAGAGGGAGAGGTAGAGAGAAAAAAATCTTTTCATGTTTTTCACAGAGCTGCCACTGTAAAATCGGCATTGCAAATTTGTTCACCGTTGGATCAGGCTAAAAACTTTGCAGTAGGTCCGGAACACATTGTTCTTCATTCTAACCAGTCGGATCGTTGATACAATGTCTGAGTTGAGAGATATTAATTTCACACTGCAGCAGTGATTTTATAGGTTTTTCTTCTCTTATTCTTCTCTATTTGAAAGCTTTGTTGCTTTGCTATTTGGTTGGGTGTTGGCACTAATTTGTGTTGTTGATTGAGACTCTTTTGTACTCTTGTTGATCATAGTGGAGCTATTTCTTTGGTTTGGACGACTCGTGATTTTTATCCTTAATTTGAGGGGTTTTCCACGTTAAAAATCTTGGTGCCTTTATTTGTTATTGTGGTGATTTATTATTGCTCCTCTTTGATTGTTGCTCGTCATAGATTCTTGCAAGTTAGGGGAAATTATATCCGCTGCATTCTCTGGTATATTGTTTGTATTTTTGTTTTCCCCGTCAAGAATTGCAAAAGGGTTGTCAATTTCATTGATCAATGCTTTAATGCAAAAACTTCACAAGAACATTATTCTTACTTGAATAAGAAACTAGTAAAGTATTTGAATCTTGTATTTGTTGAAAGATGTGTTTTCTCTTCCTAGTGAGAAAACTTTGTAACCCTTTAGATCATTCTCTTTATTAACCAAACCTTTACCCAATATTGATTTTTTTTATATAATGCTCATGTTTAGCCACGAGTGACTCACTTCCAAAAAATACTCTTGGGTTTTTTAGCTAGGAGAGGGTGAGTTCCAAACAATGCTTTGAGTTGTCTAATTCAAAGTGGTTGGGATCTAAAAAATACTTGAATTTTAACCCAATAGTGGTTGTATGTTCAAATAATACTAAGTTACTTCTTCACAATGTTGGTTTGCGTAATAAAACTTGACCAAATTGATTAAGAATTAGACGTAGTCTATACTTATAAACATACTAATGTAGAAACTATCAACATAAATCCTTAATCTCTTATATATCGCATGTTATCAAATTTGCACTAGTGCATTTTAGAGCTTTTACAGCGTTGTATATGCCTCGGTTCATGCGGACCCGCTGCATAAAAGCATGCGGTGGCAGTTTTGTAATTAAATTCAACTTTTATGCCTCGGTTGTCATAATAACCGAGGCATATAGCTAAAAAAAATTTGACTCAGCGCGTTGACCACTAATTTAATTTATTTATTTTTTTCACTGATGCAATATGCCTCGGTTCTCTCTTAACCGAGGCAGTAGAGACATGTAATTATTTTGACCACTGCGTTGACCCCTCATTTGAATTTTTTATTTTTTTTTACTGAAGGAATATGCCTCGGTTCTGTAATAACCGAGGCAGTAGTGGTAATATATGCCTCGGTTCAGCGCCTACCCGAGGCAGTAAGTGTAGAATATGCCTCGGTTTCGAATAACCGAGGCAGTATCCCTTCGTAGGGTTAAAAAACCCCAATTCCTTCATTGTTATGCGATTTCATCTTCTCCGTTGTTCTGCGATTTCATCTTCTCCGGCCAACCTTCAATTCTCCGACGACCAGCACCACCGTCACGCACAGCTCCCATCGTCCGGCGCACGTCCGACGCTCCAGCGCAGCTCTGCGCCACTGTCCCGACACTCCAGCGCCGCGGCTTCTTGTTCTTCGACCAACCACCACCGCACTCCTCCGCCCTTCTCCGACGACCAGCGCAGCTCTGCGCCACCGTCCCGCACACCTCCAACGTAGAGCTCCCACCATCCCGCACACCTCCGACGTTCCAGGGCATCGTTTCGTCGCAGCACCGCACCGCCGCGGCTTCTTCTTCTTCGACCAACCACCATCGTCGCTACACCTTTGAGGAGTCGTGCACTGCCACCGGAGCCGCAGCGTGTTTGTTCTTCGAGCAACCATCACCAACGGCTACTGCAATTCTGTTCAGTCTGCCTCCACTGCCACTGCACGCAGCTCGAGGAGGTTCTTCTGGTGTCGTTGCCATTGCCTCCATTCAATCCCCCGCTCCTTGGTATGTTTATTTTTACGATTTGGATTATTTTTGGAGTCGCTGGATTTAATTTTTTTGGATTGCTTGTATGTTCTTATATTTTCAATCTTGAATTTGAGATTATTAAAAATATGAAAGAAATTTTGGATTGTTTGTACTAGGAGATAATTTGGATCCTAGGAGTTAGTATGTATCAATTTCATGAGAATTTATTTTAAACTTTTGACAGTGTTGACGTAGTATCCCTGTTGTCCGACTGTGG
>Ga0214543_1006442_pt1 | contig 20858 bp, 8 predicted proteins | sample CNSS2metaG_FD_160094 | JGI IMG/M metagenome (GOLD analysis project Ga0214543, IMG submission 160094) | Root nodule microbial communities from cowpea collected in UCLA plant growth center, Los Angeles, California, USA - CNSS2 | ecosystem: Host-associated > Plants > Roots > Nodule | place: USA...
GTTCATGCATGACCCGAGAACACCCCATATGGCTGCTGCTAAGCATATATTGAGGTACCTAAAAGGTACTACAGATTGGGGAATTTTCTTCCCAAAGGCAGATGAGCAAAATGAAATTGTGTTAGAAGCATTTTCTGACTCAGACTGGTGTGGAGACAAGGTGGAGAGAAGGAGTACCTATGGGTACCTATTCAGATACTTAGATGCACCAATTTCTTGGTGCTCTAAGAAACAGAAGGTCGTGGCTCTATCATCGTGTGAAGCAGAATACATAGCTGCTTCAGAAGCAGCTTGTCAGAGTTTGTGGCTGGAGGTAGTTTTGGAGGAGCTAAAACTGGACTACAGGAAACCAGTTCAGCTCAACATTGACAACAAGTCAGCAATCAACTTGTCAAAAAATCCTACTTTACACGGGAGAAGTAAACACATTGACACGAAGTTCCATTTCCTTCGTGATCAAGTGAGCAGAGGAAAGCTAACCCTACTTTACTGTCGTACAGAAGAGCAAACAGCTGATGTCTTCACCAAGCCGCTGAAGCAAGCTAGGTTCGACAAGCTCAGAAAACAGATTGGAATGACAAGCCTAGAATTTTTGGATTAAGGGGGGGTGTTGACAGTTGTAACCAAAAATTAGTTTCAGTTTCGGTTTTTTTGTTACAAACAAAGCAAGGTAACAGCATATAAATACTTGCTTCAGTTTCATGTATTTGAGATATACATACGCATGTTCAATAAAAAGTAGATTACCTTCTCTCTGCAAAAAAAACATATATTTCCCTTGCTATTTCTTTTCTTTCTTCCTCCATGAAAGCTGGTGCGTGTCCTAAAAACAAGAAAAGGATTTAGTGAGTGAGTGAGAAACAAAGGAACGTGGCTGTCAAAGGGAGACAAAGAGAAGCCAAGTCATTAGCTTGACGGTGGTGGAGCAGAGAAGAAGCGGAGAAAGGTTCAAGAAGAAGAAAGGTGAGTTAGGTAGAGTGACGTGCACGTGTGTGGTCCAGAGTGAGGGAAAAAGCTTTTCCCAATAGTGAGCATTTGCGTTTGGGCTTCTATTAAGGCCCAACACTTATATTAATGCATACACTAAAAAACGTCATCATTGAATTTTTCTACAAGATTCATAGAATTACGCCAAACTCCTATAACTCGTATTGATTCACATATTTTTGACAATGTTACGAAACTTTTGAAAATGTTAAATTTTTAACCTTTAGACTATTTGAGGTTGTGAAAAATAGGTTGTTTTCGTCGTCGGTTGTGCATAATTTTCTACTGAATGAGAATTCACCTAAGAAATCTCAATCGAATAGCAAGTGACTAATCTACAATTTAAAAGCTATGCTTTAACTAACAAACTTGCTCTATTTTATGATGATAGATTATATTAATTTATATATTGTTGGAAATGTTTCTGTATATATGAAGTTGATCTATGTGAGAATAAAATTTTGAAAGTGAAATTAACTGTGAGACATACTTCATATTAATTTTTTTAAAAGATACTTATACCATATTTTGTATTTATAGAATTGAGATTTTTAGACTAATAATTTTGAAATAAATAATATAAACTAGTATTTGATATAAATTAAATTTATTTGAGATTATATATATATATATATATATATATATATATATATATATATATATATATTTTTTTTATATTATATATATATATATATATATATATATATATATATTTATAAACATATGATTTGTTTTTAATTGTCATAGTTATTTTTGGAGTTAACCAAAAATATATTGTAACCGTAAATGGGTTATTATTAGCCAAGATAATGGTGTTTTATCCACCTAAAATCACCTTGCAAAGAAAAACATTACAGGTCCACCAAGGTTAGACGGCAGAAGTCAAAGAAACGGCGTGCCAATTCCCGTGGTTGGCCACGCGGCAGAATCTGATAGGATAAAGCGTCGTGGCTGGCAAAGGGATTTCTGGTACCCAACGGAGATTGCACCAAAACATTTTTGGTGCAAGTCTCAACCTTTTTTTCTGTTCGGAACAAAGCAAGAAACCAAGGGAAGAACCAAAAAGATGTGGGTTTCGCATCATCCATTGTTTCTTCTCTACATTCTTTGTGGCCTCTGTTTTTCCCTGCAGTTCACAAGGGTATATATCTTCAATCTCACCTACTTCATACACTAATCATGTAGTTATAAAACAAAAATGATCCTTTTATGTGCTTTTGTTAGTTTTTTCGAATTTTTGCAAATACCCATTTTCCTTCTGAGAGGGATTTTGCTGAATTTAATCATTGGCTGTTTGGTTTGCGTGAATTTCGATTATTCTTGACTCAGAATGGAGATCCAAGCGATTGAGGATCCTTGGTTCTTTCTCTGCACAAATCATTAGGTTCTTGTATGATTTTTCTACTTTTTCTACTTGAGGAATGGGAATTGAGCATTGCATGCTGTGTTTCTTACTTTCATAACGTGGTTACCTCCTCTTTTTGCTGAAAGTTTCATTTTGTTGCCGTGGACTATTTGGGATCGCTTGAATTTGGATTGCTATAGAAGGGAGTTGTGTTGTGATGTGTAAGGAATTAGTCCAGTTTCTGTTCATGCTGTGTTTTTGTTCTTATTTTCTAGCTACCTTTCTTTTGGCTGTTAAAATTGATCGGCATATTTTTCGTGTGAATCACCGTAGAAGTAGGAACTTTTTAAATTAGTATTGTGAGCCGTTTTTTGCAATCATCTTCAGCAGCTAAGTTAGGTCCTGGTTTTGTTTTGTTTATTTTAGTTCCAATTTCCAAAACTCGTGCAGTTATTTTTTCTAATTTCATAACGGTATAAAAATAAATATTCAATTGTTTCTTTGTACAGGGTTATGCAGATTCAAGTGCTGAAAGGTGAGTGAGCTTTAAACTTTGAGTATTTTGAACCAGAAGAACACAATTTTTAGCTTTCATTTTGGAATTAACTGCCTCACTTCGTGGTTATCCGGTTATTGATAAGGGCAAGGAATTAAATAACTAAAATGGTGTATGATTCGCAGTTGATAAACTTTTGTCGTTTGTTCGACGTCAAGAATTAGTATAATTTGTTTTATTTGTTTCCTTCTTTTACTTTCTTTTGGTCTATCTCTGTGCCTTTCTTGCATCTTGATCCAAGATTCAGGAATTGGTGTGGCTAATATATGATGTAGCTGTTCAGAATTTTGAATCAGGTGGATGGTGATCATCAAATACATTGCTCTAGAGAAAGAAGTAGAACAGCTTGGAAGATCATTCAAGAGGTATTAGAATATAGCCAAACAAATAACTCCCGTTGATATTAGGGTACATTCTCCTGATATATGATTTTTTCTGCAGTATTTGATGCCCTTTGTGGAGAAAGAAAAATATCATATCCCAAAACGGTGTAGGTTTCACCCTGACAATGACATATACAGAGATCAGGAGCAGCACAAGTTTCATATAGATATAAATGAATGGCAATGTGGGTACTGTAAGAAAAGTTTTTATGAAGAGAAACATCTTGATCATCATTTTGACAACAGGCACTCCAATTTGCTTAATTTGGTAGATAATTCTTCTTCAATACTATCTTTTATTCTTCTGTTAATGGAAAACTGTCTAAAATATCTCTGATAAGGTACAAATTGGGTTGGAATGAATAATCAAAATGCCTTCAGTCATTATTTAGTTAATGAATATTGTATTTTGTGACATTATTATGGTCATCTCATGAGGAACGTGGAGTTGTAATAGGGCCAAACTGAACTCCAGTACTGCTTACCGTTGCCCTGTGTTGATCAAGCTGTACATCATGCTTGTTTCGGCCTTGTCTAAATTTTAAGCCGAGCCTAACATATAAGAATGGACTCAATTCATGTCCAGGACAAAGTAAAATACTGAGTTTCTTTAAGCTCTCTCTATGTTTTGAGAGTTATCCCCTCTTGACCTAGAAACACAACAAAATATGTAGTGTTAGGTACCCCCATTAGTAATTAGTTGGTCATTTGTCAATTATATTTGTGACTGGGATAATTATAGTCATAAAGCATGTTTGCCTATAAATATGAAGAGGGATTGAGAGAAGGAATTAGTTGATGTATGGAGAGTCTTGGATCTCTCTCAAATATCCAGGGAATTTACTATTTTCTCTGTATAGTTTCAATTATCGGTAATCTACCCACATCTGGGAAGGGATTGCAAAGTAGGTTTCATCGATAAAGATTCATATTTTTATTCACAAATCTGATCCAGTTTTATCATTTAGGAAGTAAATACTTGTTGGATTGATTTGTATGATCATTCCTCGTCAAAAGTAAATGATATTTCAGAGAACTTTCATATTTCAGTAATATGTTACTATGTTTAGCTTTGAAAATTTTGTAATAGTAACCCAAAAGATGAGAATTTTGGTAGCCTTCTCTGCTCAATCTGTGATGCAGTTGCATTAATTACTGAAATGAGATAGCTGTGTTGAATCCAGAATGAAAGCCACTGCTTAGCAGATGTATGTGGTGCACTGCACTGTGACCATGAATTGAATTCTGGTTCAAAAAAATCAAAGTGCAATCCTGCCGCTGCTTCTAGGAATAAACATCTATGTGAGGTGTGCTTTGGTCTATCCCTTGTTTTACAATAATAAAATGTAACTATTTTTTTTGTGTTTCTAATGTACCTTTTTTCATAGAGCTTAGCCAACAGTTGTTTTCCAATTAATGAGGGTCCTGTGGCAAGCCGACTTCATGGTATTACAATATTTCTTCATTCTTGCAAAATATTGTGCATTTATGGTGGTTTGTGAAACTGCTTTCTCATGTGAACACTTTGACAGAATTGTTCTTGCACCAATTCTGTGAGGCACACAGCTGCATTGGAAGTAGTCAACCTTTCTCAAGAGGGCGCAGGGTAATTCTGAAATCTATAATTGGTCTTATTTTCTTCAAATCATTTCTTACTTTTTGTATGCCTATGATACCTGTCCAACTATATACAATTTCTTGTATGAGTGATATACTGATACTCAATTTTCGTTAACTAATTTCTTGACATGTGCAGAAGAAGACAAATGTGTTCTACATCTTTCTGTCTATTTTGCTTGTGATACTGCTGCTACTATACTATCTCTACATTTACTTATATCAGAGGTATTTACTTCAAAGCTTCTCACTCAACCTTAATTTTAGAAAATTTTAAGGGCTCCAATTAATGTTGGTCCTTTGTATTACAGAGGAATGAAAAAGGAAACCCAAGTGCTGAAGCGCATCTCACAAACCGGCAGAAAGAAAAAGCCATCCTAATTGATTGTTCTTTCCACAAAGAAGTTATCAATCAACATTTTCAGAAAGTGAAGGAGTCACTAATGGATGCAGTGTGAAGTGCACTTGATTCCCACCTACATTTTCAGAGAGCAAAAGTGTAACTGATGGATAAAGTATGAACTGCTCTTGAAATCCAGTTTACACCAATCTGCTATTTCCGGCAGAAAGAGATTACTAACTTCGAATGACCTCTATGTGTTTTGCTAATCTGTAAGCCAGATTCTTGTAAACTTTCTGAACACAAAATGGGCCTGCATGGCTCAGTCTGCCTTGCATGGCTTCTTGCATTTGATTGTGCGTGACAACACTAACGAAAGGAATAACATGAACCCAGAATGTATTCTTATTTTGTTTTCTGACTTGATTGGAATTTAATGTGTAAACCTTTATTTATCATCTACAGTGATTTACTTTATATGGCTTTTTTTTTTTTCGGAGAAATTCCTTCTGAAATTCTGTCAGTATCGTGCTGAGGAAATAAAAATAAGGTTTCATTTTATCCTTCATGTCAGAAATTAGATGACATAAACTATGTAGTGGTGAACACAAACTTAATTTTTAGCTTAGAGTTATTGTACATCTATGTTAATTACTTTTGCGGAGGTGTTGGCTTTGGGAATTGTTACATGAAGAATTCCATCTTTGACCTGTGCCTTAATCTTATCAAACTCAATGTTTTCTGGGAGGGCTATTCTATGGTTATATCTACCATAGCTATTGGCAGGCCAATCTTCTTCATATTTTGTACTTATTTCTTCATTACTGTTTGCTTGAGCTTCATGGTGCTCTCTAAGTGTCTTCTCGGCCTTCACCACCAGCATGTTCTCCTCTACCCATATCTTGACGTCATCCTTGTTCATTCCTGGCATGTTGAATCTCATTCTGTAATCTTTCTGGCCTTCCTTTATTGCCCAAGGAATCTTTCCCTTACTGTATTCATCATCTCCTGCAACTATCCAAGGTGAAGTGCTATCATAAACTAAGGGATTCTCCACCATCCTCTCCATTGTGTCCATCATTTGCTGCACAGTCCTTGCTACTGGAAATTGGTTCAACAGCACTGCATAAAGAGTAATCATTTGTCATTTGTCAAAATCACTATCTTCAATGTCTAGTGAAGGAATAAAAAGAAATTATGAATTATTACTGTTTAATTACCTTTAGGTGAAGCTTGTGGCACCCTCATCTTTGGCTGCAATTGCTGCTGCTGCTGCTGCTTTAACTTCTGCAAACTTGCTTCACCTGCTGCCTTAGCCTTTACATTGTTGCAGAAAGTTCTATTCCCTGTGCTTGACAATGGTAGCAATTTGACACTGGAGAATTTGTTTATTCTAGTAGGTGAAGTGTGGGCATAGAAACTCATATTTGGTACTACAGTTGAGGCCATTTTTCTTTTAGGCAAAGATGCTAAGGGGATGTCAATGCTAATGGTAAGACAAAGGACATTGAGAAGCTGAAGTTTGCATTTAAATTTATAGGATGCATTGGACATTTCTGGACCCAGATGATAAAAAATCTGATCTTTTGTGATTGTGACTTTGGTTCTGGTGAGATCTGGAGTTCTCTACACAATTCTGCAGCTGCTATCCTATTTACATATTTGGATGGGGATTTGAAAACATATTCCATATTCCATATTCCAATTTCTTTGTCCTTATCTAGCTTAAATCTAATTCAGCTTGTAGCAAATTATCGCGAATTCCTATTGTGGCCCACTTTTGTCATCTGGACCACAAGAAAAGAAGGGGAACAAAGGTAAAGAAATTACCTCTGCATCCTCATTTTCTTCTAACACTACTCTTTCACTTCTCTTATCATTTCAGAATTTATTTTTCGGAATACAGTAAACAATTCCTTTTTTTTTTTTTTCTAGAAATTAATCCCCTCTTGTTTTAGGAAAAACATTTTTCAGAAGCTTTTGATAGAGTATAAAGTAAAGTTTTATGGAGTACAGGAAGCTTTAGCCAAAGACAAATCCTTCCTTCTTCCAACCCAAAAAGATTAATATTTCTCACTCTCTCTGTTTAGGTGTAAAATAAGCTATATTTACACCTCGAGAGTTTTGTAGGTATAAGATGTGAATAATTAGTGTTCAAATTGTCCATTCTAATTTATTATGGGAAAGCTATTTTTATTTTTCTAATCTTATAAATATTTGAAACACTTATAAAGAGAGAGATAAAGCAAAAGTGAAGTATAAAGATACAAGTAAAGTTCTAATTTAATCCTCGAAAGATATACAAGGTGTCATTCCCGGATTTTCAAAGATTGGTTGCACCAATTTGGTCTTATAAAGTAAACTAATTATCATCTTAAGGGATCAAATTATTCAAATATATAACAGAAGACTTATTTTAAAGCTAATTATATTCAGTACCGTTAAAATAGCTTATTTTGAAGAAATATTTACCTTTTTCTGTTGGCTTCTTGATAGAGAATAAAAAAAACTGATACCTTTTCTACTCCCAATCATGTTCATTGTGCCTTGTAAAGTTTTTATAATATAAGTTTTCACAGCGGAAAGATGAGCATTATAAGGGTTTTGGCATAATCACCAAACACCAGGAAAAAATGGGTTTTTCCATTAAAGTCCATAATATTTTTCAGATCACTTTGCAGGTAAGTCAAAAGAATTTTAAAGATTACAGATTTTAATAGATGAATATGAGTAAAGAAGAAGAATAAAGAAGCAAGGTACAGTAATTAAAATACAACAAGATCTAAAATGGAATCAAGAGCTCTCTAGAAAATACAGAACTGCCTTCGCAGATTATCCTTTCCTCACAAGAAAACAAGAACCGGAAAGGATGGAAAACCTTCCTTTATTCCCCTCTCTTCTCCAATAGTATTGATATCCATAATTCACCATTCATTGAACTCAAACCCTTCAACAAATGAAGCTATCAGAGTGCCATGCTGATATTTGACAACTGCCACCAAATCTCAAGCTATATTTGGGTGGTTAAACTAAAGTCTGCATCATTTCCTTCCTCTTGGATCCCTACTAAGTCCATGCTTCTTCAAAGTTTTAATGTAATTTCTCATAAGGGTAAACTTGTTGCTCCCCAGATGATAAAAATAGTCCCAGGAATAAATACCAGTCTTATGCAAGTCATCAAAATTGAACCTGAACCAGCCAAATTCAACAATCATGCATTGCAGTCTAGTTCAGACGGACAATAAAACAAGGACTCTGAAATTTAGAACCAATGCCAAAGCTTGTTGTGTTACCTCACCCCATAGTTTCCCACTGGTTCTGCAGACATGATTCCTACATGGCGTCTCCCAGATATCACCTGGTTCAAGTTCATCAAAGGAAGAATAACTAGAAAGGAACCAATAGAATTCAATTCAAAATCTCAAAATCGATTATATTAGAAAGGACATTGTTATTGGGCGCATTTGGGTAAATAGCTTGATTAAGTGCTCTTATAGAATAAGACCCTGTTTGGATAAGAAGGAAAATGAACTAACTCACGGCTTCAACTTTGTAGAAGTTCTTTCATCTAACGATTGTAGAACTAACTCACATGCATAAGTGGTTTCAATAATAAAGAAGGAAATAGGATTAAACTGATTTCCTATAAATTGTAGCTGTTTTCATAAGCTATCCTGTGGAGTTAACTGAAATAATCTGAAAACAGCGTAGAGACAAATCATGAGCTACTTTCACAATCTGCTGCCTCAACCACTTAAAACAAGTGCTTCTCATTATAAGCCCAAATATATATGCAAAGAAACTTTTCCAAACACATCCTAATTCAACCATTAAATGCTGAGAAGCTCCCAAAACCTCTGTACGAGTAGTACCTTTTCACCTCCAATTGACCTAATCTTCCCATCAACTGCGGGACTATTTATTCTGAGAAATTCAGCTGATAACTTGAACATTCTACCATCGCCAAATTCCACCTCTACCTGAAACAAAAACAAAAATTTTAAAACAAGAAACCGTGATCATTATTACTTATGGAAGACATAACAGTTCCATCAATTCTATTTACAAATTTCAACCTTGCAATAAATCTGAAAATTTTCATCAATTGACGCATGCTCAAAAGATATTAACCCAATCTATTGCAACCTAAACGATTAAATATAGTTAAGGAAAAATACCAATAGAAGGGTGGGTATGAAGACAATAGAGAGAAAAAGTAACTAACGTGTTTTGGGGCATGAAGAGAGAATCTGGTGATGCGCGCAGTTTCTCCGGCCACTGTCGTCATTCTCCGAATCGCCGCCAGCATGGTTCCAAGGTAGTTCTCCAAACACAGGTTTTGTTCACTTCAGTAGTTTCATTCTTACTTCATCTGCACTGTGGAATATAGTAAGAGTTTAATATTTATATATTTTCATAAATATTATATATACTATATAACTTAAACAATTATTATAAAAACCAACAAATTTTTCATATGTATAAATATAACAGTTTATAATTAAATAATAAAATAAAATCTTACAAAAAATACTTAATTTAAGATAAGAGTAATGTGGAAATTGAATCATTCTCGATGAATGTCAAACTGTTCTAAGATTTTCTCATTGTAGTTTGGTCTAGATGATTAAATACTGAAGTCTTACAGAATGTTTCTTTATCTGTGTGTGGCTTTCATCAATGGTCACAAGAGGATATGCAGAATCGAAAGAACAACATCAATGGGTGTGTAAATTGTTTAACCAAGAAGACACAGAAACATGTCTACTGAATGATTGAAGATGAAACGTAAGAGTACATGCCATGCTTTGTGGGAGATAAATGCTCTTAGAACATCACACACCTGTGCATGATCATTAGAAGTAGATTAGTCCCACACTGAAAAATTCAGGTAATGTAAGGGATAGGACGAGCTATAAAGTTAAGCTTTGGCAGCGTTAATACTCACTTACCTGGGTGGGGTCAATAGACGATCAATAAGGTCTATGGCCTAGGGTACTGACCTCCATTGCACATGGGAGGGGCATTACTCTAAGGTCTGTCCTATGGATAGAACCTACATCATAATTTGTGGTAGTGGGGCTTGCGTCCGCGCAGCCCTCTCCTATTCTTAGTTCAATATTTTTCTTTGTTCACTAATTAGTGTTCTGTTTTCTACTTGGTTTTAGTTTTTGTTTATAAGTTTAACAAAATCTTTTGTTTATAAGTTCACTAATCAATGTTTTCTGTTTTCTACTAGGTTCCAGTTTTTGTTTACAAGTTCAACAACCTTCCTGTTTTCTTTTTACTACTTGGTTTTAGTTTCTGTTTGTAAGTTTAACAATCTCCCTATACTAAATCTGTGCAAAGTTTAATTGAATGTAGAATTTAATCATTTAGTTTGGTAATGATAAAGTTCCAATAGTTTTAGATTCGGTTTTGTATTTAATTTAATGAATGATAAATTGATTATAGAAATGGTTTCCAGAACTGGAAAAATCATAGGGTAGCTTTGCTTAAGAATGGATATATATATATATATATATATATATATATATATATATATATATATATCACAATGAAATATACCAAGAGTGGATATATAGAAATCCAAATCTGTCGTTGATGTTATGATCTACATTCTAGGTCTTCTTGTTTTTTCATCTGATTTATATTCTTCGTGTAACATTCAAATTGAATGACTATATAAAGTTACGTCACTACTTTTACATGATACGGTTAACGTCGGAGATATCTCTTTTTTTTCTCGGAGAATCTTAGAATTATCACAACTTAATTTTCAATTAGTCCCTGACCATCAAATGAAATATAAATAATCTGCCCTCCCTTATTTAAAACAAAGGGTGTTTTCAGACTTTGTCTTGAAACTGTTGAAATGTGGTAAATTGAGAGTTACTTTTGAAAGCTCAATGCAAAATAGATTTTGCACTAGTTAGCTTTCCAAACTTACCTGAAGCACAATTTGAGAAAATGCACATATATTAAATTTATGTGGTTGGTTCAGTGTCGGAAAAAAATTGTTCTCATTCAACATATAAATCTTTATCTTTTAATTAAATTTGGAAACTAAATAAATACATAAATTTATTATCTTTCGATTGATTTTGGAAACTAAACACATATTAATTCTATATTAATTCTATATTAATTCTATGTTAGAAAATTAATTTTAATTAATTTTACAGACCTTTTATAAAGAAACAAATGCCAAACAAAAACCTCCGATGTTTGAAGTATGGTATGCAGAAGAGTCCCACATCAAAAATGATAGCGAAAACAAATTGGAGGATGAAGTATAAGATTGAAAGTAAGTGAATGAAAACTTACATACCTGGATGGGGTCAATGGACGATCAAGAAGGTCCATGGCCTAGATCAGCGGCTTTCATTGCACTTGGAACGCCCCTGCTCTAAGGTCTACAATATTGTAGTACCTACATCGTAATTTGTGGGTGTGGGCCTGCGTTTTGCGCGGCCCTTATATAACTGTATTGAAGACTTCTATTCTATGAGTTCAGATATGTAGATATGTATGGAAAATGGTGGTTGTTAATTTGTCTAATACTATTAAAAGTTTATTGTAAACGTGTTTTTATGAATCAAAACTAATTTAATTAACTTTTCAAAACCGATTTTCTTGAAATAATATTAATTTAAAATATGTTATAAAACTGATTTTCATAGTGTGTTTGGTTTCACCTACAAACTTGTTTATTGGCATAAAACTGTTTTTACACTTACAGATTTTACTCCTCCTTGTTTCTTAGCTATCGTGCTTTCTCATCCAGCAATTCTGTGATCCCTTACGATAATTTCTATCCATGTTCTTGGATCACAAGATCAATTCAATCAAACTAACTACTTAGTTTTGTGTTGCATTGCCATGTTTCATATCGAAAGTTCACAATAACCACAGAAAGAACAGAGTATAAACTCCCCACTGTACTCAACAAAACAAGTATTATTGAATGTAATATGTCAACAAACAGGTTAAAGTTTCTCGGAATCTGAACCAATAATACACATAATTAAATGACAATGGTGTGGTCATCTTTAGTACAAAACCTTTGTAATATTTTCTCATTATACTTGAGACTTTATTTAAGAAGACTGAATTCTGATATTACTGGAACTGATAACATTAAGAAGCAAAGGTTTAGTGCTATTGGTGTGAATCCTTTAAACAATAATCTATTTTTCCTTTCTCTATTCTGTTGTTGTTTCATAACAAGTAACCCCAGAAAAAAAGTGGTAGATTACAAAGGGTAATCACTGATTTTCCAATTCAGATAGCCAATAGCTGTTCCATATTAATAGGAGATATGAATTTTGAAGGTCCTTTGAATATTTCATCCACAAATATGCGAGAAGCTGCCTCTGTCGGGTGGAATGCATCCCAGAAAACATGGTCTTGTCTGTTGGAACAAATGCTTGACACTGGTAGACATGGAATTTGTGCATTCAACTCACCAAGTCCACAACAAGCACCTTTTACATTAACAAATCCTGAAAATGGAATACACACTTTGGTGAACATCTTCTCATCTCAATCTAAGTAATTTTCTACAAATCACATACTTTTCAACATGTAAGTTTCTATTACATGTTTTGTAAAGTTTGTGATGGAAAATTTGATACTATATCTTTTTATTTATATACTAGTTATCTTTTTATTTTTATCCGATGTTTCAATTCATTTTAAACGCTTACAATGATTATGAACTTGTTATGAATCATTTTGAAAAGGTGTATATGAAAAATTTGTCTGAGGCATGGTGGTGACCTAATATCCAATATCTACACCAATAATAAAGTAAAGGCAGAAAGGGTAATATGTTAATACCATAAGAAGTTGGATTGTGAATGAGGTCTTGGAGGGCAGCATAAGTATCAAAATAGGAATAATTTATGTCTTTTTTCTCCAACTTCCATTCCTTTAACATGTATTGAAGAGCTTCATTGTATTTGGCTGACAAGTCATTTGCTGCAGAAGCACATTCTGTTTTGTTCTTAAGCCTGTATGCAGGGCAGCACCCAATTGGACCAACACCAGCAATCTCAAATTTCTTTGCACCATTGTTGTATAATCTCTGCCAAACCAAATTAAAGTATATGTTTAGATTCATTTTAGACAAATGTTCATGAACTTTGCAAGCACAAGTTGATCTTAGGTCTTTACAGGAGGAAGATTCACTGGGAAGAGATATAATACCAATGATATCTGAGTCCAACCACATAATTGACACTATTTTCAACCCAAAACCTTTAAGACAATGGATCTATGAGTTTTTATCTTTATAAAGTGTTCAACTTCCTGGTTGTTATTCGGTATAAGAGTTAAACTCATACTTGAATTCCCAAACTGTTCAATCACACACTAAGTTGTTGCTTACTTTTTACAACCATGTCATTTACCTGTAGTTGAAGTTTCAATGTGGAAGCCATGGAATCTGCATACTGTTGAGGAGTGTTTTTATTTTGAAGATCCTTTGAGTCAAAATAACCAAAGACATCGTTCCCACCAATCACCACAATGAAAATAGACTTTGAAAGGTGTTTCTCAAGAGAAGATGCTTCTATTTGCTGTCTAAGTGTTTCATGCACTTGTGAGTAGTAGTCCACTTGTTTCTGCAAAGGAATTGATTGCATCTGCAAGAAATGTCTCACAAGAGATAACTCATTTGGGGAAGATTTTCTTATTATTTTGAGGTGCTGCTTAAGGGTCATTTTGCTTTTTTACTTTTGTTTTTTTCTTTCTTGGTACAGTAATTCCTGTTATATTATAATCTCCTAAATATGATGAATAAAAGTAATAGCAGAGAAAATGAGAAAATTGTACTTACAAAACCTTTATCTGAGGCATTAAATATTCCAGCACCTCCAGAGGCAAAGTTAACACCATTCAGAAAAGATATGTTTTTGTTGGAATTGTGAACTTTTGAGAGAAGGGAGAGGTAAGGTGGTGAAGTGGGTAGACCCAATTTTTCAGCTGTCACCCAACAATTCATTTCATGCCAATATTAGCAAAACACAATTTGTAACTTTGTGCTACTATTATCAATATGCATGCAAAAACAACAACAACAAATAAAACAATCACATTAACTTTTTTCTATTTTTTATCTCCAATACAAGTTTACCTTGCCCCTAATCAAAAAGAAAATGTCTTTCTTTTATTTCCCACATTGCTATAAAGAAAGTGCTTTTGGTTTCCCTACATTCTATATTTAAACTATAATTTTCTTTCTGAAGTCAATACAAATATATATATATATATATATATATATATATATATATATATATATTTTTTTTTTTTTCTCATGTTGATGACCTTTTAGGACTTTTGGAAGTTATCCCATCATCTATGATTTTCTTACAAAAGAAAATATATGAAGAAAACAATGAGTAATAGGTTAAAGTGTTGCCCTCTGATCCTTGTCCATGCTGGATATTTATTGAAAAATTATATTTTGACTCTTATTTTTTAACTTTCATCCTTTACTTTTTTATGTTTGATATGGTTTAGTGTGAATCATTGATTCTTCCAAAGAAAGAGATAATGATACATTAATCAATGACCCACACTAAGTCATGTTAGAAAATAAAGGACGAAAATAAAAAAATAATACTATCATTATCGATATTTATTTGTATAGAAAAAAATTATCCAATTGAAACTTTTTAATTCTAGTAAACGATTTTTTGACACATAAATAGTTATTTGACAACCCATTTTTAAGGTAAAATAATTATTAAAAAGTAAACTTTTATATTTATAAAGAAAGAAGGTAAAATAATGGATGTAAAGTGAGGGTAAAAATTTGGTTGTTAACAAAGTAACATAAGACTTCAAACTTACTACACATGCAGCAGAAGAGAAACATGCAGAAACTATACAACTCAATACCAATACTAAAAGAAATAAACAGGAGAATAGAAATATTTGAATGATGAAAGTTAAAGATTGTTCATCTTCAAATACTATGAAAAAACACAGAAAGTTTTGATTTTGATGACCCAAAACACAGAATAAATCTTGAATCACTCACCAATTAAATCTGCAGCATTTTTGCCATTGGTGAATCTGCCGGTGGGTTTCTTAGTAGGAAAATCAATGCCATAGTGAGGAAGAATGGCCTTTTCAATGGATAAAGGCAAGTAATTGTTGTTGCCAACATCAACAAGTGAGTCTCCAAACACATAAACTGCTGGAGCCTTTTGAGCCTCCAAGAGTTCGAAGCTGAAGAAGATGAAGAAACAGAGAAAGAGAAGAGAATTTGTGATCACAGTTCTGTTTCCCATGTTGGAATGATCCTTCTGAGAATTGGTGTGTGGAAACAGACAGAGATTTAAAGATGGAAAAATCAGAAAGTTGATGAGTGTGAAAAGGAGAAGTTTTTTTAATGTTGAGTCACAGAAATTGAACCGAAGTGTAGTCTCAGATATTGAATGTGAACCCAATCTAGTTCATATCGTGTCTTTGATCTGTAATAAATTGGTGTTTGGTGATGGCAGAACCACACATTTAAATTGTCTTTGTCTCTCAGGAATATTGAAGTCACTAACTTCTGCTCAGCCTAATTTTCTCTTCAAAGTCAACACATTCTAAATTTTCATAGACACAGTGTGTGTATATGCATTTAGTCCTTTTATCTCATTTTGAATTCATTAGTTAGATAAATGAAATAATAGTTGTGTTTGATTCTTTTTTAGAAAATCAATAATATCTCTTATTTAAATTTTTCCTCTTTCCTCTCTATTAACATCCATTTTGACAATTATTTCAGTATAAAATTATTTGGGTTAAGTAAATTTGTAATTCTTAAAATGTGAGAGGAAATTAGAATTTGTTTCTCTCAAACTTTAATTTAGTTTATCTTTAAACTTTCAAAATAAATACATTCGGTGGACTTAACCTAAATTACTTATATTTTTTTTGTGCTAAACAAAATTTATGGTTGAATTAATATTTAAGTTGTGTATACTGTTTGATTCATCGACTTAAATGTCAATCTTGAACAATATTTAACAAATAAAAAAAATTAATTTGTTTAGTTAAAAAGATTGAATCAATTCATTTTTTAATTTTGAAGACTAAAATGTATCCAAAATTTAAAACATGAACGAATTCTAATTTTATATCTAACTTTAAAGATTAGAAATATATTTAACCCAAATTATTTATATAAAAACTTTTATGTAGTATATATTTAATATTTAATTGGATATAATCAAATTATAATTATAATTGCAATTAAATATATTTGGATGTGACTACTTGCAACATTAACATTATAATTTATACTATTTATAATAATTAAATATAAAAAATTTATATAATGTTATAAATTTATTAAAACTATTAACTTTCATAATATTTATTTATATTTTAGTTAATTTTTAATAATATAAATTTGTTCTTTTATAATATAAATTTATAGATAATTATATACTAAATGTTAAAGCATATATTTATATCATTAATTTTAAATTCATAATTTTTATTTATATTAAACATGTATTATAAGTAATATAAATACATTTAAATGTTTACTTAAAATATAATTCAAATCAAAATAAAGATTTGTTTAATATATTTTATAGAAAAGGAATATTTTTATTTTTTATTTTTTCTAATTGAGTACGAATATATTTAATTTTTTAATTATTTTAATTCAAAATTATAAGGTACTTTTATTTTTATATTTTTTAATAATTAATATAATATAATATTTTATTCACAGATTTTTTTTGTAAAATATTATTATACTTGTAAAATACTTAAGTAATATATATATATATATATATATATATATATATATATATATATATATATTTATATTTATTATTTAGTATATAATTATCTATAAAATTAATGAATATTTTAAAGAATTGAAATTTATTATTAAAACTTTAATTTTAGATTATTAAAACATTTTTTGAAACATAAATAAATATTGCAAAAGTTAATAATTTTCATAAACTTACAATATAATATTAGATTTTTATATTTAATTATTATAACTAGTATCATCTATAATTGGAAAATAATTTTTTGACTACTAAATTTTGACAATTTTTTCTTACAATCTTAGGTGTCATTTTTTAAGTGATTTTTTATTTCTCTTTTTTATCATTTTCAATATTCAAAAACCATTTAGAATATGACACCTCATGTTGTAAAAAAAGTTGTCAAAGTTTAATAGTTAAAATATCATTCTCCTTTATAATTTTAAGTTTATAAATAGGTCATCAGAATATAATTAATCATAATATTATTGTAGTTAAATTTTAAAAGATCATTAATGTATTATAAAATAATGTAATTTTTTCATAATTTTTTTTTGGAATGTCTCTCGTTAAAGAATATTTTCATATATATATATATATATATATATATATATATATATATATATTGGTTATTAATGTGATGATTGTCTCTGATAACTGATAACTACTTGATAATCACCTTTTAGTATACACACTATTTTACTAATTAACATAACTTAGTTTATTAATTATTTCATGTTTAATTTTGTAATTTAAAAAAAAATTATAAATTTAATATTTTTATTTTGATAATAATTAGAAGAATTAATTTTATATTTTTATTGTTACAAAGTAAAAATTAACATGCAATAAATATTATTTTTGGAATAAGTATATCATTATTTTGTATATATAATCTATAACAATATATAAAGGAGATTCTCCTTTTTATGTTCACAATTTAAAATACCAATTTTACCTTTTAAATATAATAATTTTTTAAATTTTTTAAAATTGACAGTTACTTTTACCAGTTTTTTTATAAAATCGACTATCTCTCATTCTTTTCTTCTTCTTTATTTATCAATAGTTATTCTTTCATCTATTTTGATATATTTCATTTTATTTTTAATAAATATAATTTAGTTTATATATTACCTTAATAATATTACAATATTATCACCTATTAATATAATATCACACATATTTAAAAAATGTATACACAGACATTATCGCGCCTGTGTTTATGCTAGTATTATCTATTAGTACTATCTATGTATATACACATGGAGAGAGAGAAAAGTACGAGTTTGAAAGAAAACAACTAATAACCTTATTATATTGAAATTTTAAATTAAAAATAATATTATAATTTTTTTTCTATCTTGTATGAATTAATTTATAACCAATTGAAGTGGAACATATTGAATATCTTGAAAGACCCACACACACCATTTATTGGCAAAGAAAAAAAAAAATCCATGAAGAAGGTTGATGCTGCAATCAATTCCTAATATGAACACAGCAAACATCAATGATGAGGCTTTTGTTAACATTAATTTCAAAGGAATTAGTTCATTGAAATGTGAAGTGATGATCTAAAATCTCAGAAAATTTGAAAAAAAAAAAAAAGGTTTTTTCAAGAACTAAAATTTGACTTCCCCTGGAAGGTATGGTCTTGTTCTTTTATTATTCATGTTTTCAGATAAAGTTGGACAAATTTTAAGCCTCACATCATAACTTTAAAACCAAACCAAACGAAACGGTTTCAAAACAAAATTTGCCGACAACTCAGTCTCTGTCTTTATTTCCACGCGGCATCATTAATGCTATTTCAACTACTTATTAAAACAAACTTTTAAATTTTAAAATTTTATATATAAAAAAATTGTTATAATTTGATACTTGTCTATTTCAAATTATCTGTAATTATAATTTTTATATATAGATTAATAATAATAATTTTATTAATTATTGTTATTATAAAAAAGTGAACATATATACGTGATTTTACTAGTTAATATTAAAAAATGTAATATTATTTTGAGAAAATAATTATTTTATTCTTTTTAATTAGAAGTACTTCTTTTTCACAGTTCATATTTAATTTGATGAGATTAGTGAACATTTGATGTCATTCTATTATCTCTAACTCGTGTTTAATTTGATGTTTTTTTCATAGTAAAAGGCATTTAATATTCTATTAGCTATGATTTGAATTGAAATTGTAGGATTTTAAGTACATGTCAAATTTATATTGTTCTCAAGCAAAATTTGTCTGTCTTAAAAGATACTTATGCTAAGTATAACAAATAAGTTAATTATTAATTTTCACGTTATTTGGTGAGCGCTGTAAAAAAAAGTATGACGTGGCTCATTATTTTTAGTTAAATATAATACTTCAAGGTTTTTTTATTTAATTGTTATTATTTAACTATTAAAATAATTCATTCATAATTCTAATAATTATAAAAAAATAAGAATAAAGCCTTAGCTTATACTGCGTAAAGTGAGTTTTGATCCTTCAAAGTTTTAGTTTCTTTAAAAAAAAATTCTCAAACATTTAGTAAATTTTAGTCTATTAGTAAATGAAGAAATAAAAACTTACTAAGGTTTTATAGAGAATAAAACTCAAACTTAGAAAGATCTCACCTATTTACCCCTTAAATCCCCCAAAGAAAATTAGTCTTTATATTTAACTGGTGATAAGTAAAAAGATAAAACCGACATTAAAAAATATTAATCTACATGCATGCTGTAACAAAGTAAATGTATTTACCTAACATAATTCTTTGATTTTCTCTCATTTATTCTGAAATGGAATTTCCGCGATATTAAAAATTGTATTTCAATACAAGTAGAAGCTAGTCAAAGAAATATTTGAGTTAGGAGAAGAAATTTGCCAAAGACCTTTAACCCAAACTTCACTCTATATGTTCAGAAAAATCATATTCCATTCAAACAAGTCTTATCTGTTAAAGTTGAATTGAAGTGGACTTATACAAACATAGTTTTATTTTCCATTCTTTTTTTTATATATTAATACATTACTTTCTGTCATTAGTATTTCAATTTTAAGATTAATTATAATTTAACAAAATTAATAATGATCGAATCGTAAATTATTATATAATTAAAAATGGCCCATTTTTAATAATAATATTTTTTATGAAATTAATACAATCTCACTATAACGAATTTGAAAAGAAAAAAAAATGCTTAGAATACCACATAGATAAATAAAAACTGTTAACTAACTTTCAAAATACATTTATACACAATTCCCTATTGACAAACTTCTCTCCCTAGTTATATAAAAAAAAATGAATAATTTCTATTTTTTTCATTATGCTTTACATAAGATGTTTATCCTTTAAAAAATTTATAGTAGCTACTCTAATGTTTTCTTTCTTTTTAGTTGATATGGAAGTTATGAAAAATGATAATAATCACTTAAAATGACATTGAAATTTGAAACATCAAGTTTGGCTTCACCATCTAGTACATCTAAAAAACCTTGTTGACCTACAAGACTGTCTTTAATAGTCCTAATATGAAATATTTAATTTGAGTGATATCCAACATCAATGTAATTTAATTTGTTGTGAAATTAACCATAAATTCATTGGAGCAAATCCAAAGTAGAAGAAAAAAAAACAATAGAAGGCATATAATTACTCATAAACTTATTATTCAATATATGTATCAGATTTTGAATAACATATTTTTTATTATTATATTTTAATTTAAAAGATGAAAAGAAAACATATTTTTTTAATAAAAAAATAGAATTAGTGTAAAATTAATTCAAATCAAATTGTATAAATTGGTTTATTCATTGAAGGATATATATATATATATA
>Ga0214543_1006443_pt1 | contig 20856 bp, 26 predicted proteins | sample CNSS2metaG_FD_160094 | JGI IMG/M metagenome (GOLD analysis project Ga0214543, IMG submission 160094) | Root nodule microbial communities from cowpea collected in UCLA plant growth center, Los Angeles, California, USA - CNSS2 | ecosystem: Host-associated > Plants > Roots > Nodule | place: USA...
CTAGGCGAGAAATCACGTAGTGGTGAGGTTGTGCTCGAGGGTCTCGCTCAAGCGAGGAGCCCATGGTTTGAGCGACAGAGTACCTCGCTCAGGCGAGAGGTACTCGCATAAGCGAGGAATCGCAACTAAGGAGTGTGTGTTCTGATGTCTCGTCACCTAGGTGAGTGATGTTGTGATTGAGCGAAGGGAGATCTCGCCCAAGCGAGACGAGCTCGCCTAAGCGAGTCTTCGAACTTAAACCATGGTAGCACGCTCGCTCAGGCGACGAAGCTTAGCTTGACCATTTATTGTCTGTGAACTCTGTTATGTGTTTAGTGATTGTTAGTAACTAGTAGTCCTTATTTTAATTTTTAGCTGTCTAATGTTAACACCTGAACAATGTGGCGTGCACAGGCTATGGCAAATAGGAGATGTAGGAATACCGCAGGTGTTGAAGAGATTGCTAATGCGATCCATAGGATGGTGGACGCTATGCAACCAGTGGCAGGACAGCCTTGGGCGATGATTCCTTCGGTGAGACTTGTGACGATGGAGGATTTCTTCTGTCATAAGCCAGCAAAATTCACTGGGAAGGGCACCCCAGATGAGGTAGACGCGTGGTTACGCGAGTGCGAGAAGATCTTCCGGGTGATAGAATGTACAGAGGCGCAGAAACTAACATTCGCCACCTTTTTGTTAGTGACCGAGGCAGAGTATTGGTGGATGGGGATGCAGCAGCAGATGCAGACCTGGGAGGAGGTTCCTGGAGAAGTACTTCCCTGACAACGCTAAACATGAGCGCGAGGAATAATTTCTCACACTACAGCAGGGGAGCTTGTCGGTGCAAGCATATGTGGAGAGGTTTGAATACCTATCCAGGTTATACTCACAGACCGTCACCAAGGAGTGGCATTGCAGGAAGTTTGAGGGAGGCTTGAAACATGAGCTGCGATGCTTCATAGTGCGTTTGAGGGTCAAAGAGTTTCCCATTTTGGTCGAGTAGGCCAAAAGTGTGGAACAGCTAGAGATGGGGCCCAGTCGGGTTAGTCGACCTCAAAGGAGCAGTGCAGAGGGCAAACATCAGAAGAAGCCCTACAGTCGACCTGCATCGTCCTCGTAGAAGTTGAGATGCTATAACTGTGGAGGAGAACATCTGAGGAGAGATTGTACTCAACCAACTAGCAGTGGAGGCAGTAGTGTTAGCACTCGTAAGTGCTATGCATGTGATTAGTTGGGGCACTTTGCTAATAAGTGTCCGAATAAGAAGTCCACCCCCAGATCACAATCTCAGCCACCTTCCTCTGATAGGCCGAGAGAAGCAGGCCGTGTTTTCGCCATGACCAGCACTAAGGCCACCTGGTCAGGTAATCTCATTCTAGATTACTTTTTTTGTATGGTAACAGTGTGTTAGTGTTGTTTGACTCAGGAGCTTCACACTCCTTCATATCCCACGACTGCGTGAAGAAATTGGGATTGTCGACTCGCGACCTAGGGTGCGAGTTGATCGTCTCGACACCAATATATGGGCAAGTTTCAACTAATTCTGCCTATGTTGGATGCTCGTTGGAGGTAGAGGGCAGGCGATTCAAGGTGAACCTCGTATGCTTGCCTTTGGAGGGTTTGGACGTGATATTGGGAATGGACTGGTTGTCAAGCAATCATATAGTCATTGATTGTGGACAACGCAGGGTGGTATTCCCAGAGTCAGAGGGAATTGAGTTAATCTCTTCTCATAGAGCCTTGAAGGAAATTGAAGATGAAGCTACTTGTTTCATGATAATGGCTCAAGGAGAAAAGAAGAGCACAGAGGAAAAGATCAGAAGTATACCAGTGGTGGACAAGTATGCCGACGTATTTCCTGACGAAATACCCGAATTGCCACCAAGCAGGGACATAAATTTCTCTATTGATCTAATCACTGGAACGGGTCCAGTGTCGGCCGCCCCTTACAGAATGGCACCGGCAGAGCTGGCAGAGTTGAAAAAGCAGATCGAGGATTTGCTAGAAAAGAAATTCATCAGACCTAGTGCATCGTCGTGGGGAGCTCCGGTGTTACTGGTGAAGAAGAAGGATGGGAGTTCTCGGTTATGCGTAGACTACCGGCAGCTGAATAAGCTGACGATAAAGAACAAGTATCCATTATCGAAAATTGATGATCTACTGGACCAGTTGAGAGGGACAAGTGTATTCTCCAAGATTGACTTGAGGTTTGGATACCATCAGATTTTGGTCAAACCGGAAGACGTTCAGAAGACAACATTCAGATCGAGATATGGACATTACGAGTATGTAGTAATGCCATTTGGAGTGACTAATGCTCTAGTAGTCTTCATGGATTATATGAACCGGATTTTTCGACCTTATTTGGACAAATTTGTAGTGGTGTTTATAAATGACATTCTCATCTATTCCAGGAATAGGGAGGAGCACGCTGAGCATCTGAGAGTTGTATTGACAGTACTCAAAGAACATCAGCTTTATGGCAAGCTATCCAAGTGCGAGTTTTGGTTAGAGGAGGTACAGTTTCTGGGGCATGTCATTTTCTCACATGGTATTGCAATGGATCCAAGCAAGATTGATACAGTATTGAAATAGGAACGACCACAGGCTGTGAATGAGGTACGGAGTTTCTTGGGATTAGCTGGGTACTACAGGTGATTTGTGGAAGGGTTCTCTAAAATGGTGAGTCCTTTGACCCAACTCACTAGAAAAGACCAACCATTCTCCTGGACGAAGAAATGTGATGAATGCTTTGAGGAGATAAAGAAGAGATTGACAACAACTCCGGTGTTAGCTATACCAGACACAAGTAAGAAATTTGAGGTGTATTGTGATGCATCCTATCATGGCTTGGGGTGTGTATTGATGCAGGAAAAGAGGCTAGTAGCTTACGTGTCTCAACAGTTAAAGGTGCATGAGAAGAACTACCCCACCCATGACTTAGAATTGGCTGTTGTGGTGTTTGCTCTCAAGACATGGAGGCACTACTTGTATGGCTCTCAGTTCTAGGTTTTCAGCGATCACAAAAGTATGAAATACCTGTTTGACCATAAGGAGTTGAATATGAGACAAAGGCGATGGATGAAGTATCTCAAGGATTATGACTTCGAGTTACTTTACCATCCAGGTAAGGCAAATGTGGTGGCGGACGCCTTAAGTAGGAAAAGGATTCACATGTCAGCGATGATGGTGAAAGAGCTAGAGTTGATTGAGAAGCTCAGGGATATGAATCTGGGTATACAGTTGGGAGAGGGTTCTATCCGATGTAGTGTACTAACCTTGACTAATGACATCATGGGGTTGATCCGTGAGGGGCAAAAGAGTGACGCTGAATTACAGTAGTTTGTGAGCTGGTTGGGTACTGAGAAAGGGAAGGACTATCGAATGGGATCTGATGGCATCCTGCATTTTAGAGGTAGAGTTTGTGTGCCGGGAAACTGGAGATTGAGGAAGCAAATTCTAGAGGAGGGACACAAAAGTCGTCTTAGCATACACCCAGGTATGACTAAGATGTATCAGGATTTGAAATAGTCCTTTTGGTGGAATGGAATGAAAACCGATGTCGCCAACTTTGTGGCGTCGTGCTTGGTGTGTCAGAAGGCCATGAGATAGTATTGCAATGGACTTCATGACGCATTTGCCGAGATCAACTAAGGGAAATGATTCGGTCTGGGTGATTGTTGCCAGATTGACTAAGTGTGCCCATTTCTTGGCAATTAATCAAAAGATGTCAATGGACAAGCTAGCTGAGTTATATGTTAGAGAGGTAGTCAGATTGCATGGGGTGCCAACTAGTATCGTATCTGACAGAGATCCGAGATTTACTTCTCGTTTTTGGCAGTCGCTGTAGGCAGCTTTAGGGACTCAGTTACGGATGAGTTCTGCTTATCATCCTTAGACAGATGGTCAGTCTGAGAGGACGATTTAGTCCTTGGAAGACTTGTTGCGAGCCTGTGTATTGGATCACATGGGTAGTTGGGGTGACATACTTCCTTTGGTGGAATTTACATACAACAACAATTATCACTCCAGTATTGGTATGGCGCCATATGAGGCCTTGTATGGGCGACGATGCAGGACACCACTTTGTTGGAATCAAGATGGCGAATCACTAGTGTTGGGTCCAAAGTTCTTACAGTAGACTACTGAGAAGGTCAAAGCCATTCAGGAGAGAATGAAGGCAACTCAGAGCAGGCAAAAGTCCTATGCGGACAAGAGGAGGAGGCCTTTGGAATTTGAAGCAGGGGATCATGTGTTCCTCCGAGTAACACCGACAGTGGGTATTGGGAGAGCCATCAAATCAAGGAAGTTAACTCCGAGGTTTGTTGGACCCTATCAGATATTGAAAACGATTGACGTTGTAGCCTATGAGATTGCCCTGCCACCGCACTTGGCGAGTATGCATAATGTATTTCACGTTTCTCAGTTGAGGAAGTATATAGCAGATCCATCTCATGTGCTGGAGCCAGATGATATTCAGATCAGGGAAGACTTGACCATAAACACCAGACCGGTACGGATTCTCGACTCGCAAGTGAAAAAGCTGCGAGGAAAGGAATTAAAGACAGTGAAGGTCCTCTGGGATGAAATTACTCAGGAGATGACTTGGGAGATGGAGGATCGCATGAGGCAATCCTACCCACACTCGTTTCCTGGTAAGTCTAATTTTCGAGGACGAAAATCTTTAAAGATGGGGGAAATGTAAGACCCGGGAAAATTAAGTAATTAAATAAATAATTATTTAATAAATGTGGGTAGTAGAAGCCTTTATGGCATTTAATGTTAGTTGTTATGACGTGGAAAAGTACTAGTTCAAGTGGTTGAGAGTACTTTGATTGTGTGAAAGGACGTGGGTTCGAGTCCTATGTATGTCATGTATGTGTATTTGATTTATTATTAATTTTAATCATGTCCTATGTATGTCATGTATGTGTATTTGATTTATTATTAATTTTAATCATATGCATGATTATGTTGGGTGATAACATAATTATAGAATTAGAGGAATTAACACAAACATGACTTGGTTGTGCAATTGCCTTGTGATTGAGTGGTTGAATTGCTGAGAACAAATTCTTTATTTTTGTTAAAATACTTGTAGTCTGAATGTGAAAGGGTGGGAAAACCCTAGAGACAATGGGCAGCCAAGGGGGTTAGGAAAAATAGCCCATAATGGTCTATGAAAGGTAATTACAGAAATTAAAAAGGGTAATTTCGTTTTTTTTTAATTAACCATAATTAATAACCATATTTGGGTAATTAGAAGGGTTTTGGTGAAGTCTGAAATCTAGAGAGAAAGGGGAGCACGAGTTTGGGGTGCCAAGGGGAGTCAGAGAGAAACAAGAAATCTGAGTTTTGAAAAGCAAATGGCAGTTATTGGTGGTAGTGCAAAGCTAAGGTTAAAAGACCCAATTGAGCAATGAATTTCAGGTTAGGGGAGCTCCTTTCCATGAAATTATATGATTATTGAGACGAATTTCGTGTATATTGTAATATGCAGTAATTATGTACCTTTACCATGTAAATTGCTTGACAACATGCTGTGAATTGGGGTGTGGGATTGTTTTGTTGTAATGTGATAAAACCCTTATGAGTTTGTATGGAAATTATGGGATTTTACGTACTGATGGTGTATAAGGTCTGATTTCGTATTTTTGGGTGACTAATTTGGTGTCCAAATCATGCACATAATGTTGTATCTTGAGATGAATTGTTTGGCATAGTAGAATGGGGTTTTGGGCATGTTGTGATAGGTTTCTGCGTGCATTACAGGGAGGATAAGTGTTATTCTCGCTCAAGCTAACTAGGCTCACCTAGGCGACAATAGCAGAAACGAAATTATGGGTTGTGTTTGCACATCTCGCTCAGGCAAGAGCAGCTCGCCTAGGCGAGAAATCGCGTAGTGGTGAGGTTGTGCTCGAGGGTCTCGCTCAGGCGAGAGGTACTCGCCTAAGCGAGGAATCGCAACTGAGGAGTGTGTGTTCTGATGTCTCACCGCCTAGGTGAGTGATGTTGTGATTGAGCGAAGGGAGATCTCGCCCAAGCGAGACGAGCTCGCCTAAGCGAGTCTTCGCACGTAAACCATGGTAGCACACTCGCTCAGGCGACGAAGCTTAGCTTGAGCGAGACAGGCCTGATCGCTTAAGCTAAGGCTTCTAGCCCAAGCGAGTTTAGTGCAGTTTGTGTGTATTATTGTACGCATTGATGCGAATGTGGATCAGGAGATGTTGTGTCATGAGCGGGTAGGTTCATGGATGGAGGTTGACATGTGATGGTATGAGCGGGGAGGTTCATACTCAAATTACTCTCCTATGGGGATACGAGCGAGGTAGGTTCGTATATTCCGTGCTCACAGTTGAGAGATGCTGCGTGCGGGGAGGTACGTAGCTGGTGGATCACATGTGTTGGACTACGGGCGGGCAGGCCCATAAAGTAGGACTACGAGCGGGAAGGTTCGTAGAGGCAGGACCACGAGCAGGCAGGTTCGTGTGAGCATCATGAATCCTGAGTCCATGGCTAACTTTGTTGATTATACTGGAGGTTTAAACACCTTGGGGTTATTAAGAATGTGACTAGGGTCTAACTATAGGAATATCATTGGGTGTATTTGCAATATTGAATTGATATGTTCTTATAATCTGTTGAGCTCACCCTTTGTGTTTGTGTTTGGCGATGATCGTGTAACTCGTTACACGGGAGCAGATGATAATACAGGTGATGTTGAGGGTGCTCAGACTACGGTGTGAGGGCTAGCCGAGATAGAGCTTGGGATTTTTTACTATTGCTTTTATGGTTTTATTGGAACTTGTAATAACTTTTGATTTAATTTCCTTTGAGTATTGTCGCATTGAATATTAAATTTTGTTTTTCCCGCATTTGGAATAAATAATATTGTGACGTTTAAACTTCTTTTGTTATATATTAATTAAGTAATATTCTTTAAGGATGTTACACTTAAGTATGAGTGTCATCATTGTTTCCAAACCTTCAATCCTTTTTGCCATCCCATCTATTTTCATATCATATCTTTTTTTTAATTGCAGCAATTTCTTGATTTCTTTTAAATAATGATGGGGTCACAATCCTTCCATAACAATGAACCCGACCAGGATTTTCTTTTCCAAACATTGATTCAAAAGTTTTTTCCACATTTTCAGTTGATGAGTTTTGCATAGATCCTTCAAGCTTAGACTGAAACATATGTATATGTATATACATCAAAGTTCATGATTAAAAGAATGAACTACTCAAACATATATCATAAATTAAAATAAACTTACAATAGTATCCAATGTTTCTTTGTCCACTGCTTTTCCTTTCCTACAAGGACGACCATGGCAAGTTTTTATAAACATTTCAACTCTACTGACTTCTTCTCCATCCTTTTTCCCAACACTCTATATGAATTGAAAATTAAGCCTTCAACTAATGATAATCTCATTCTAACAAGTAATATAACAAAATTCTCAAAGTCTCATTGTAAATGACAATGCATCCATCAAACAAAAAGCAATCATTTAAGTATTTTCTCAAATATCAATATTGGTGATAATATATCTTACAATATATAGAGAAGATGAGAGAGAAATAAGAAATATTATACCAATTCAGCTCGAACTCTTGCAAAGTTTATTGGTCCCATTCGGTGCATATACTTTTGCTTTCTCCTACTGATTGTATTTTTTTCACTAATGCTCTGTATTTTGATATCAAAATCAGTGGTAGTTGTAGTGACATCAATATAATAAAATCACTTGTAGTTGGAGTGACATCAATATATTAAAATCACCACAAAAGCTAGATTTCTCATGAACATTCATTGTAAAACAAGCTGGTGAGTACTCTACCCGACCTTTACCAATCTCTCTTGGATGAAGATCATTTCTTATTCCCATGTTCTGCAAATCATAATGTGCCTTAACATGACCCTTTGTCTTCCCTTGAATATCCAAAAGAGTCCCTAGAATGCTATCAGATGTGTTTTTCTCAATGTGCATCACATCAAAATTATGACGTAATTTATTTGTCGCCTAGTAAGGCAACTCAAAAAAGATTGATCTCTTTTTCCATGGACCATTACTTAACCTTTTTCTATTCTTTCCAAATTCATTGACAAAATCTTTTAATATCTCTAGAATTTTTGTCCCTTCTAGCATGTGTGGTGTAGACCTTAGTTCTTTTTTTCCATTAAAAGACTTCTTATTAAATCTCCAAGGATGGTTCACTGGTAAAAAGACGCGATGATCCATATAACACATCTTATGGATATGTTTTAGGTAGGATGAATTAGTGTTGTAATTGCAATATGCACAAGCTAATCTTCCTTTTGTGCTCCAACTAGACAACATAGCATACCCAGAGTAGTCACAAATTGTCCAAAGAAGAGCTGCATGCATTTGAAATGTCTCATTTTTTGAAGCATCATAGGTTTGTACTCCCAACTCCCATAACTCTTTCAGCTCCTAGATCAGAGGTTGAAGGTACACATCAATATCATTTCCTATTGATTGTGGTCCAGGAATCAACAACGATAACATTGTATATTCAGGTTTCATGCACAACCAAGGCGGAAGGTTGTACACAACCATCATGACAGGCCATGTGCTATGAGATATGCTCATGGTTCTAAATGGATTAAAGCCATCACTAGCCAGACCAAGTCTTACATTACGCGAGTCAACAGAAAAATTTTCATGAAGGCCATCAAAGCTCTTCCAAGCTTCACCATCAGCAGGATGTCTCATTTTTCCATCCTTTACTCGTTCTTCTTCATGCCACCTCATTAACTCAGCAGTCTTCGAACACATAAACAGTCTTTGAAGTCTAGGAATCAATGGAAAGTGCCGCAATACTTTGGCAGGAACTTTATGCTGATATTTTGGGCCCTCAACCTCAGAATTGGCTTCAGGAAATTCTTTCCATCGTGAAGATTTACAGATACTACAAACATCTAAATTCTCATTGTCTTTCCAAAATAACATGCAATCTTTTGGACATGCATGAATCTTTTTATAATCAAGACCTAAATCAGTAATCATGCTCTTCGTTTTGTTGAAAGATTCAGGAATATTCAAGTTAGGCATGGCTTCTTTTAGTAGTTGTAAGAGGTCAGTGAATGATGAAAGATAAAGTGGAGAAGCTTTCATATCCAAGGTAGAGTTCTTGATTTGCATCATTAATCAATTGGTAGAACTTTCTAGCTTCATTGTGAGGACCCTTTTTGCCTTCTTTTTCTTCTACCACATTTCTAAATGTGTCATACAATAAGGCATTAATATCATCTTGTGAATCTTCATTATCTATCATGTCTTCATCTTTACTAGTGGGCGAAGGTATTTCTTTTCCATAATGGACCCAAAGATCATACCCTTCAAGAAATCCTGTGATAATTAAATGTTCGTAGATCACGTGTCGTCTAGCCCAAATACAATTTTTACATTTAGCGCATGGGCATAAAATCTCACGTCCTAGAGGTCTTCCTCTTGTGTAAGCAAAATCAAGAAATGATTCAACACCCTTTATATACTCATTACTAATCCTTGGAAATTTAGTCCACTCCTTCTCCATCCCTTTTAATGTAATACATAAGAAATTATAATTTCATTAAGCAATTAATAATTGAAAATAGTATTACATGAATTAAAATTACAGTTTTATTAAGTAATTAATAATCTATAAAATAAAGTTAAACAATGGTTCAGTTATGACTTAAAACAAAATTAAGCAAAAATGTTTCTAGCCCATAAACATTCACTAAAACTGCAAAAAAAAAAAAAAAAAAAAAAATATTGAAAATAAAAAAAAAAACAAAAAAAAAAAAAAAAATTTAAAACAAAAAAAAATACAAAAAAAAAAAAAAAAAAAAAAAAAAAAAACTAAATGTACACTGTGAGCAGAGAACAAAATTGAAAAATTTTAATACTGTCATAAACATAAAATTTCTATACATTATTATTATTATTAACGCGAAAAAAAAAACATGTTTACATTTTACATAATTTTAAAGTATTAAAATATTACATTATTACATTAGTAAAACTTAAAGTAAAAATCAAATATCGTTTTCCATGAGAAAAAAAATTATGATATATTTATTGTATCGGACTATTTAGCAAAGATAAATATTATGTGTAAAAAGATTTAAGATTTTTTGTGTAAGTTATTTGTAAATTTAAGGCAACATTTTTTTATCACATGTTTTAAAGACGACATTTTAAAAAGTATGGTATAAATAGTCAATATTTTATGAAATGTGGTCTTTGGTAATTTTTAAACCACATCTATAAAAAAGTGTGGTCTTTATTAATTTTTAAACCACAACTACAAAAAAGTGTGGTATTTGATAAATTTTAAACCACCTCAATAAAACTGTTGTCTTTAATATATTTAAGCAACACTTTTTTATGTGTTGGCAAGTTCATTGTTGCCTAAGGCAAAAAATGGTGTAATGAAGGGAGTGTTCCTAATGAAGAAACAAATGATTCAGATCAAGATCAAGACTGATAGTCGAAGAATGCTATATTAGACTTTTACTATTTTACTTTTATGAAGAAACAAAGATATTATAATTTTCCACTAGTTTGAACATCTAAATTTTATTGTTTACCTTGAACAGACAAACTTTCTTGTTTTTATATATTATATCTAGTTATAAACAAATATCAAAATTTTAGAATTTTTGTTTATTATTTGATATGTTTCAGAAATTATGTGGATTAAAAAAGTGCAACAAATAAAATTTAAGGGGTTTAAAACACCAAGCAAAAGTCATCTATAAATAATGAATTGCAGTGTAGAAGTGAAAAAACTCCACCAGGGATTTAAAAACGTTGAAATTGATTGAAATTGAAAACCAACAAAGGTTTGAAAAACTTCCAGAAAGTAACGGAGGTTCCAAAACCGCCGGTAAGTAACGGGGGTTCCAGAACCGTCGATAAATAGCGGGGGTTCCACAACTGCCGGTAAATAACGGGGTTCCAGAATTGCCGGTAAGTATTGCTTTACCAGGGGTTGCTGAAAACCACTGATAATCTGTTAACGACGCTAGCTTTTATAGGGGAAAACTAAACCGTAGATAACGCCTTTAGTGGTGGTTAAAACCGCTGGGAATGCAAAAAATAACCTCCGTTAAAAATTATTTCTAATAATAATAATAATAATAAAAATAAAAATAATGTTAACAATAATAATGATAATAGTGATAATAATAATGATAATAATAATGATAATAATAATAATAATAATGGTAATAATAATTATAATAATAATAATAATAATAATTATTATTATTATTATTATAATAACTATATAAGATTCCTTCTTTTGTGTCCACGTTTTATAATTTAAATTTTACCCTTTGCAATATAATTACTTGTTAAATATTTTTATTCATAAATAATTATTTTCTCATCTTTTTTCATTCATATCACTTTGTTTTTAATAAATATAAATTTGTTTTGTATATTAACTTAATGACATTAGAATTTCATCAACTACTAATGTAATATTGTGCATATTTAAAAAATATGTACACACAAGCATTATAGCGATTGTGTTTACACTAGTATCTCAATTTGCACTTTCCCTCCCTCTTTTTGCAAAAAAAAAACTTTGACAAATCTAACAATATGTACAATCTACAAAAATCACCAATTTCATAATTATTTAAATGTTTTTGAAGATCATCCAAAACATTTTCTATCTTAACATTGTTTGTTTCAAACAATTGTCGAGTATGACACTTTCTATGATCTTTGGACATGTCAACTTCTTCTCTACAAACCCTAAGCCTCAATCTTAGACACACATCCAACAATGAAAAAGGAACAAGAACTGACCTAATTTTAAATGCTCCCTTCCTGTCTACCAACCTACTACAACATTATTTTAGTAAAGTCTTACTAATTTTGACGTCATCAACAATTTCTATTAACCATACAAACAGAGTACACTTGATACATGACTTTTGGTCCTTCGTTAACATCTTATTAACATGAGCCAAGTTATTGGTCCTACATGAATGTCGAAGATGACAAACATATCAAATTAAAGTCACTTTTTTACTCTCAAAATAAAATGTTATCATAAAATTAAGTAAAAAGTGTGTAAAGTATACATAATAAACTTGTTTATTCATAATAGATTGTCCAACTTCCATCTGACAAGTCCTCATTTAATGAACCTAAACTTCTTCAATTATTGAATGAAACAATCATAAAATCAATAACATTAGCCCAAACTTCTTCAATTATATTGAATGAAACAATCACAAAACTCTATGCAACAACATATAACATACACAACTTTTAGTTGTTCCACTAACTAGTGAGCTACTTTTACTTATATGGCTATTAGCCTTGACTCTTTATTACAAGTCTTAATGTTCAATGATTTCTCTAGTTGGTTCAAGGTAAGAATAATGGAATGGAATTTCAAGATAATGGTTATATTTTACATGAAAAGTTTTATGATAGAAATATAAATAGTTCCCCATTAGCAACATGCAATTAGTGCAACAATAACCACCATACAAACTTGAAATATCATCAACTAAAAAAGGAAAGCAATATTACAAGTTTCTCTGTTTTTACTACCCATAAATATTTTAGGGAGAAAAATAAGGCATTGTTTTAGTATTCAAATAAAATTCATGGAATGGATAGTCGATAATTCAACAATAGGAATAAATTATATTTATGTTAATTCAACATATTTGGTTCCTCTAGAGTGAGAAAATACACTTCAGTTAATTGTTAGCACAAATGGACTTGATGATTTAGTGCTTGAAGATTTGATGAAGAGACATGAAGTCATTGTCTTGGAACATGTTGGAACCATGCTTAAATTGATGAAGATGTGAAGATTTGGTGTTTCACGTGTTAATCAAGCCTCGTGGTTGTGTGCTATATCTGGATAGTCATGGAAGAAAGCAAGCTTGAAGATTGGAGTTCATATTGTAGACCATTTAGCATTATATAGATGTATAAGGTCTTTTTTGTGTCTTTTAATCTGTTGAATTGTTTTTCAGCATGTTAAATGATGTTTGTTAATATGTTGAATGACTTTTTAACAGATTAAAAGGTTTTTTGCAGTAGTTTTAATTATTACATATTCAATCAGTTGATTTATTTTGAAATCGACTGATTTCACTTAAGTTAAGTGAAATTAACCGATGGATTTGAAAATCAATATGTTGAATTTCATAACAGTTTAACTACAAAATTTGTTTTTTTCTTGAAAGAGAGGTAGGGACTACCATTTTGAGCACGAAAAATGTCTAGAATCAGTGGAATAGTCTCTCTTTCGTGATCATACAAATGTGCAACTGTTGAAGATTGATCTTGGATCATTCTTGGAGCTTTTTGCTTTGTATTTGAAGCTTGAAGGAAGAGGTTTGCTAGGCTAGGTTATGCCACCACTTAGGTTTGATCTTTCTCAAGCTTCTAGGTTGTGCCTGGTGGTTTTCCAAGTCTGCAAGGGTAGTTTTGTTGTGCTTGTGTTGATTCCTATGTGATTCAAGTGAAAACTGTTTTAGGATTTTAAAAGTCACCTTACTTTTTAATTAACCAATTCATCCCTCCCCCCTATGCCTTATTGGCATTTTATCCATTTCAATACTTACATTAATAACGTCTACTATTTAGAAAATGTACGATTACAATTCTTTATAAAATTAAATAAGTATACAACAAACCTTAAAATGAATTACAATCACAAAGCTTGAATTTTGCGTCGGGGATGAGAAAAGGACTCCAGAGGGTACGGATTGTGCGTTTATATTGTTTTACCACTACAACAAAAATGACTTTAGGCAACAGTGAAAAATATATGTTACCACACACAGTTTAAAACAAATTCTCAATACTTTCAAATGCGACAAAATGGGGGAAACACAAACAAACCTACTCAACCTACATCAACATTTATATTCTTTGCGAAGCAATGCATAAGAAATGAAACTATATTTGTTTATCACATAGAGTTGAACGAGAGGTAAGGAAAGGTTACCTTTTAAATGGAGTCTACAATGAGCTACAATTCAAAGGGTGTTCCTCCTCTTCTCTTAATCTCGGATATCCCTCTTCTTTTCTCATATCTCTCTTCTTTTCGGTCCCTAAAACCCAAAATGTATTTTCAGCCCCTAAAGTTCAAATGCTAAATTCAAGTTGTAATTAGGAATGACAAATAAACTAGTCCTCATGGGTATTGTCCGAACCCGTCCCAATTTTTTTTCTTTGCGTGATTTTGATCAAATGATGTATTATAACTTTCATTAGTATATGAATAAGAGATTCAGTAGAATTTAAAAAATTGAAGTAAACAAACTTTTAAAATATATTTTAATTTGAATCTTTGTTTTCCTTTTGTAATTTTTAAAAAATATTTTTAAATTTTATCAACTAGGTTTCATTAATGTTTGCAAATTTAATAAATGTTTTAATTCTCATAAAATTTTATTTGGTATTCTAATGTGAAATGTATACAATTATAATTCCTTTCTAAATATTTGATATCGAAGAAACAATCCTCCTCTTAATATTGAATATTTGATAATATTATATCATTTATCGTAATTTTTTTTATTTTATAAAAATTAATTAATTAATATTGAAAAGTAAGAAAGCGGGTACAGGTATGGGTACAAGTATATACCCATTATCCGGTGGGGATGAGAATGAGACAAAGGTTTAATACTCGTTGCGTTTGGATATGAGAATAAAGATAATTTCTTTTATGAGGATGAATATAGAATAGCAAAACTCGTCCCCACCTTATTGTCATCCCTAATTATATTTACAAAACGAAAATGATATTTGGACAAAATTTTTTGACATGATTTTGACAAATCTGACGTGGCAACTGAGTTTTAAAATTTTTGTTACAAAATGCTTTAATATGGCAACCGTTACACATGCAAGGTTGGTTTATTTGCAAATTGAAAGAGAGAAGTGAATTAGATAGAGTAAAGGCGAAAGATAGAGAGCAACAAGGAACTGGTGGAGACAGAGAGAGAGAGAGAGAGAGAGAGAGAGAAAACGAAGTGCTTCCACATTCTCGCTGGAGTAATAGGAGACAGAGAGAGAGCGAAAGACAGTAAACGTTTGGAGTAGTGCGGGCACAAAGTGAAAGAGAGAGAAAGAGAGCGAAATATAGAGAGAGTTTCAAGCAGTGGTAGAGATAGAGACGGAGAGAGAACGAGTGCTGCAAAGGAAAAAGAGAGGAACAATCATTACAGATAGCGAGAGAGTGAGAGAAGTGAAGCACTGCAGACTAGTGGTGGAAAGTTCGACGCATTGTAGCCGTGTGGGTGGGTTACCGGAGATAGCGGGTACCGAAAGTCGTCAACGACAACCATTTCATCGTGCCCACCATACCATTGAACCCTTCTGTGAGCACATTACACCTCTTACCCCCCTGCATATTCGTCGAAAGGTGTTCCTCCCTCCAAAACCCTTATTTTGTTCGAAAATGTTTTGGAACAGAGTAGCCGAAAGTTGAACAAGCTTAGGTTTGTTTTTCATGACATTGAACATAAAGGTTGTAGCATTTCATTTATTTAACTCAAAGGTTACATATTTCGGTGGTAAAGGTTATTGATGTGGGCTTAATGCATTGTTGCCTTTACATGTGGTTTTGTGTGATGCGGGTGGTTTGTTTGATATGTATGGTCGTGTAGGAGTACAAAATGGACAGCAAACATGATGGATATGTTGATTGCACTGAGGAGAAGAAGGTGTGTTAATTTGGACTAATGTATTGATCTTTCTTCAATTTTAATGAATGGTGTTTACGTGGTTGTTATGTTTTACAGATGTTATTTCGTCATTGTTGCAAAGTGAAATTTATCGGTGTTGTCAATGACAGATTAAGTGTGCAACAAAAGGAGTATATTACAGGCACTCCTTTTTTGTGGTTCACCATGTTAAATGATTCAGTCAAGATAAGTAAGAATTTTCTAAGTCATTTATGTTTTAAATGGGTTGAAAGAAGGGGCGGTTTTGATGTTGGTGGCCAAGTCACATAATTTAATCTATTAGATGTTTGTTTAGGGTTTGGTTTGAGGGTTTGGGGTGAAAGAATTGATTTAAATGAGACAATTGTGGATAGTGACAGTTGGAATATTTTTGGGGGTGAAACAGTTAATGTTAAGTTGATATATGATTATCTTTTGAAATTTGATGATGATGTTGGTGGTGTAGAAGTCTTTTGCAGGATGTACATTTTGTTAGGGATATCAGAATTCTTGTTGTCCAATAAAAAGGGTAGTGTTTTCCCAATAATTTTCCAGATAGTTGATGATATGGACAATATTGGCAAATATAATCGGGGTACATTAGTGTACGAGTACTTGGTTAGTAGCTTGTGCATTGCTTTATTTATTGAAGAATGAATCAAGTTCAAAGCATTTCCATGTTGTAAGATGTGTTTATCTGCTCCAGGTAAAGACATTATTATTTGTTATTGTCTTTAAGTTATGATGTTGATTTTGCTTAACATGACGTTATTATTTATTTGTTTTTTTTTTTTTTTGTTTTTTTTTTTTTTTTGTAGTTATGGTCATTTGATCATTTACTTGTTTGCAACTCAAAGTGTTGGCTTTATAATTTTTTGTTGTTTTGTACAATGTGTTGTTGATGTGGTAGTGTCAGATGAAGAACTTGGTCATGATGTTGTAAAAGAAGCATTTGAAGAATTTGGCATTGCCTATACACTCATTTCCTCCTTCATCCTCCGCAGGCGTCTTCCATGATTTCTCAATCTCTTTCGCAAATATTTTATCGAAGCCAACTTTACATCCACATGCGATTTTTTGGAGCTTGGTTCCTCACTAAGTTGCAACGCTTCGCGAATCATTTTGTTTTGCTTATCTTCTTCTCTCAACCTCCCTTCCCAGAATATCTAAAACAACACCAAAACCAACAACTTAGTGTTAAAAAATAGTAAACATTGTTATAAACCATAAATTGTATGAACTTTTACTTGACTCTCTTGGAATAGCTTCTCAATGCGTCTTGACTTGAAGTGAACGTCTAGCCAGGCCAATATTCTCGGAAACATTAACTCTAATTCTGGCCCACACAAAGAAAGTCTTTCTACAGCCCAAATCTACACCAAACAACATTCTAGACTACAACATGTTAAATATAGTACAAATAAAAAATACTAATTAAATGAAGTACTGTGTACTTGCAAAACTGTTGCTGACCCACTTAGGCAAAACATCGTCTGCCTGAGTGCCAAAAATGCACGACTTAAACTTTTAACCAAATAACTATGAACTGCTTTACTTCAATTGTAATTTGACAACCCGTTTATGTCATCTAAAACACTAGAAGGAATATTACTAATAGTTTTTTGAATTCCTAAGAAAGTAAAGCACAGCAAAACAAACAAATATGTACAAACGACATACGTTATCAACTTCATCAGAGTCACTCTCAACCAAACTCTTAATGATTTCAATAACAGTTTCAACAGTTATTATTTTGTCTTTCAAAAGTCCACCACTACCCCACAAACCTTTTTATCAAAATCTACATCTAACCCAACAACCCACAATCCTAAACACATGCAAATGGCAGCACAAGTAAACAGAATAGACCGTTGTATGACACAAAACGATTTCTGAGCAGGTAACCAACGCTTCAACATCTCAAGCAAAAGAGGGTTACATATTTGTAATGGTTTTTGCATGTGCAAACACCATTTGAATGGTATATCCTCAATCCTTGCACGATGGCTATCCAAGATCAATCAATTCATCTCGACAATGCACTTTGTGTAACAAAATGTACGCAATCGAGCCTAACAATCAATGAAATTGTAAAAATTAATACTTCATTTAAATTTTGACAGACCCACAACAGAATATACAAATAACACCATGCCAATACCTTGTCACTAAATCCAAATTGACCAGCCATAACGTTTTCATATCCTACTACTGCAAAACAATTGCGTTCAATGTCATTGTTCCAAATAGCAACACAAACTAGAGGACATTTCTTACACAAAACGGAATACAAAGCATAGGACATTGTTGAACCACCATACATTCAACACCCCCTTCTGCCGAAACCCCAGAAATTACATAACAATAAACTAAATCACTACAAAATTAAAATCCAAATAACAACACACCAACACCCAAATACAAAAATAAACAAATGTGCTTTCTTCAAAATTTGCAAAGAGCCACAACTCTAGAACACACAAGAGCAAACTACAACAATGGCCACTAAAAAATGCACAAAACAGTCATGACAACACCACCAAATCAGTTTTCCAAACTTCCATCAAAAACGAAAATCTGTAAAACCAACTTTTTTGCACAAAAGATCAAAACTTTACGAAAACAAAATAAAATTCATCATCATCGAAGACGGTATGGAAATGGTTAATAGAAGCACAACAAACTTACAATGCAACACTATGGATGACGAAATTCTTGCCGTCGATGACTGAAGGTGGTTGAGTCTCCGCAAACCCACACCGAACTCTGAATGCAACAGTCTCAATGAATGATAGTCAATGGAAAAAGTGTAAGTGACCTCGATTGTCGGCGAGAACTTCAGGTAGGTAGTTGGAAGCACTTCGTTTTCTCTCTCTTTTTCCCTTCTCTCTTTCGCCCTTTCTCTCTCTAATTCACTTCTTTCGTTCATTTTGCAAATAAACCAACCCCGCACATACAACGGTTGCCATATTAAAACATTTTGTAATAAAAAAATTAAAACTCAATTGCCACGTCAGATTTGTCAAAATTGTGTCAAAAAATTTTATCCAAGTATCATTTCCGTTTACAAAAATATCTATGTGTTTCATGATGGAGGCACAAGAGAGTAAAAAAAATCATTTCTTTTGCCACATCAGCGGTATCAATTGGAAGTCAAATAACAAGGCAATTTCAAACTACCATTTTCCTACATGTAAAGTCTTTTAAAACAAATAAAGGGAGGGTAAAATAACAAGAAACATGCTAAATTCAAAAATATTTTCTAATAATAGTTGGAATCTTAATTAATTCATCTATTTCTCCTCTATCAATTTTTATTTTCATAAATCCAGAAAACACAAGACAGAGTTGGCCCCCAAAAAAATGTCATTAATACACGCACTCACATAATTCAAGCGTACAAGCAAAGGAAAAGGGACATTCACATTTCAGCATGAAATTGACACCGCTGGATTATTGATTTCAGATCCAATCAAAAGTTGGAAATGAAATGGAACTGACACATTTGTCGTAAAGGGGAATTCTTGAGAAGAATAGTAGCTGTTAATGAACCTTTCTTTCAGTAAATGTTACAGAAACAAACATCAAACTCATCACCAACATAGTATCTCATTCTTGCAAGTTACAAGGTCACAAAATTGGCACTGGGAGAATTGAAAACCTGGTATATATTCCAAATTTGGTTTCGATTTTGTTGTCATCTTTTTTTTCTTTATCCTGCTTCAGAAGATAATAATGGAGTGAAGTTTTCTTTTGTTCCACATGGGAGTTTGACAATGAAGAAATGGTCCCTTTATACCATGGGCTTTTGGAATGGAGCATATTCATATAAGGCTTTTTCTTTCTGCACCCAATGATTACTACTTATACCCCTATACCCTACACTCACAGCAAAAAGATTAAGAGACTCTCCTCCCTGTCCCTTCTACCACCATCATCAGAATAATCCTTCGTTCTCCATTGCTATTGTATTCTTTGAGTGGAGAAAGAAGAAACGAAGCTTATTTTGAAAAGTTCATTCCAGGATATATTGAAAAACTTACACTAAATATCCTGTTCCAAAATGCATCTCTGAAAAGTTTGTTTTAGAAAACTTATTTTAAAATATATCATATATATTTTAAAAATTCGTTTTGGAAATTATGTTCTCAAAAACTTATTCTAGAAAGCATTTCATATGTTTCAGCAAGTGTATTCCACAAATTATGTTATTGAAATTCCGTTCAGATCATGTTCCACAATTTCCAGAGAGCTTATCCGGAAGTCAACTTTATAAAGAATAAATAGTCATTTTACAAAAATAAGGGTGCAATTAGAAATTTTGGATGTGCAGAAAGAAAACGCCCACAGGGTATAGTTAGAAAATGGCCAGAACCGAAAACATGATATGCGTGGCCAATGGACCATAGAGATTCCCAATGAAATTGTTTGTTAAAAGTTATGACAACCAAGGAAAAAAGAAGAGTCATGACCACTAGAAGAAATAAGCTTCTAATATAAGATTAGGGAAAAATAATAAATTATAATTTAAAAGAAAATAAAATTTGTCATTAGTTTTTTTTCAAACGAAAGAAAAAATATTCAAAAATATAAATCATTTGTGATATAAATTTGGTTTAACGAATTTATTTTCTAAATATGTAGTCAATTCTTAATTGAATTCTTACACATACAAATATAATAAAATTGTTCCATATACGTTTAAAATATTATCAATTTTATCTCTATGAACATTACTTATTTAAATCATTAATTTAGTTTATATATATTTATGTAGTGCATCTTAATTATATCCCTTATATATAATGACTAAAACATAAAACGATCAAATTAGAAATGTGTTACATCTATAAAAATAGAATTAAACAATTAAACACATTATTAAAATTTAATTAAGATTGTGATAGGAACAAATGCCAAATCATTCATATTTTGCATAAGGACTGATATTTAACAAATGCCAAGTGTAAGTCTTGCATTTTTATTTTTCACTTTTTTTCTTCTTTTTTTCTTCTTCTTCTTTTATTTATGCCATCCTCTTTCTATCTTATCTTTTTTTTTTTTTTTTTTTTCTCCCTTTTTTTTTTTTTTTTTTATAAAAAAATTTTTATATTTTTTTAATTATTTTTTTTTTTTTTTTTTTT
>Ga0214543_1006447_pt1 | contig 20853 bp, 17 predicted proteins | sample CNSS2metaG_FD_160094 | JGI IMG/M metagenome (GOLD analysis project Ga0214543, IMG submission 160094) | Root nodule microbial communities from cowpea collected in UCLA plant growth center, Los Angeles, California, USA - CNSS2 | ecosystem: Host-associated > Plants > Roots > Nodule | place: USA...
TTTTTTTAAATATATTAAAAAATAATTTGTTATAATCTAATAAAAAATTGAGAGACATAATTATTAAAAGAGAAATATATGGTAGTCAAGTCACAATTAAAAATCGGTTATGAAAAAACACATAATACATTATTTTTTACTTCTATAATAATAAAAAATGAATATACAAGATACTCATGAGAAAAAAAATAATTTTAATAACTATTAAACTAATATTTCATTATTAAGTAAGACGAGAGAGTTACATCTTATTATTCGAGAAAGCAAAGAAACAAATAAGAATAAGAACAAAAATAATATATATATATATATATATATATATAACTTTATTTTTTTTTAAAAAAAAAAAAAAAAATACGAGTGAAAAACTAAAAAGGCAATGAGAAAGAAAATAAAAAATATCTTATTAAATATTTTGTTTAATTACTCTTTTGGTTACTATTTCCAAAAGTATCAAGGTCTTCTCATTTTCTTTAGTCTCAATTTGATTTCAATTATTTAGTCACAATTTGATATTTTTCGATGAAAACATAAATAAAAAATAATTAAACATAAATATTTGTATTCTTTGTTATATTTGATTTTATGATTTATGATTTATTAGTATTAAATATTTTATTTTATAAAAGAAATAAAAATATATAATATAATTTTCTTCAATTTCTAAAATACACTATCTATAATTTAAAAAAAAATTAAAATTCTTAAAAATTTCAAAAATATATATATATAATTTTTTAAAAAATAAAAAATATTTGGGGGTGCCAAGGCCCCTCCCAGCTCCATAGAAGCTCTGTCACTGCTTGTACGTGGTGAATTGTAGAGATACCAAAATAAAATAGTGCATGATTTGGTCTCTACAAAGAAAAATTATGAGGTTCAGACATTTGGATTAAGATGATCCTTTCTTTTTCATCGAGTTAACGATTTGATGTGGTAGGGAAGGTATGAATTATGAACTAAAATTATAAAAATCCATACAATGTTTTTTTTAGAAAGTGAATTTTGTGGGATTGAGTTAGATTTAAAGTCTATTTTCTAACATGTTAGTACAAGTTTTGGAAAGCATCAAGTTGGATGTGTTTCAATGCTCATTTCATCAACGAAAAAAAGGAAGGTAAGTCAAATCACAAATATGAGCACGAGTTTGTACAACGTCGAACCAGGAGACCATTCTCTGTGCCTGAGGTAGAAACACTTATCCACGTAGTTAAGAAACTTGGTGTTATAAACAAACGTTATATTATTTCAAAAGATGTGAAACAACAATTTAATGTTACATTGCTACACTCATAAAGCTTTGTTTTTCAGTTTGGATTTGGCCATAATGTTAACAACCATTTTGATTGTGGCTTTAAAAGTTTACCGTTGCTTTCTCCGCTGGCCATGGGTGTTGTACCATTTGCATGCTTCTCCCTCATCTATAAATAGATGTCATTTGCCTCCTTCTAAACACACCACTTGAACTTTCATTCTTCTCTTCTATATCTTTGATTCTCTTAGTTCTTCTTTCCCTCTCTTTATTCTGGGTCTAATTATTCACTCTTCTAAGAGTACCTTGCTAATTCTGAAATCCTCAGAAAATCTGGGAAGTTCTTGTTGTATCATGGGGGGTTACGCAATACACTGCAGATAAGTCCTTAAGGGCAGTGAATATACACGCCTCAGGAAGTGCTCTATTGTTCGTGATTTGTTAGCTTCTACAACAATCTTAAGTACTTATGGCTGATAACAACAACAACTCTACTCTAGAGAATCAAAAGCATTTCCGGAACTCAGATTGTCTTTGCGAAACCATTTTCGGATATATCAAAAATCAAGGTATTTTCGAGACAAAACTTTCGGTGTTGGCAAGAACGTGTGTCTACCCTTTTAGACATGTATGGAGTAGATATTGCTCTTTCAATTTCAAAACCTGACGAATCTAATACTTCAGCAAAACAATTGAAGATTAGACTCATGCAAATAAGGTATGCCGACACACCTTACTTAGTGCCTTGTCTAATGATTTGTTCGATGTGTACTGCTCATATAAGGAAGCGAAAGAAATATGAGATTCGTGGATTCTCAAATATACTATTGAGGACGTCGTCCGACAAAGGTTCTTCATAGGGAATTACTATCACTGGGAGATGATCAAAGATAAAGACATTAAGATTCAAATCAACGAATATCACAAGCTACTTAAAGATATCAAAGTAGAGAACATACTTCTGCCTGATGAGTTTGTTTTAGAACTACTGATCGAGAAATTGTTGTCATCCTGGACTGACTATAAATAACAACTTAAATACAGGCACAAGCAAATGATGCTTCAAGAGCTCATTACACACATTATAATAGAAGATACCAACAGGAAGGAGTGTGCTACTACAAGGGCCAAAGCATTATTTGCAAAGGCAAACATGGTAGAAAACAAACTTACTTCAAAAAGGTACAAGAACAAACATGATAACAAAATGAAAAACAACTTTCGAAATTCTCGTTCCAATGGATCTAACTCCACCTTTAAGAGAAGGGTAACTGCTTCATATGTGGGAAGTCAGGCCATCATGCACCTCAATGCAGGCGTAGAGTAAGAAACGACAATCCTCCTAGGGCAAATATAGCCCAAGGGGAAGATACTATAGTTTCACAAGTAAATATGATGACCAATGTGAGCAAGTGGGTGGTAGACTCTGGTGATACCAAGCACATATGTGCAAACAAAAGTGCTTTTACCTCCTACACTAGGAGATGGAGAATAACATGTTTATCTTAGTGATTCCAGGACAACTTTTGTCCTAGAAAAAGGAAAGGTTCTTCTAAAACTCACATCTGGGAAGACTCTGACCTTGAGTAATGTGCTACATGTGCCCTCTATCAGAGTTAATCTAATTTCTATAGCATTACTGGAAAAAGTGGGGGTTAAAGTGTCATTCAATTCTGAAAAGATTGTAATGACAAAAAATAATGTTTTGTGGGGAAGAGATATTGTGATCAAGGTCTCTTTGTACTTAATATTTCAGAAATTACAAATGAATCATGTTCTTCTACTTATATCATTGACTCATATGATATGTGGCATGCTAGGTTAGAACATGATACTTCCTCGTATGTTATGAAATTGCAACAATTAGGATTAATTAATATGCATGATAAACAAAGTAGTAAATGTGATGTATATGTAGAATCCAAAATAACTAAGAAAACATGTTATCCTATAAAACGTCAAACTAAATTGTTAGGGTTAATTCATATCGATCTAGTTGATTTAAAACAAACCCTATCTAGAGGTGGTAAAAATTATTTTGTAACCTTTATAGATGATTATTCTAGATATACCAAATTGTACTTAATCAAACGTAAGGATGAAGTTTTTGATGTGCTTTTAACTTATAAAGCGGAAGTAGAAAATCAATTGAATAAGAAAATTAAGAGGATTAAATCAAATAGAGGTGGTGAATATGTTTTATTTAATGACTTTTTGTGTAAAAGAATGTATTATCCATGAAGTAACTCCACCATATTCACCTAAGTCTAATGGAGTAGCTGAGAGAAAAAAATAGAAATCTTAAGGAAATGATGAATGTTATGCTTATTAGTTCTAATGCACCTGATAACCTTTCGGGAGAAGCCATTCTTAATGCATGCATTTTACAAAATAGGATACCTCATAAGAAAACGGGTAAAACTCCCTATGATTTGTGGAGATGGTATCAACCTAATCTTAAATATATGAGAGTGTGGGGATGCCTAGCTAAAGTAATGTTACCCGATCCTAAGTAAAGGAAAATAGGCTCTAAAACCTCTGACTGTATATTCTTAGGTTATGTTAGAACATAGTGTTGCCTATAGATTTCTTGTTTTTAAAAGTGATGTGATTGAACATAATACTATTGTGGAGACAAAAAATGTTGAGTTTTTTGAACATATATTTCCTTTAAAGGTTAGTGATATAGTTGAACAACCTATAGATAATAGGTTAAATTATATATTTGGTCCCCATTTTCGTAGCAAAATATCAATTTGGTCCCTCAATTTTTTTTTATCTCAATTTGGTCCCTATTTTGGGAAATTTGATGCAATCAAGTCCTTTTCGTTAGTGGTGTAGTAACGTCGTTAAATGGGGTGCCACATGTTAGTTTCTGGATTTTTTGAATTTTTTATTTTATTTTTTTTAAATTTATAAAAAAATAAAAATTTACCACGTGTCAAGCTGACATCGTGCCATGTGGCAGTGATAGTGCCACGTGTCACTATTATGCCAGGTGCCATTTCCCTATTCTCAATTTGGTCTCAGTATTTTAATTTTTGTCTCAATTTAGTCGTAATTTTTGTAAAAATTGTGCAATTTTGTCTCTCTCCAAATTGAAACCAAATTTAATTTCTATATAAATGTGCACAAATATTTCTATCAAAATTGATATTTCAAGTAAATATTTTTAACAAGATTAAGTTTGTTTTAATTTATATTTTACATTAAATTTTATTTAAAATTGTATTAAAGTTGTTAATAGAAAATAATGCTAATAACAAAAAAATTCATAAATTATATTGATATTTTATTACATCATACTTTAATATTTTTTTTATTTGAATTTATATTTTAAATAATTGCATATTTTTAAAATGTGTAAAATTCAATAATTTCTATACAAATAATTTAGTTGGTGTAAAAACAACAATTATATAATTTAAGAAAAATTAACTAGTTTATGTAACAATCAAAAATAAATAAATTTAAAATTTGAAAACAATTTTAAGTAAAATTGAATGTGAAACAAATTTAAATAAACTTAATTTTGTTGAAAATATATAATAGAAATATCAATTTGAATAAAAAAATTAAATTTAATAAAAATATTTGTATAACATTTATATAAAAGTTAATTTTTGTTTCAATTAGGAGGGGACGAAATTGCACAATTTTTACAAAAATTGAGACTAAATTGAGACAAAAATTAAAATACAAGGACCAAATTGAGAATGAGAAAATGACACTTGGCATAATAGTGACACGTGACACTGTCACTGTCACGTGGCACTGTCACTACCACGTGGTACTGTCACTGCCACATGGCAAATTTTTATTTATTTATTTTAAATTTAAAAAAAAACAAAAAATTTATAAATTGACACGTGGCACCCTATTTAACACCGTTACTACACCACTAACGGAAAGAACTTAATTGCATCAAATTCACCACAATAGGGACCAAATTGAGATAAAAAAAAATAGAAGGACCAAATTGATCTTTTGCTACGAAAATGGAGACTAAAGGTATAATTTAACCTAGATAATAATAGTGATGCCATATGTGAGGGTTTAAGAAGAAGTAAAAGACAGAGAAAGGAGACTTATTTTGGAGATGACTTTTATACTTATCTAGTTGAAAATGATCTAACGAGGTTTTTATAGGCTACTAGAGCTCCTGATGCAAAATAGTGGAGTAAGGCTTTTAAGACTGAAATTGAATCTATTAAGAAAAATAAAAATTGGACCTTAGTAGATTTTCCTAGAGGAGCAAAACCCATTGGTTGTATATGGATCTTTAAGAAAAATCACCACCTTGATGGATCCATAGATAAATATAAAGCAAGATTAGTAGCAAAAGGTTTTACTTAAAAATGCCACATAGATTACTTTGATACCTTTGCCCTTTTGAGTAAGATAAATGGAAATACATTAGTGCAAACTGTAAAAATCCCGTGTAATGAATGAGAGGAGAGCCCGTGCCTCAGGACCTCTTGGACAAAGTTTTGGCTTGTGATATTTTCTGGACTCATCACCAAGCCAACCAATATGCAAAGCATAAAATGGGACGTGTTTCGGTGCCCGTTCCATTAACTAAAACACAAAAAGGTAAATCAAGTCACAAAATTGAGCACGAGTTTGTGCAACGTCGAACCAGGAGACCATTACGATGGAGATGAGAGATGGAGATGAGAGCCCGTGCCTTTTAAGAATTGATAAAACATTCTCTATTTGATAAAACTGACCATTACGATGGAGATGAGAGCCCGTGCCTTGAAACTTCTTGGACAAAATTTTGCCTTGTGATGTTTTCTAGTCTCAAAACAATGTCAAACAATATGGAAAGTTTCAAACGGGATATGTGCTAGTGCCCATTCCATCACCGAAAAAAGGAAGGTAATTTGAGTCACAAAATTGAGAATTTCTTTGTACAATGTTGCCTTGTGGCTGAGGTAGAAGCACTTGTTGATGTAGTTGAGGAAATTTTTTCTGAAGGTACGATGTTATCAATAATATCTGCCAACCCAATGGTGTGTTTTATTTTCGTTTCCTTTTACAACAATTTTGCTTAACTCTCATCCAACATGCAAACTGTAAAAATCACCCATAACTTAGGTGAGGAGAGCTTGTGGCTTAGGATCTCTTGGACAAAGTTTTGGCTTTTGATGTTTTCTAGTCTCAGTAACAAGTTAACCAATATGGAAAACATCAAGTTGGACGTGTTTCGGTGCCCATACCATCAACAAAAACAGAGAAACATAAATCGAGTCAGAAAATTTACCACATGTTTATGCAATGTCAAACAAGGACAACAATCTCTATGTCTGAGGTAGAAGTACTTGTTCACGCAATTGAGAAACTCGAAATTGGCAAGTATGATGCTATTAATAAAATCAACTTACCTATGTGTGGATACACTACAAAATTGACTTTTTCGTAACATTTATGTTATCATGTTAGTGACGTGATGTTAACTTTCGAGCTTTTGAGAATGTAGATCATAAAACTTATGTAGACCAAAAGGTATGTTATAATTTTGTTCAATCTAACTACAATTTTGCTTAATTCTAATTCAATAGGTATAGGATAAAAGGAAAAAAAATGGTGTACACAACAAAAGTACTACCTAACGAAGGAGAGGAGAGCCCGTGTCTCAAGACCTCTTTAACACAATTTCGGATTATAACATTTTTTAGTCTTAGAACCAAGCCAAGCAATATGGATAGTGTCAAGCAAGGCGTGTGTCGGTGCCCATTCCATCACCGAAAAAAAAGAAGTAATTTGAGTTACAAAATTGAGGATGAGTTTGTACAACATTGAATTAGAAAACCATTCCCTGTGACTGAGGTAGAAGCACTTATTCACGCAGTTGAAATACTTTTTTCTGTGGCTCATGACCTCTTGGACATAGTTTTTGCTTGTGATGTTTTCTGATCTCAAAACCCAGTAGACCATTCCATGTGGTTGGGGTAGAAGTGCATGTTCACGTAATTGAGGAACTCATAATTGAGACGTACGATGATATCAGCAATATCAGCTTACCTATGGATGTATAGACTGCAAAACTGTCTTGTTGGTAACATTTATGTCATCATATAGGTCATGTGAAGTTAAAGTACGAGATTTTCTGAATGTAGACTATAGGACTTAGATAGACCTAAAGATGTGATATATTTTTGTTCCCTTTTACTACAATATTTCTTAATTCTCATTTAATGTACACAAAATACATGGAAAAATATTAGTGCACATTTCAAAAATCCCGCCTAACGAAGAGAGGAGAGCCCGTGCCTTATGACCTCTTGGACAAAGTTTTGCCTTATGATGTTTTCTAGTCTTAGCACCAAGCCAAGCAATATGGAAAGCCTTAAGTTCAACGTGTGTTAGTGTCAATTCCATTATCGAAAAAATAGGAAGGTAATTCAAGTCACAAACATTAGTTTGTACAACGTCGAACTAGTAGACCATTCTCTCTGACTGAGGTAGAAGCACTTGTTCACGTTGTTGAGGAACTTTTTTCTAGGAGGTACGATGTTATCAATATTATCAATCTACCCAAAGGTATGTTTTATTTTTGTTTCCTCTTACAATAATTTTGCTTAATTCTTATTCGATGTGTACAGGATAAATGGCAAAACAATAATGCACATTCCAAAAATTCCCCATAACTTAAGAGAGGAAAGTCTATGGGTCAGGACCTCTTGGACAGAGTTTTGGCTTGTTATGTTTTCTATCTCAACAATAAGCCAACCAATATGGAAAGCATCAAGTTGGACGTGTTTTCGTGCCTATTCCATTAACGAAAACACAGAAAGGTAAATCGAGTCACAGAATTGAGGACGAGTTTGTACAACGTCGAACCAGGAGACCATTCTTTATTGTTGAGATAGAAGCACTTGTTCACGCAGTTGAGGAACTTGGAACTAGGAGGTACGATGTTATCAATAATATCAGCTTACTTGTGGGTGTATAGAATGCAAAGCAATCTTGTTGGTAAAGTTTATGCCATCATGTAGGTGGCGTGAAGTTAATGTACGAGCTTTTGAAAATGCACACCATAGGACTTGTGTAGACCTAAAAGTATGTTATATTTTTGTTTCCTCTTACTTTAATGTTGCTTAATTCTCATTTAATTGCACATGATACATGGAAAACATTAGTGCATCCTAAAAAAAACCCCCTAACGAAAAAGATGAAAGCTCGTGCCTCAGGTCCTCTTAGCCAAAGTTTTTCCTTGTGATGTTTTTTGGTCTCAGCACCAAGCAAAGTAATATACAACGTTGAACATAGAGACCATTCTTTGTGGTTGAGGTAGAAACACTTGTTCACGCAGTTGAGGAACTTGGAATTGGGAGGTACGATGCTATCAATAATATCAACTTATCTGTATGTGGATACACTGTAAAATTATCTTGTTGGTAACTTTTATGTCATTGTGTAGGTGGCGTGATGTTAAGTTACGAGATTTTGAGAATGCAAACCATAGGACTTGTGTAGACTTAAAGGTATGTTATATTTTGTTTCCCTCTTACTACATTTTATCTTAATTCTTATTCAATGCACACAAGATAAATGGAAAAACATTAGTGCATATTTGGTCAGGTGACTTGACAAAATAATAACAACTTCAACGATTTAAGAGACATATTACTAAGTCAACAGAAAAGCTAATTGTGAAGATGTAATTGAAAATTTTAAATTTATTGAATTTTCAATAGGCCATCAACCATCAAAATTTATTAGGATTCAATTGGAAGTTCCTACTTTGATCAAGAACTTAAAACATAAATAATCAAAATGAGAATATTTGGCACGTGGCAGTTGGGGTTTATTATTTGATTATTTTTTAGGAATCAATTGAAGAAAGTGGACTTGTTGATCAAAACACTAATTAAAGAATTTTCATTATGTTGAACGTTATATTTATTTTTATAATTATTTGGACTTGTATGGACTTGAGTTTGTTTGAACTTTATTTAAATTTTTTATGATAATGATGTATTTTATTTATTTTTACTTGAATTTATGATTAAATATTTATTTTTTAAATAATTTTGTAAATATCCGCGGGTACCCGTAGATACCCGCGGATATGAAAAAAATAGACGAATACCCACATAACGGATACCCGACAGATATAAATACAGGTACGATATGAATATTTATCCAGCGGATAGGGTACGGGGGAGCTACTACCTGTACCTTACCCGTCCCGTTAACATCCCTAATGATGACACCATAATAATAGCCAACATAATAACTACGTCAACCACTTAAAACCACCTCATTAAGTTGACAGTGGATATTCAATTGAAAAGTTTAAATTTATATTAAGTATTTTAGACCATAAAAGATAAATAGGAACTCAATTAGAAGTTTTCATATCTATTATATATAAGTATTATATGGATGATTATGCCATATATTATAATTCTAAAAAAAATCATAAATTTATTTTTAAAGATTATAACCCGTTTAAAATTTATTAGATTTGTTGATTAATTCAATCCAAATATATATTTATTATACGCATAGTGATTGTTATAAGTAAATATCATAATATTTTTATATTAAAATATGTTTTATATAAAAAAAATTGTATTGCATGGTTTAAAATATTTAATATATAATGAATAATATACATTAATTTTCAAAATTGATAATAATAAAAAGATCAATTTTAAAAAGTCATACACGATACTATTAATCCCTATATACAATTTATGTTTAAAAATATAATCTAAAATAGGTTAGTATTTTCATAAGATATAATTATTGATTTCAAATCAATTTTAAAATATTTCAAAGAATTTGGATATCTTTTTCAAAATTTCAATAATTTATCTAGTAAATATATTTGAAATAAATTAACTTTTCAATTAGATATATTCTAATTCGAAAGATTTATGTTATAAAAGAAAGCAGAAACTCGTTCTATTTTTTTCTCCGGTCTAAATCTTTCACATCTAAAACATTTATAAAATTATCTGTTAGAAAATTAGAAATTATAATTTTAAATTTTAATTACTACAATATAAAGATTTTTCATATGTGAACAAAATCATTTAAATTCATATAGAACTCCATATTATCTTTTCATTATTATTAACCTATTAACCCATATTTATCAACTAACATTTTATTATTATCGTATCTAGATATATTTTATAAATATGGAAATAAATATTAAATGTGTATTCAAATTTAAATAGATTGGAGATAAGATATTAGAGATGCAATATTATAAATAAGAAAAAATTTGTTGTCAAATTTTTTATATACATATGTTTTTCAACATCATAAAATATTTGTATCTTTTTTTTCTCTGTCTATTGTTGATCGTAACTTTTATTTGTTGCGTAAATTGTTCTCGAAATGAGTTTGTCTTGCGAGAACTTTTTAGAGATTTTTTCTCATTTACCTGCAAAAATTATTTACATATTCATGTCTACATGCATTTTATTTTTAAAGTTTTCAAGAGAAGAATATTTTGCATTCAAACAAGCTCAACATGCACTGTTAAGGGATGACACTTGTTTTTTCATCCAATTAGAAATCCCCATTGGTGCAATTCAATGGAGCAATCTTCTAGTTGAATTTCACCCCTTACTTGGAGAAGAATCATCAGAGATGTCTAAAAATACTCTATAATATTTTTTTGAGAGGGTCAAAATTTTATGTTCGGGCAATGGCTTAGTACTTTGTTCTATGGCGAATGAGAATGGAATGGAGTTTTTTTATTAGCAACTCGAACACATAATCTTGATCTTCTGTTCCAAATTTTTAGCACCTTCAAAATACAAGCGGTGTATATGATCATCAGCTTGGTTTTGTGTGTGACTATGATGGTAACTTTATGATGTATCATTTTGTTGATGATTTGGTTGAATGGTCTTCATATTTTGATTGCAAAGTGTACAATTTTAAGGAAAGAGTGTGGGAAGCAAAAGAAAGACTTTTCAATGGTAGTAGAAATTTGAGATTTGAATTGCCTGTCCACTATAGAGGACTTGTTCACTTCATATCACATTGTTCTTCTTACCTAACAAGAAATAATCCTTATTTTAGACCATATATTATGTCATACAATTTTGAGGATAGAAAATCAAGAATGTCGAGGGTGCCCAGAGAAACAAGAAAAGGTTCTCATGAAAAAAGTTGTGAGATGAGAATTTTCAGATGGGGCAAAGTCATTAATTGCGAAAAGGAGTATTTACTACATGGGTTTTGACAGGGTATGAATCCATTTTTGTGGAGAAAGATTTTGAACATAAGAGTGAAAACAATGAGAGAGTTGGAGAATGATTCTTCATAAATAACAATCAAAGATTTTGTAGTACTAAATGGAGAACTTTTGGTTTTTGCTACATAAAAAAAAGTTTACATATATGGTTTGAGGGATAAGAGAATTCATAAATCTTGGGATCACGAATGTGACTTTAACTTAAGGAGATCACATTTTGTATAGGGCCAAGTGGCAGTTAGTGTGATTGTGTTGATGGTTGAGCTAGTGGGCCTACAGGAGCAAGTGTCGGGACTTGACAATGAAAGTGTGGCACTGAATGTTGAACAAGAGCGCTTAACAGAGAAGAATGTGGACTTGTTGGACCAAGGGTTTGCAGCATTTTCTGTGGGCTTTAACATGGCCAAATGTCAAGCGACGGTGCTACATCGTGATATTCCCCTAGACTGGTTCAATGAGGGCAAAGTGGTCATTGACAGAGCTATTGTTGAAGATCCTGCGGAGGGGGAGGAAGTAGCGACTGTCGTTGGTCGAGGTTGTCCCCGTTGTTGGGTCCTTTCCTGATGCTTCTTGAAACCTCCTTATGTTTTTTGTTGTTTTCAAATTCAGCCCCTTGGGATATATGTAATAGAGTTTTGAAATGTGTTATATATTTGGTACCTATCTGCAGTTAACTTTTTATTATGGAATTACGCGTTTTGAAATGAGTTTTGAAATGTTGCTTTCGGGTTGTTATGGAATTACTATTGCGCGTTGTTTGTAACCTAAATATCTATTTGTTTGGGTTTTTAATAAATTATATATTTGTTTTAATATGGGAATTGTTGGCCTCACTAGGAGGTTTTGGCCTGTGTTCTGGAATGACCTGGATACCTCAGTGAGAGGGTTTGGGTTGTTTTCTTGAATAGCCAAGATACATCGTTGGGAAGGTTAGGCTGCATTTGTAAACAACCTGGATACCCTACTAGGAGGACTCTGGGATAGCACCAAGTCCCTCTCAACCAGTCGTAAGCCCTACTCCTTGTACAACATCGCCACGGTATCCCTCTTAGCCCAAGTAGTAGCTACCTTCGCATGCGTGACCTGAAAGGCCCCAATATTCTCCCTCAACTTCAAAATTTCATCCCTCAACAACCTCAACTCATCATCCCTCTATTTTACCTGAGTCCGCAGGGCCTCCATCTCCCTCTTAGCCTTTAGGTGATTGTCGTACAAATGTTTGCTCTTGGCCAAATAGTCTTTACAAACATACAAGGCGACCGAGCTCTAGCCAATATCATCGTTGTAGAGTCCACTAACTCTTTTGGGGGTAACTAGCCGCATTAGATTGTAATCAAAGGAAGAGAGAGCACCCCTAGAGGAGAGTAGGTCACCCTTCAAGTTCTAGTGCCACATAAAAGACACCTCTAGGTCTATCACGATTACATGTTCCAAGCGCGACACAAGGCTTGCACAAACAAGTCCAGCATGGTGCTTGGCGCCAAAGAAGTGCTAGGAGGGGGAACCCACATCAACAGTAGCCTTCACCCTCCTCACGCGACTATCCATCGCTTCTCCTTCCATAAGACCCCATGCAGCACCATCCAGGTTTTCACACAAATTCTCTTTGGTCGTTAGGTCAACAAATTCCTGACTTGCCATCATGGCTTGCTCACCACAAGCTTCGAGGAGGGCTCCTCAGCTTCCATCCCCTACTCAACAACCACATAGCATCTCCATCACCCTAACTTTTTCCATAACATAGCCAACATAGATCAGACCCTCACAACTTTCAGCCATCGTCCTCTTGGCAAGAGGAAGATCAATAACTAAATGAGAATGGGCAGTCCTCATGGGAGCCCACCTGGTCCGCCCTGAGCTGATCTAGTCCTGCCTTAAAATCCTTCACATTGAAACTCTTGGACGACATGATCCCCACAAAGCACACAACATCAAGTTATTACACAACGCAGTCAAGCTAAGTATGTTTGTCTATGTTAAGCCTTACCAACAAGGGTGGTGGTCGGGTTCATCGAATGCACAGAACCAATTATTTTCCTGCTATCAAGAGGGTGTGGTAGCCTCTACAGGACCTCGATTCCCTCCACATCCTTGGGGGTCAGAGCCCCGACCAATGCAAGGAAAACTCAGGCTCCCTAGTTGTAGGATCAAGGAAATATTGGTTATTGGCCTCCATAGAGACAACCTGCACCTTAAAGTACTTCCTTTGAAATTCTTGACGGAAGAGGAATACACGATCAGCAAGGGCCCGACTTGGTTGCCATTCAGGGATACCCGATCAACCTTCAGACCGTGCTTCAATTGGTGAAAGAAACAAAACATGTTAAGAGTTGGAATCAAACCAAGATGGGCACAAACTATTTCGAAGGCTTTGACGAAGCCTCACCTGTTAGGATGCAACTAACTTGAGGCCACTGATAGCGCAATAAGAAGATCGCACTCAAAAGAGGACCACAGAACAAAACCCCAAACATTTTGAAAAATTCATAAGCAAAAACAAAGTTATCCTCCCCTTCCCCACGATGATAGTAAACCCTATCTATAGGGATACAAGGAATGACCTTAAAGTTAGTTAGGCAAAAGGCAAAAGTAGCCAAGAAGTATGCCACCTTCGCCTTTGTTAGTTACTCGGAGCCATACTTAAGAGCGTTATAGGAGACAAGGCCCTTCTCAAAGCGTCTTGCTATGGCGGCCTTCCCCTTTTCAGCACGGGTGGCAACTGTCTTCCTCAACGAAGGAGTCGTAAACAAACCCCTCGAGGAAGTCACCGAAGGGGCGACAACAGAAAGTGGTTCTGGTGACGAATCCCCCAATCCGAAGAGGTTATAGAGGTTTCAGGGGAGGAACCCTTACTCATGGGTGTGATCTCTCTATCTAGCAACGACCTACTCTTATCACTCTCATATTAGGAATCAGAAGACATACCTAGGATATAGATGGACGAAGGAAAGGCGTGATGTAGACACAGCGGAACGAAGGGCAAGAAGGAGGAGAGCAAAAGTAAACAGAAAAGACGAGAAGGTAAGTGAGAAAGAGGAACACTTTTAAGTGATATGAAACGACTAAATGTTTCATCCTGCGTCATTTCACTCCAACAGCCAAAGGGTTTACCTCCGCCAATCAGGTCACTCCACATCAACATCGCAAGTAGGGATGGGACAAACCTCCTCATCATCACGCATAGACAGGGGACATCCCCCACTCATAAATGTAATGTGACCCCTCTCCAGGAAAAACCTGCACTTGGCAAGAAAAGGTTAAACCTCGAATCCAGGGCTAACCTCGAGTCCAACCTGGTTTCATTCCCCAGGAGGGAGCTGACTTTGGAGCCTCAACTTGTGAACTTCTCAAAGTTTATCAGGTTAGCCCATCATGACCACTAATGGCTTAGCCAGGGAAGTTGACCCACTTGTAGGTTCGCAAGCCAAGACCTGTAATGGTTGCGAACAACTCCACACACATGCATCTCCAACTCTCGAGTTGGGGGCCTATGTGCATGCCCAACCCAATTATCCATATTGGTTCAAATGAACATGTGAGCCCAAAAAAGGGTCCATCATCACATGACTAGGCGCTCATTAAGATCTCCTTTCGTCAGAGAGATTATGCACTAATCAGCAGTATCTCGATCATTTGATAAGCTTTAATGACAAGTAAATGGTAATTATTTCACCTTGATTACGGGACCAACAAGTAATCCTATTTGTGTTAACATTATTCTAGCATGAGGACATAGAGTAAAATCTGAAATATAACACTACTTGTTTAGAGATATCTAACTTTTATTAACTTGACTTGGATGTCAGAGTGTTCTCTGCATGTAAATCTCCTCTAAGGAGCAACCACGAGTCGCGACCAAGACCTTCCATCTACTATAATGCCCCTTAAGGTGCAGATAAGAACCATTATAATACTATGTAGTAATACAAAATTTGAATAGTTTACACAGCATCAAAAATTCAAATCTCAAAACAAGGGGTGATATATTAAAATATGTTGTGAAGACTTTAGGTATAACCTTGGGATCGAAAGTCCAATGAGAAAGTTCCATCAGTTTTGAATGCAGTTTGTGACTTTTTATTATTATTCATAACATGACATAATCGTGTTATTAAACAATTTAGATTATTCAACTTTGTAATATTTTATGTGGCAACCGTGTTGGTGGAACAAGAATAAGTTATATTATAGGCCATGCATGAATAGAAACAAATCTATGTGCGCCCCTTGAAACTGATGCTCTAGGAACCCAATGGTGACTTCTGAAGTTGGAATGTTATCATTCGCTGCCATGTTTGCTCCTTCGTTTCCAATTATCAAACTCAAATATGGACAAGGAACACAAACCTTCGAATTGTTCCTCTTGGAAATGTGGTGTATGTGTAGAAATATACGATTCGGGTTTTAATAATACAACTTAATTTTTAAAATTTATTTAACATTTTTATTTTATTTCTGTTTTTAGTTTTTAAATTTTTTTAAAATGAATAGTTAATCTGACATAAGAGTTTTAACTTAAAAGTTTTACTTAAATTTAAGGTCATAATCAAAGTAAATTAACCTCTTTTATAAGGGTGATGAAAAAATGAATTGAATCATCCGATACCAAATTGAATTTCATTGTCTTAAAAATGTTAAATTATTTTAAACAATAATGAATATTGAACTTCCCTTTTAATTTAGTTTCTAAAGATCAATTTTTTTTCTTTAATAAAATTATTTAAACTGATTTGAGGTATATAATTTATGGGATTAATATATATATATATATATATATATATATATATAATATATATATATATATAATAAATATAACAAAGAGTTTGAAATAATTTAAATTTTTTCGATTCATTCAATTTGTTATACTGTAATTTAGTTCGCTTAAATACTTATACAATTTAATTTAATTCAATAAAAAAATACTTACTTTTAAATGATAAAGGTATTATTGGCCTTTTATAAGAGTTGCTTAATATCGATTATTATTTGGTGAATTTCTTTTTTACACATCACTAAAAAAGAAATGCTACGACAAAATCTGTGTATTGCATTAAATTTATAGGTAATTAAATATTACCTATGAAAAAAAATTATTTGTAAAACACATATAGGTAAATTTACATTTAGAATGTTTCATACATAATTTTCTATAGATAATAAAATCTGCAAAAAAAATTGCATACAGGTTATTTTGTATGTAATGTTAAGTAAATTACATACAGAATAATTCTTATATAAGTTACACAAGGGAATATCTATAAGTAATGATGTATTCATATAGAATAATCCGTAAATAATATTGGATGAATTACATACAAATTATTTTAGATGTAAATTTGTGTTATGTTTCATATTGAAAAGTATATTTTTTGTTTTATTTCCAAAATTTTATATTCTTAATCAATCACAATGAAATTTAAACTAAATGAAATAAAATTTTACCAACAAATATTTTACACTAAAATTTGATACCACTTTTACTTGATTCAAATTCATGTTATAAATAACATAAAATCCAAATCAAAAGTACCAAGGGTTAGATTATGCATTCAAAACAAAGTAATCCTAAATAAATAATTAAACTCTTAATCAAATAGAGCAATCTCCAATAATGTATAGACCATAATGTGAAAGCATTTCTAGATTGGCCATTGGAAACGGTAGATGATTTAGTATTTGGTCTTTTGATCGTTAGAAACAACCATCATGTTTTCGAAGTATTGTCTGCTTTGGAGAATGAAGTTCCATCATGGTTTTGTCCTTAAAATATGTTTCAGAATATAGAAAAAAGAAAAGTATTTAAATTGCGCTTGACCTCGACTCTTAAATAATATTATTGAACAATATTATTGGATACACTGGAGCAGTAGAACACCTTAAAGTAACCTCTTGATTTTCTCTTCATATAGAAAAGAAAAGATAGGAATAATAATTCATGCTTTCAGATGGCACCATAACCCTTAACCTCTCTCTCAATTCCTTCTTTAATCTCGATATTTCTAATTTTAATATTGTTTATGATCTCTCCACCGTAAATATTTCATGACACATATGTTATTTATTATAAATTTAATTAATTATATCATTTTAATAGCTTTTAGGATGTTGCGTATTTTAAATTAGACATATAGAGTTGTTTTCGAATTTCAAATGTTCACGTTATGTAATATCACAAACGCCAACAGAAGTTATATAAGATAATTCATTAACTTTTCATTGAACACATAACTCCATAATTAATGACACTTTATGCAGAGGAAAAACAGCTTCTTATCTTTTAGGATAAAAGCTAAATAATATCTTTTACAGAAACTAAAATCAAAACGGATTAATTTTACAGAAATTAAGAATATGTCTAACTTTTATTATTATTTGAAATTAGTGAAAATATTGGATTACATTTGTTCACTTTTTTTATATAATAAAAAATAATAAAATTATTATCATTATTATTATAAATTAAATTTAAATATTTTGTATGATTTTATTATAAGTATTTTTATTTATTTTGTAGATATATTTTTAATAAAAAATAGTAATTAAATTTAAATAAACAGTTAAATTAAAAAAAATAATTAAATTTAAATAAATAGTCACTTAAGATATAATTTTGATAAAATTATTTAAATAGTAAAATTAAAAAACAAATATGAATAAAAGAATTTCTTTTATATAGATATAAAAAAACAATAAGTTTAAAATATAATCAAATTGAATAAAAAGATGATTGAATTTAAACAAAAGATCACTTAAAATATAATATTGATAAAATAATTATTTTAATTTTAAAAAATTATTTAATGAATAAAATTATAAAATAATACAAACGAAAATATATATATATATATATATATATATATATATATATATATATATATATATAAGGATGCAGATCTCTTGTTTTGTTTATAAGATTAAAAAAAATTGTATAAAAACAGTTAAAAATAATCCACACTTTTACTTATTTTGAGTTCTGATAAGATACCATGCCAATATAAAAATGAATTCCGATCACATAATTAACATCAAAAACAATATCTAGTAAATTTTATAATTTTATTATATTATGTATAATTTCCTACAAAGTGTATAAGATAAAAAAAGGTTGTCCAATTTACTTACACTTTTATCCTTTATTCTTCTCTTTATATTATATTTAAATATTATCAAACGGACTTTTAGAATGATGTATTTAGGATCTCTCCAAGCTCACTACAAAATAACTTTTTTTTTTAAGAAGCTCAACATTCTATTTGTTAGTAATAAGTATGAACAAGAAACAAAAAAAAAAAAAAAATTCAAAAAAAAAAAAAAAAGTTCGAATAAGGAGAAAAATCTAGATACGTGTTAATTGTATCCACGTGCATTTCGTGAAACATACTAAACAAGAAGGTTTAAAATATTTTTTTTTTCTAAATTTTTCTCAAGTTTTGTGAAATCAGTCCTAATATTTTGTTTTTGTGCTCAAATAAATCATAATTTTCGTCAATTTTGTTCAATTAAGTCATTTATTGCTAACACCGTTTAAATTATTAACGGTTATGAACAGTGATTGTCGGTGTCACTTCGTGATTTTTTTTATTTTTTTAAATGTCCATGTGTCAATCTAGCAGTGTGCCATGTGTCAGAGTCCATGTTTTATATTCAATTTGGTCCCTATATTTGTATTTTTGTTCAATTTAGTCTCAATTTTACTTAAAATTGACCAATTTTGTCCCTATTGAAGATGAAATAATTTTTTAATTTTTATATAAAAATTATAACGATGTGAATTTTAATATATTATATAAAAATATTTATTTTAAAATGTGAATTTTAATATAAAAATTAAATTTGGTTTCATTTTGGAAAGTGACAAAATTGATTCATGTTAACAAAAATTAGGACTAAATTGAACAAAAATCACAAATATAGGGACCAAATTGAATATTAAACATTGATTCTGACACGTGGCACGCTACTATATTGACACGTGGGCATTTTAAATTATTTAAAAAAAAATTAAAAAAACCACGAAGTGACACATGGCCGTTATTGTTCATGGTCATTAATAATTTAAACGGTGTTACCAAAAAAGGACTTAATTGAACAAAATTGAATAAAATTAGGACCTATTTGAGCAAAAAAACAAAATTAGGACAAATTTGACAAAATTTGATGAAAATTGGGATCAAGAAGGTATTTTAACCAAAGAAGAAATATGAAATGACTTAAAATTGGTCGCAAATCATTTAGCGACTAAAATAGCGACCGAAATTATGCAGTTGCAAAATCCCTGGTGGCAAACTCATTAGCAACCAAATTAAGTGTTGGTCGCTAAACAACTACAGAAATTTTGGTCACTAATTCGGTGCCTAAAGTATTACTTTTAGCGACCAAATATTTTCGGTCGCTAATTACTATATTAAATATAACTTTAGCGACCAAAATATTTTCAGTCACTAATACAATTTTATTTCAAAAGCTAATTTGGTGGCTAAAACATTATGTTTAGCGACCTAAAGTATTTGGTCGCTAATAACTATATTAAACATATTATAATTTTTTGTGTCTATTTTAATATTATTTCGGTCGCTAGTTCGATGGCTAAAATATTACATTTGGTGACTAACAATATTTAGTCTCTATTTTGATCGCTATATGAATAAATGTTACTACAAACTGATTTGGTCGCTATTTCAGTCACTAATCTGCAACTACTTTTGTTCAGTCGCTACTTCAGTCGTAGTTTGCGACCAACTTTTTTTGTCGCTAATTTCTATTGCTAAATTATGTTTTTTTTGTAGTGTTAGAATTTTCTTACCTATGATTAGTCACCTAAATCTTCCATTAGTTATCTTAATTTTAGTTTCTTAGACTAATGGTTATCTTGTCCCGTGTCGATATATTGGCATGTATAAATATAATACATTTTTTTGAACTATTCGTACAGTATCAACTTCATCATATAGAATTTTACTGAAATTGTTGATGCATATGATTAAGGATAATAATGTAAATGATTATAACTAATACGTTGACATTTCTGTATTATTAGTGTGAAACTTTTATGCCATTATTGATTATTTGTAGAATATTTTAATTTGCTTTTCTAGAATAATCACATATAGAGATGGCAACGGGGCGGGGTGGGGATGGGTTTCACTATCCCATACCCATCCCTGTCAAAAAAAATTAATCCCCATCCTCATACCCAAACCCAACGGGTATCAAATTTTTGTTCCATCCCCATCTCCACCGGGTACTGGGTGTAATCTCGTACCCATACCCATACCCGTTTTCTTACTACTTTAATATTAATTTTAATTAATTTTTATAAAAAATTACGGTAAAGGAAACATAATATTATTAAATATTCAATATTAGGAGTATG
>Ga0214543_1006448_pt1 | contig 20850 bp, 10 predicted proteins | sample CNSS2metaG_FD_160094 | JGI IMG/M metagenome (GOLD analysis project Ga0214543, IMG submission 160094) | Root nodule microbial communities from cowpea collected in UCLA plant growth center, Los Angeles, California, USA - CNSS2 | ecosystem: Host-associated > Plants > Roots > Nodule | place: USA...
GAAAAGAAATTAATATAATTTGTATAAAAGATATTAAATTTAGCGTTAGACTAAATTGAACAAAAATAACGAATATAGGGACTAAATTGAACAAAAATAACGAATATAGGGACTAAATTGAAAAAAAAAATAATACTACCACAAACTGACACGTGGCACAATTATGACTTGACACATGGACCATTTTTTTGAAATTAAAAAAAATTAAAAAAAAATAAAAAAAATAAAAAAAACCAGGAGCTGACACGTAGCATGTACTGTTCAAAAACGTTAACTATTTAAACACCGTTAGTGAAAAGGACCAAATTGACCATAATTTGACGAAAATGAGGATTTAATTGAACATAAAACGAAAATAGGGACCAAATTGAATAAAATCAACAAAAATAGGGACCAAAGGACCAAATTGACCATAATTTGACGAAAATGAGGATCTAATTGAACATAAAACGAAAATAGGGACCAAATTGAATAAAATCAACAAAAATAGGGACCAAATGTATATTTAAGCCTAAAATTAAATATTTTCTCATTGAAATAACATTATTATTTATAACTTTGGTTCATAAATTTGAACATGAAATCATTATTCGTCCATCTCTCCACTTTAATCTAATTTAACTTGGTCTTCAAATTTGTGAATATATAAAATCATTCTACGTTAAACTTTTGTGTCAAATATATTTCAAGGTCATTTTTAGTTGTTTATATTGTTTGAATGTTTTAACTTAAATCTCAATTTCAATTTGAAACTCTATTTAATAATATGTTTAGATTAAAAAGATTATATCGGTTAGTTTTTAAAATTTAAAAATCAAAATATATCAAAGAATAAGATATAGACAAATTTCAATTTCGTTAATTTAAGGATTAAAAATATATTTAACATATTTTTCTTAAATTTGTTTAAAAATTGAAGAAAAAAATAATAAAATTATATTTAAATCATTAAATAAAGGTTATATGTTTTCATATAATGTTAATGGACAGCAGAACCGGAAAGTTAGGAGAAGTGAAGACAAAGGCATTTAGGTTGCAAACTGTCTCTCTTACTGCTTTGGTCCCATTACATTTATGCACACTGTCCATAGCCACCTCCATTTTTTCTTCTTCTATGTTCTAATAATGTGCAAGAATGATGATGATGCTAAACCTACACACCACACCCATTGCTCAATTATGTCAGCTTTTAATTCTTCCTTTCTCTTACCTCCTCAATCAATGTTTCAAAACATAGATTTAGGTACATTGGTCAATGTTTCAGACATTTTTCCATGAGCTTATTATGAACCCTCATCAAAGTTGTCCATCACAAAATCAAATATTTCTCAATTTATTTAAAGAACTAGGTTATTTCTGAGTTTAATCTCGTTGCCTTAAGTTAACATTGTTTATCACTAATTTAGTTGTTTGTTTGTCTTTTGCAAAATGTTTCTGAAAAGATATGGTTAAACGTTTTGTCACAATTAGACATGTGTTTGAAAAATTCTTTAAAAATATGTTTTCTTAGAAAGAAAAAAGTCTTTCATACCAAAAGTAGGTATATAATAAAAATATTCAATAGGGTGTAACGAACTATTTGATTTAAGGAAAATGTGTTACAAACGCTGAAACTATTCAATTAACACTTCACATTCATATAAAGAGAAAAAAAATTATAAATTTATAGAGTATATAATATAGTAAGAATGTGAAATAGAAAAAATAATATATTAAATAGAGGTGTGTGTGTGTATTATTTTTGTCAATTTAATTTAATATAAAAAATCTCTTATATAAGAAGTATAGATTTGTTGTGAAAAAATAGAGAAAAAAATAAGATAAATTAACCCTGACAAGATTAGAAAAATATACGAAAATATGTAAAAGGGTGTATATGATTTACATATAGACCATATCTTATCATCAAAATAATTTTAACATAGACATGATAGATTTAAGATTTTTCAAATTGAGGAGTTTTATTTATATAAGAATTTGAATTATAAAAAGTATACTGAAATAATATTTTATGTATCAGAAATTTTTTGAAAAAACAAAAATGCATTAAGTTTGGAATTGATGTAATTGAAATAATAATTTAAATCCTGAGTTTTCAGTCTGAAAGGGAAAAATAGTTTAAAAATTAAAATGAGCTTCAATTATTAGTCTGCAAAGAATCACAACGGGTAAACCTTGTACTGCTAGACGGGGACAAGTAAAGTATATGTCAAACTGACATTAAAGCTCTCATTGATGGCTTGTTACGGATTTGCAGAATAAATATTTAATATACTTTATTCAATATATTTAATTATTTGAAAATTGATTTTGAATAATTTTTCTTATATAAAAAATTGTAATTTTGGTTTTATATTTTGTAATATTTGCAATTTTGGGTGTATTTTCTTTCTTTCTTTAATTTTTAATTAACAGTAATTTTAATTTTGATTATTTTTTTTCATTTTCTATCTTGCAACTCTTCTTTAATCTGGAAAAACAAATCACTGGTATTTTGTATTAGTTTTCAGTATTACTTTGTCACGCTCAAACTAATAAATAATTGGAAATAAGTAAATTAAGAAAATGAATAAATTGATATACAATTAAAAATTAAAGAATCAAAATTGTTTAAACATAAATTGCATAACTAAAATTAAGAAACTATTGAAAAAATTAAGAATTAAAATGATGGCCAAAATTATAATGAAACTATATATTTATTTCTTTGACTAATATTTTAAAACTATATTTAAGCATCTTGTTTGAAATTAATGAGAAAAATTAAAAGAGTATATAAAACCTATGATACACCGATACTTCAACTTGGGTCACGTATCTGTGTCCGTGTCCGATACTTTAGGATATTTTATCGATACTTAGTGAAGTAGTGAAATATCTAATTTATAAAGTCATAATACAATATAAGAAAATCTTTGAATAATGACAAATTTTAGTGACAAAAAAATAATTAATCATTATATAGTGACCAATTTAAGTACCTATTTGAAAACTAAAATTATTTGTAACTAAAATAGTTCAAAAAAATTATAATTGATGTTTAAATTGATAATTAAAATAGTTTTTATTATGAATTGGTTTCTAAATTGGTCCTTAACATTAGTTACCAAGATTTTGACTATTAAAATAATTGGTCTCTAATTAGAAAATTGGTCTCTAACATATTTTTTGTTACTAAAATTGGTCATTATTTGAAAGTTTTCTTATAGTGGTATTTTTACAATGACAATAATTTTTAATTTTTTATGTTGACAACTTTAGTACATATAGTTTTAATTTGAATTCACACAATAACAATCATATATTTATTATGTTTTTAAGAATTATTGTACATTTTTCAATATTCATTTATCGCGTATATATTACGTATCGTATTCTATTATTTTCAAAATAAATGTATCGACGTGTCAGATACTTATCGTATTCGATACACGTATCGAATCCGTGCATCATAGTCTAAAACAATTAGTCAAAATATGAAAAACAAAAAATTATCCAATTTATTGTTATATTATTACACAAATTCACCCAATTAGTTAAAACTAACAGTGGCAATGTATATGTAACATGTTCGTATAATTGATATGGACTACTGCAAATAATTTTAACATGTCACTGTCTTCTTATCTAGTAATATTTTATATTTATTTATTTGACTAATATTTTAAAATTATTTTCAAGCATTATTTTTTCGGAAATTAATGAAAAATTCGAAGAGTACTTAAAGAATATTAGGTAAAATTAAGAAAAATATTTATAATCATCCCTTTTTTTTTGTCACACAAATTCACCTATTAGCTAAACCTAATTAACATTAGTAATATGTTTGTGCAGTAATTTTTTTATGCACTTGTGCTAATAATTCTAACATGTGTAATATTGTCTTCTTTTCTAGAAATATAGAAGATACTTTTTTTATTTTAGCAATCTTAGCATGAAAAGTTAAAAATATGAATTAATAAACTTGAAAAATTTTATAATATTGAGTGAAAGCAAAGGGTAATAGACCATTGTTGATGCAATTCTATTAAACTAGTTCATGTGAAGTAAAATTTCAAGTTTGAGTTTTTGTGGATTGATGAAGAAAAAAAGGCGATTAGAAGGAAAATATTATATTCAAAACGATCAACCAAATTCTCTAATGAAAATTAGAAGTAAAATTGGTAGTTACTCTCCACGGATAACAACCATGTAAAAAAAGAGTGAAATTAATATTCAACTTTATGTAAATTTATCTTTTCAGAGTTGATTTCTTCTTTTCTTTCTGACTAGTAATATTAGTTTCTTTAAAATAGAAAAATGTATGAAATACAACGTCACCTATATTAATTTATTTAAAATGAATTAAATTCCTTTAAAAGTAAAATTTGAATAAAAATAATAGATGTTTATTATTTACTTGACACATTTATCATGTTTTAGAAATCAATTTTTTTTTTCAGTTTTAATCATTATTTAATATAGTTTTATTTTGTTATTTTTCTGATTGAGGATGAACAAATAAATTTACACATAGTAGATAAAACCCATGAAGGTATGAAATATTTTCACTCAAATTTGTTGCTCTCATTAGATATTTGTTGAACTTTTTGTCTTTTCAGTTCGATTTTCTCTTCTTTTAAGATTATATATTTTATATTTTGTCCTTTCACAGTGATCGACAAGAACTGTTATTTTAAAATTGAAGCTTTCGCTCATATCTCCCGCGTAAGATAAGGAGTGTTGAATCTTGTGTTGTTACATTATTTAATTATTTCAATCAAGTTTCTTAGATTCATTACTTTGGATTATTATTTTTTGTTTTTTCTGGTTCGTTTTGACTCGTATGTGCGTGTCAACATATCGATAAATGTATGATATGACAATGTTCTTTGCCAACATAAAAAAAAATAAAAAAATTGTTGAATCAGATTAAAGCATCTCAAGCATATGATCATGATACGTAGACATACGTATGAGGTAACATTTAGTTGATGTTTGATTTCAACATGATAATAAATTGTTTGAAAGTATTCAAAATCAATTTCTAAAATTAATTGTAAATGAAAAATTCACAAGAAGCAATTCTTTCTAACTTCTTCATCAATCAAAATTGATTTTTCCACATTAAATAAAATCATTTTTCTCAAAGTATTTCCAAACACATCCTTAACGAAACAATGTTTACAATTTAAGTAAACTATCTTTCTAATATTTATAATAAATGAGTTTGTGTTGGTTTTTTCTTTGTCAACAAAAAATAAAAATGAAATATACAGGAGGATCACATAAGATATACAAAAACTATTATTTTGTATTTGCATTTAAGATATACAAATATTTAATAGTCTCTACGTCCTTTCTATAAGATGACAAGCACTTGAAATTTAATGTTAAAGAAAGTATTTTGTTGTCTATAAATAATATTTCTATTATACTGTGACATAAACACTCTAACTTGATTATATTAGACATTATATCTTTGGTTGGTAATGCTTTAGTGTAAGTGATCACTATAACGTTTTTCTAAAAAATTAATCCAAAACTAGTGTTAGTAGACTCAAATGAACTTTGGATATATATATTTTTTATTATTTTTTTCATATTTCTCTAAATATGATAATTAGTATAGTTTGATATGTGATATGAATAATATGATGTGAAATGATTTTTCTTCTCAAATCATCATGGTTTTGTTTTTATACAGTGGGAATAGCTTTCAAAATTACATTAATTGCAATTCTTGTTTGAATCATGGTAAAATTGCGTTCAGGATTAGAGTGTTTACTCTTATTGTAGGTCTTTAATGAAATATTAGATTGTCCAATATACAGTCTAGAATCGTTTACTGCATAAAAAAAATGTAAGGAAAATATGGTTAACTAACTCAAAATCAAGTCTCCTAGTGAATTCAATCAAAATTTCACCAAATTAACATTTAGTACAGAATTATGAAATAATGATAAAAATGAGAGTGACCTAGCTTGGTCACCAAGCCTCCTCCTTTGTGTGACATTGACCTTTCTTCTAGAAGGTCAACATGGCTCTTCAACTCTCTCAAATATGTGCATGTTGTTTGTGTCCAAGGCCAAGGCTCTCTTCCACTCCAAGTAGTGCAATCCTCCTCCTATTTAGTACAAGCTTAGCCTACCAAACAAATAAACAAAAGAGTAAACATGTCAACTTAAATCAATTCAACTATGGTGAACAAGTCAACCAAAGTCAAGCCAACAAAAGTCAACTTAAGAAAAGTCAACATAAAAAAATAGAAAATAAGGACAAAGAAGAAGGGTTAGAAGCCTCGCTTCTAGTCGTGCTTCTAGTAATTCTCCTTGGAAGGTCCTTCATTGCCTTACAGTGAGTCATGGACTCATCAATGTGTGTAATGTATTGATGGAATGACTCAAGGTAAGACTATCCTGATTAGACTAAGTACTTGACTCGTATAGAGAAGACTACTTAGAGTGAGAGTTGAAAGAGGTCACCATATGTAGATTTATCTTATGTTGAAATCCATGTATGAATTATTCACCTTCTTTTTGTTTGGTTTGAAATATGGCCATAGGATAGCGAGGTAAGGTGGGCTCAAATATAAGAGGGCGAGTATAATAGGTGCATGGTCTTAGAGCTTAATCAATACATTAAATCCTCTAAAGGTCTTGGTCAATTTATGATTTTTCTTGAAAGAGTAATAATATGTTATATACTATTTGTATATGTTTGATTACTTGTTAAATGAAATAGAGTGGAAGTAGAAATGTATGATAGATCTTTTATTATGACAATAATAGCTAAATTGTTAGTTTGATTTTAATGAATGTAGTTTACCTTGTGTTGTTTGTTTTGGTATGTTTTTATCTTTGTGTTATGATCGTGTTACTCATACGGACTTAAGAGGTCAAGTTTGAAATGTTTAAAAATACTATGATTATATTTTGTGCTAGTCTTGGTTTACATGTAATATTTTGAAAAATCGTTTATGCTTTTGGAAAATTGTACTAAATATATATTTGTATTATTTGTCTCACTTTATGCTCCAATAATAAATGGGAAACCTGATTTATATACTATGGTGTATTGAATTTTGGGAATGTTACAACTCATAATTGAAGCTCTCTCAATTTTTATTCCAATGTTTTTGATGTGAACATGAACGCTTGGTATCCTTGATGTAGAAAATCATGTTAAAGATAAATTATAAATATATAAATGAGAAGAAACTTTCTTTGAAATTGTTTTATAATATTCAATTAAAGCTAATTCCTTTACTTTAATATATTTTGCTATCAATACAAATATTATACAATCAAAGAAGTTTCACAAATTCATAATACTTCTCAATTCATTTCAAAGTAATATAAAAACAATAAATAATATCATTTAACAATTCAAAATAACAGTAAATATTTTAAAAAAATATAAACCAATTTAAGAGATCTAGAAAAGAAATAAGATAGTCAAGAACAAAAGAAGTGAATGAAAATAAAATAAAAATAATAATAAATATTAATTAGGTCCTCTTAGTTTTTAAATTCCCAGTTATTGTTCCTATCATATCAAATAAATTCAATTAAATGAATCACTCCTATTTTCATTTGTAAAACTTAGAAAATGACGTTTTAAAGGTGATAGTTGTAACATCCCGTCAAGATATTACGAATTTAAGTAAATAAAATAAATAAAATAATAAAGACATCGCATTTAATGATACCTCATTTTCCAAAAGCGCAGGAAATTTAAAATTTTATTAATTCCAAATATAATTCCAAAAACCATAGTTTATAAAACTAAAGTAATAAACAAAACGTCTCGTAAGAGTTTACAACTTATTTCCAAAACATAAAATATATATAAAGCTCCCCATGCTATCCCCGCTCCGTGGCTAAGTCTCACCAGCACCACCTGCATCAACATCATCTGCTCACGTGTACCGCACACGATCATCGCCAAACACAAGCAGATAGGGTGAGCTTAACAGATAAAGCATATAAAAATTGTATACACATATACAACACATCTATATAAGCAACACAATCATCCTAATGAATCCCATCCTTTTATCTCATAACACTGGTCGCCACCAAGTTATTCATGTTCTACATCTTCTAGTGATTACTTCAAGATGACTTGCTGCCATACCTATTGGCCATAACCGATGGAGCACATGCGGGAAACCATGTTATGGATCATATACCGTAACGCCAAGTGGAGTTCTCAAATACGAACATAGTTCGCAACGTCCCAAGACTACCAAACTCGTTAGTCAACTACTGAGGAGGGCAATCTATCTGGACCCATCCGTACTAGTCATAACCAGCACACTCACATCGGCAACACTCGCCAACCCGAGCCACAACTCAAGCGTTCCTCGTTTTCATCCGCCATCCCGAGCCACAACTTAAGAGATGTCATTCTGAGTCACAACTCAAGGAATACCACGTGCTTTAACCCTTATCCCGAGCCACAACTCAAGGGATACGTTTCGAGCCACAAGTCAATGAACACCAGCAATCCCACTTTTGAAGCATCACCAAAAGCCTTGTAGATCATGCCTACAGAATCAACAACCCAAGGTTGTAGCAGCAAAATCGCCTGGTGAGGGACACGTACCGCCAGGCGCTGCCAACTTCCAGACCGCCTAGCGGGGGACACGTACCGCCAGACGCGTAGCACCTTTAAACCCTTAATCATTGTAGACACCACCTGGCGGGACAACCCACACCGCCAAGCACACGCACTCTAGGAGCCCACTAATATTGCAGCTATCGCCTGGCGGGAAGCTCTTTGCCGCCAGGCGCCATGTGAGAACGTTGCCATCTGAACCATCGCTATCGTCTGGCGAGCTGAACCCCTCCGCTAGGCGCCACACCAGTACATCGAGTTGTACTGATTTTTTCTGCACTCCAGCCATTTTGTAAACCTCTATTATACAGTCACATACCTCCAGAATATAATTTCTCTTATCAGTCATTGTTTCACCACTGTTCTTACTCTTACATAGTGCTTCTATCCCATTATACCAATGATTGTTTTACTTAATATCAATCCTCCTCATTAACCATTCATACTAGCTTATGACTAGCTTCACTACTACATGTTAGTATCATATTTAATCCATTCATACCCACACAACATTCATATATTATGCCTTGTGATATACTATGTGATCCTTATGCACAAGTTATCAGCTCCTCCAAGTCAACCATCCTAACCACTGGCTAGGTTTATGAGCAATACATGCTAACCTCTACCATACCTTATACTTCAGTCCCAATACAACCTATTCACATATTCTAAGTCCACTCATTAGTTCCCATCTCTTATCATTCATAATTTACTAACCAACTCTAGAGAGGTCCAATAGTAGCATTTTCACTTAATTATTCAATATCATTTCATATCAAGGTCATCACAGCTTCCAACCCGAACCCAACGCACCCTAAGATTCACAGAATGCTTCTGGTTGTATCGTTGCCGCCTGGTGGTACGCTATAACCCGCCAGGCGGTGCATTAGTCCTGGAAAATTCCAGGTTCCGTCACACCATCTAACAACTTCCTTCATTCCCTTTCCGTGTTCCCTATCCAATTTCCCCTAGTTCATACTCTAACTCACTCGTATACAGCCCAATGTGCAACCCACACTCAACCCTTACAATTTCCCTTTAAAATTTTAGGACAAATTGGTCTAATAGCAAAAATCCCCATTCTTTCCAACCTTAACACTGTTCCATTCAAATTATTCATCCATTACATAAAATTCAAAGTCAATTCAACCTCAAATCATCCTTCAACAATTACCATTGGTTTCTCCTCCAATCAACATCACCCTAGAACCCCAAAATCATCAAAACTGAGTCAATTTGACTCGCGTCGCCTGGCATGTGTTCATCACCGTCAGGCAGTTCATCCAGAAGCCAGAATTTAAGTTGTAGACACACGTTGCCTGGCGGTACAGGGCTTCACCGCCAGGCGGTTCATCCAATGAACCCAGAAAACATTAACACTGGGATGCGTCACTTGGCAACTATGAATAGCCCGCCAGGCAGTTTCTGGAATTTTCCAGAAACACGAAAAAAATGATTTAAGCAGAAGGGAATCATACATATATTCGACACAGAATTCATGCATTTAATCAAAACACGTAAAATAATCGTTGTACAGCTCCCCTAACCTGGTTTCCTTCGCTTAAAGCTTTGACACTTGAAAAGTTCTCCCTTAATCACCAAAAACCCTCCTTGGTTCTTCTCAATTCAGCCCCCAAAGCTTCCCTCAATCCTCACCACTCTCTAATTTTCGTGCTCTGTTCTCTCACCTCAATGGCAGCCTTGCAAAACCTTTCTTCTAACATAAATTTTACCTTTTAATGGTGCCTTAATGTGGGTTAATGGCATAAAAACGAAAATGGTTTAATGTGGGTGTTTATTGCCATTCATGGTTGCATTATGGATTGTTTTTTAGCCACCTCTAGGATGCCATTCAACTAGGGTTTCCATCAACTTTTCATATTCAAGCCAAAACTAAACTAAGCAAAAATAAAGTTTAATTCGGGTTCTCCAAGGTTTAAACTCACCACCATGCCAATGCCAAATCCATGCTAAACCATCATGCCAATTCTTGTTTCTTGCTAACTAATATAATTCAAACATTATATTATTCCACAACATGATCAACATATATTTAAAACAATAACAAATAAATAACACACAATTGGCATACATAGAACTCAAACCCAACTTCTCTCACATAACTAAAGTACTCTAAACCACTTGAGCTAGTACTTTTCCACGTCATACAAATTAGAATTTAATGCCATAAAGGCTTTCTCTACCCACATTTATTAATTAATTAATTAAATTCTATAGGTCTTATAATAGTGGTTTAAAAATAGTGAAACTCAATTATTTTAATATTAAAAGATTTTAGTATAAATAAAATTATTATAAACGAGTTTCATTATTTTAAAACACACAATCTCTCTAAAAACCAATTTTCTAAAGTTCTCTGACTTCTCTCTACGTTCTGATTGAAGAATTAATATTGTAGAATTGATCCTCTCGATGAGCTCTTCAAGTTGGACTGATTAGTTTCTCTATTCATGTAAGTTGAGTTTCCACTCTCTTTTTAGTCTATTTTCTATTTTTTGTTGCATGTTAGCTCGCTTTTGCTTGCATGCATCGTTTTAATTATCAGTATGAGTCTTTACTTATCAGTGATCCTAAAAATATGTTTGATCATTCTTGTGATGTTTCTATGTGTAGATAGAACATTATGTGAAGTTAGAGGAATTTGAGGTCTATAAAGTTATTTAAGCAAGATAATAGGTAAGAGAAGCTAATTATGCTGCTTGGAATTTGTGTAATTGTTTAATTGACAGATTTCATGATTGAAATTGAGTTTGACTTGTGAAATTGAGTTGTTCATTGATGTTGTGATGTATGAAATTTGAGTGTAACTTGTAATGGAGAATGTTTAGAAATTGTTTGAATCGGATATGTCTAGTGAGTTCAAATTACACTAATAATGATGATTAAATGAGATGTTGTGTGAAATCTGATGTTTGTGGATATGGATGACAACGGGTCGGGTCGGGCACGGATAATATGATATCCGTACCCGACCCGCTAAAAAAAAATCCGCCCGTTACCCGCCCGTTTACCCGCCGGGTATCCGCTTAAAAAATATCCGCGGATATTTTTAAAACCCACGGGTACCCGTGGATACCCGATACCCGCAAATATTTAAAAAAAAAATATGTATTTTATAAATTTTTTAATATAAAATTATAAAAATAAAATATAAATTAAATTAAATTATAATTATAATTATAATTAAATTTGACATAATAAAATATATTGTTACTTCTAATTTTAATCAAATTTAGCTTAATAAAATATAAATTAAAATTTAATTTTAATTTTTTGCGGGTAACGGGTACCCGCGGGTACGGATAGTATGATACCCGTACCCGACCCGTTTATAAGCGGATATTAAAATACCCGCTACCCGCGGGTAATAAATACTCGTGGGTAGTAACTATCCATTGCGGATTTTATCTGCGGATATCTGCGGGCACGGGTATTTTTGCCATCCCTATTTGTGGAGATCCTTTGGCTGTATGAATTGGTTGAGGTTGTAAAATTATGCAAAAATTATTGTTTTGCATAATTATGTTGTCTCGTTGGGCGAGTAAATACTCATTGGGCAAATTATGAATCAAGGATAACATTGATATGAGAGTCGCTAGGAGACTTTCAATGAAGGAATATCTAATTCGAGTTTCGTTGGGCAAGTATTTCTCGCTAGGCGAGTATTTCTCACTAGGTGAATTATTGGGGATTTAATTTTTTGGACTCCCAGTGAAACACTCGCTGGACGAACCATCTGGTTGTTGGTTGAAATATGTGTTTCGCCCAACGAGAGGATGAGTTCGTTAGGCGAGTGTTCCAAGTTCTACACATATATCAACCAATTTGAAATTTAATAATTATTGTGTTTTCATACCTAATTGATGAAGATAGATACATTTTTCTTGTGTTTCTGAGAGCATGGAATGATATGTAGCTTATAGAATTTCAAGGAGAAATTCTAGGTTGAAGTAGTTAGTGTATGTATTGGCATAAGGATTCTTTATGGTAATATTCTTTCTCTAATAACTGCTCACGCTCAATTAGAGTATAGTAGGTTATATCGTGAAGAGATGCAGGAGGTCCTAATCACTAGACTTGATCAGGTCCTAGGCATGAAAGGGACTTACCTTGTGAATGATTGGGTGATAACCCCGTGAGGCCAAACTCTACGAAGTTTGGGAACCACCACATGTGCACATCACCATGAGTCTGATGTTTAATGCATGTATCCGGATAATTGAGTCTAGAGTCACTTGTTTATCTCATATGTATGTTTGTGTGTTAATTGTAAATTTGATTATGAACTTTGATGTTTAATCTTGGCTTACATTAGTTTACCCTTCTTATGTGTTTCTGTCTTGTGTTGTTTGTCTTTCTTTTGTGATGATCACCTATTTGGTGGGAGCAAATGCGGTTGTAGTTTTTTAGGAACCTCCGGAGGATCAGGAGCCATATTTTAGGTTGAGGAGAATGTTTCAATGGGAGCTTTAGTAGTGGTCAATTTAAGTGTATAAGTGATATATTTTTATAGTTCTATCTTTTGTAAGATTGTATTAATATATTTTGTACACTAGATGATCTGATTTGAAACTATGATGAAACACCCTATTTTATTAGTTTTAAGCTGTTAAAATTAAGATGTCACATCATTTCTCTCCAATTTCAAGATATGTTTAGAGAAAAAAAATAACAAAATAAAAAGTAAAAGTGTGAGAAAAAAAAATATTTCACTAAACATATAAGTAAATAAAAAGTAGGTTTAATCATGTCTTCGGTCCCCATTTCGTGGCAAAATCTCAATTTGGTTCCTCTATTTTTTTTCATCTCAATTTGGTCCTTGTTTTCGAAAATTTGATCTCAATTTAGTCCTTTCCGTTACTGGTATAATAACAATGTTAAATGGGTGTCACGTGTCATGTCCTGGATTTTTTAATATTTTTGATTTCTTTTCTTTTTTTTTTTGAATTTTTTTAAAAAATAAAAAAATTACCACGTGTCAAGTTGTCGTCATGCCACATGGTAATGACAGAGTGATGTGGTAGTGATAATGCCATGTGTTAGTATTATGCCAAGTGTCATTTTCTCATTCTCAATTTGGTCACTGTATTCTAATTTTTGTCTCAATTTAGTCCCTATTTTTGTAAACATAGTACAATTTCGTCCCTCTTCAAATTGAAACAAAAATTAATTTTTATATAAATGTTATACAAATATTTTATTAAATTTGATATTTTTATTCAAATTGATATTTTTATTATATATTTTTTAACATAACTAAGTTTATTTATATTTGTGTTTCACATTCAACTTTACTTAAAATTGTTTTCAAATTTTAAATTTATATGTTTTTTATTGTTACATGAACTAGTTAAAATTATTTTTAAAATTTTAATAATTGTTATTTTTACACCAAGTCAAACATTTGTGTACAAATTATTGAAATTTACACATTTTAAAAATATACAATTGTTTGAAATATAAATTCAAATAAAAAATAATATTAAAGTACGATGTAATAAAATATCAATATAATTTATAAATTTTTTTTCTATTAACATTATTTTTTATTAAGAACTTTAAAATAATTTTAAATAAAGTTCAATGTGAAATATTAGTTAAATAAACTTAATTTTGTTAAAAATTTTACTTGAAATATCAATTTTGATAGAAATATTTGTGTACATTTATATAGAAATTAAATTTGATTTCAATTTGGAGAGAGATAAAATTGCTTACTTTTTACAAAAATTGGGACTAAATTGAGACAAAAATAAAAATAAATGGACCAAATTGAGAAAGTGGAAATGACACCTGACATATAAGTGACATGTGTCATTGCCATTGCCACATCACTCTGTCATTGTCACGTGGCACGATGACACCTTGACACATAGCAAATTTTTTATTTTTTAAAAAAATTCAAAAAAAATAAAAAATAAAAGTCAAAAAATCCATGAACTTACACGTGACACTCCTTTAACGGTGTTACTGTACCACTAACCGAAGAGATCAAATTGAGATGAAAAAAAAAATAAAGGAACCAAATTAAAAATTTGCCATGAAAATGAAGACCATTAAACCTAAAAATTACTGATAAATTTCTTTCTATATCGATTCTATGTTAATTTCCATCGATATATTTTCAACTCTCATGTTCCCACTTTCATTCTCTTATTTTCATTGTACCAATTAGGAAAGCGATAACTCTATTTCCGTCGAAGCACTCGCGGCATAGAATGCGGAAGGAAAGACATAAAGTTCCATCATACAAATTTATATCAATTTAATAAATATAGTAATGCATTATGCATACATCACGAAAAGTTAAATGTAACTCGTGTTATTTATTCTTAAAATGATAGAGTTCGTTGGTTGAATGAGATTTTGATAAATGCATTGTGTAATCTATTAAACAAAATATTTTATCAGATTTGTTTGGATTAAATTTCCAGTTTCCTTTTATAATCTGACTTAATCTAGTTTTAAGTATTAAGTTGAGTTAATTAAGTTAAAATTAAAAAAAATTAAAAATTGTAATCGTAAAAGTATTAACTTAATTAAAAATAGGGTTACATATGGTTTTGTTCTTCAACATTCAGTGAAAATTATAACTAGTCCTTGTTGAAAACTTTGAATCAATTTAGTCCATTAACTCTGTAAATGAGTAAATTTAGTCATTTTATTAAGTTTCTTTGACGTTTCAAACATATTTCGCACATTTCACTATAGTATTTTAGTTTGTTTATACTATTTGATACATCTTCACTTGAATGTTAATTGAGAAACACGTTTGAAATGTTAAATAAACTTAAAAATAATTGGTTTAAAAGACTAAATTCACGTATTTCTAAAGATAAGGGACTAAATTGATTTAAGGTTTCCAAGGGAGACTAATTCCAATTTTAACTAAAATGTAAAGGAGAATAACGACTTTTTTGTATTTGGGGGCCCTTCTATCTTTAACTCCAATTTGTAAAAAAGGGTCCGTCTATTTTTTTTTTGCGAAACAAGGTCAAGTCGACTTCACCTTTAATGTCGTCCTCCATCTAGCCAGTTTCATTTTTTTTTTCAAAAAACAAAGTCGTTAGGGGCGAGTCCGGTTTCTGTTCATGTGAACAGTGAAGTTGTCTTCATAGACGACGACTTCACTTTTAGGTTTTTTTTCGAACAATAAGTGGTAAAAAAAATTGGAATAAAAAAATAAACATTAATATATTTTAACATTGATTAAAAATTAAAATACAACAATTAAGTTAGTAGAAATTAATAAGATAGTCATCTATGTCCTTTCGTCTTCTGGGTCTGTTGGGTCGTCTTGGTGGTTGTTGGTGGTGTGGTTGATCATCATCATCATCATCATCATCTTCATCTTGATGACTTTGGGGATTTTAGGGATGGTGAACCGTTATTTAGGGCGATTGGGAAGGCATTGGCGGAGGATAGAATGACATTAATGATGAAGACCCTGGATAATGGGTAGATGATGTTGTCATGGTTGTGGTGCCAAACATCTGTGATGGACCAGCACCATAACTTGACTGATGCGGGAAGAAACCATATGAGGAAGGGACGTGTTGGAATGAGGTGTTTGGTGGGTTGCCAAATTGAGGATGTGAATGTCCAAACATTAGACCCTGACCCATAGACGACTGTCCAAAAAATTGGTGGGGATGATGTATAAAATCTGGAGAAGACCCAACATGGCCAGTGTAGGGTTGTGAAACAGGCTGGGAAGGTTCTTGTGACATATCATACTATAAAATAAATAGCAGGGTTATTGCCATGAATAAGTATGCATAATAAACAAATGTACAACATTATAGTAAAAGTAACCTCATCGTCGAAAGATTCTGTAGATGGAGATATATAGCAGATAGTGTGGTTTATGTACCACTGCATGTACGGTGTTTGATCACGCAAATGACCATTTTCGCAGAACGGTGTACCTTGAATGACCCGATTTTGTCGATCATTCCAAATTGTAATCCACTGGTGATGATATGCTACCCAATCTCTGTCATTTCACCCCCTCAAGTCATCCCTGTGAACTTGATCCAGGTTAACCGGGTTAGGCAAAATGTTTTGTCTTAAACCAAATTGACGCATGACCCTATCCGCATGATATATTTCCATTATCGCGAAATAAATTATAGGGACTGTTGCTCTGGCCACTAGAGGGATGTCAACCACAATCAATCGACTAACTTCGTTTTGAATGTAAGGCTTCCACAAGAACTGAAACAAAATTCTAGACATTAGTTTCAAATGTTAAAAAACAAAAATCTTTCAATTACCTGTCTTGTACGTATTTGATCAAATCTCAACCGAAATTCACTAACTGAAATCGAACTATAATTTGTTTGATGCGTTGGGTTCATCCACCTAAAAAAAGTGTACCAATTTCAAGTTAGTTAAATTACAAGAAAAAAATTTAATCTAAAATTTAGCTTTTACCTTCTATAAACGGGGAAACCATCCCCATTAGCCACCTCCTTATCACTTAAAGGCTGAAGTTGGCTCGAACCCGCATAGCCAGTGAGCTCAACCCGTTTCGACCCATAACCACAAAAAAAATTATTTTTACAACCCGACCCGGCTCTAACTCGTGGTGAGCCGGATTGGCTCACAGGTTCTGGCTCACATTGACATCTCTAGTGGAGCTATAGAAGTAATCCTCTCCCACGCCCAACAGTGTAACAGAATCATGCATCCATCAATATCAAGCAATACCATATCGACAATGATTATAGATTTGTGGTTGTTGAGAGCAAATCTGATAAATATATATATCGATATGCCGACTACAAAAAAGGTTGCCCATGGCGTTTACAGGCTGCTTATAGCAAGCGGAGTTTCCATTGGGAAATTAGAAAGATTGACGAATCACACATGTGTTTGTCAACCATGCAACCTGCATATCATGTCAATCTTGATTCCAACCAAAATTTTTCTATTGTGATGAACTCTGTAAAGGAAAATCCTTCCATACCTATTAAAAGTTTGATAGCTGAAATAAAAAATCGCTTCGGATATTCAATTTCATATGACAAAGCTTGGAATGGTAAGCAAAAAGCGTTTGCTAAGGAGTTTGAAGATTGGGAAGAGCCTTACAATGAACTTCCCAGGTGGTATCAAGCTGTACAAGAAAGTAATCTCGGCACAATAATTCAATGCACTGGACCTCCTGTAGTTGTAAGTGGCCAACCTGACCCTTCTTGCTATATTATGGAACACGTATTTCGGTCTTTTGGACCATGCATCCAAGGATTTAATTATTGCAAGCCAGTTGTACAAGTAGATGGCATATAGACCTAACCTCATACATTCATCCAGTTCATAGCCTCTATAATATCAACAAAGCATATGATATACAATTTTATCCAGTTAAGAACAAAGAATATTGGTCCATATATATTGGACCAAATTTCATTCCAGACCCAAACGTGCGTCGTAGGGTAAGGGGAAGACCACCAACTAATAGAATCCATAATGAGATGGATGAACCAAATCCCAATAAACGAAGTAAATGTTCATATTGTATAAATGAAGGACATATAGGGGCAATTATCCCTATCGTCAGTAATTTATTGCTTTATCCAATATTCTAGTTCATTTTTATTATGTCATTTTTATTACGTAAGTTTTATTATGTCATTTTTATTATCTAATATATTTTATTAAATTAATTTATTGTACCAATAAAAAATAATTACCAAAAAAATAAATATAATTTCTACTATTAACAAAATTTTGTAAAAAGAAAATATATAAAAACTACAAGGTTAAAAAAACAGAAAAGTGAAAAATTTGAAAAAAAAAAGGCTTAAATATACATTTGGTCCCTATTTTTCTTGATTTTATTCAATTTGGTCCGTATTTTCGTTTTATGTTCAATTAGGTCCTATTTTTGTCAATTTGGTCCTTTTCATTAACGTTGTTTAAATAGTTAACGTTTTTGAACAGTACATGCCACATATCAGCTCCTGGTTTTTTTGATTTTTTTTTTTAATTTTTTTTAATTTTTTTTTAATTTTTTTTAAAATTTTTAAAAATTTCTTTTAAAATTTTTTTCATTTCAAAAAAATGATCCACATGTCAAGTCACAATTGTGCCACGTGTCAATACTAGTGCCACGTGTCAGTTTGTGGTAGTATTTTTTTTTGTTCAATTTAGTCCCCATATTCGTTATTTTTGTTCAATTTAGTCCCAATTTTTATTAAAATAAATCAATTTTGTCATTTTCAAATTGACACTAAATTTAATATCTTTTATACAAATTATATTAATATATTTTCTAAAATTGACCTTTAAATTTATTATTTTTTAAATTCAATTATAAATTATTAAATTTAATTATAAATTGAATAAATTCTTATATTTAATTTCTAAATAGAATATAATTATTTAAAATATTATAAGAATATAATTATTAATTTTTTTCTAATATTTATATTCTAAAATATTTTTAAATTGATATATAAAAATATTTTAAATATTCAAAATATTTTAGAAAAATAAACTAATATTTGTAAAATTAACATTTACATATAAAATATTTTAAATTTTAATATCTAAAATGCAATAAAAATATTAAATATTTTAAATTTAAATGTAAATTTTACAAATGTTAATATATATTTTTAAAATTTTAATAATTATATTTTAATTATATTCTATTTAACAATTGAATCTAAAAATTATATTCAATTACTAATTAAATATTATAATTTATAATTAAATTTAAAAAATAAGTAGTAATAATGTCAATTTTAAAAATTAAATGGTTTTATTTTAACAAAATTTGGGACTAAATTAAATAAAAATAACGAATATAGGGACTGAATTGAACAAAAATAACGAATATAAGGACTAAATTGAACAAAAAAAATAATACTACCAGAAATTGACACGTGGCACAATTGTGACTTAACACGTGGACACTTTTTTTGAATTTAAAAAAAATTAAAAAAATTTAAAAAAAATTTAAAAAAAATTTAAAAAAAATCAAAAAAACCAGGAGCTGACACGCGGCATGTACTGTTAAAAAACGTTAACTATTTAAACACCCTTAGTAAAAAGGACCAAATTGACCACAATTTGACGAAAATGAGGACCTAATTGAACATAAAACGAAAATAGGGACCAAATTGAATAAAATCAACAAAAATAGGGACCAAATGTATATTTAAGCCAAAAAAAAAATAAAACTGCAATGTAAGACCCCTTTTTTTCTATTTTACACTTTGTCCTAAGGAGGGGTTGGGCCTGGCCTTTTCGAGGGCCCAAGACCAACCCACTTTGGACCCCCAAGACCCCCTCGTAGTCCCTCACTCTTCATTCTGTCTCATTTTACAGAAAACAGTCCCCCTCCCTCCTCCAAGTCTTGAGCAGCAGCTCTGCTAGGACACAACTAGAGCGTTCCTTGGAGCTAGTCTAAAGTCCTGTCCAAGTAAGTAAAACGCATGAGCTTTGTATTTGTCCCATTCCTTTTCTGCTTAGTAGTGTTGGTCCAACTTGGGGTTGCTCTAATAGTTTTTTTTTTTGTGTACCCCAGATACGTTACAGCTTCTTAATCTATTGTGGTGCTGTGTGAGTTGCTGTTAGGGCTCTCGTTTCCTTTAGCCCTCTTTCTCTCAGGTAAGGGAAGCTAGGGTTTCACTTTTTTTAAGTTGTTTTGCTTGTTCCTATTTCGTTTGGCTAAGTTTGATTAGTGTTTTGTGGAATATAAGTCAAGATCGGGTGTATTTCCAAGTTAGGGGTTCAAATATTCATAAAACTGTGATATTTGACGTTATATCTCGTATTTTGGAAGCGTCGGGTGGTCGCTGGGCGAGTGATTGGTCGTTGGGCGAATGTGTCATTTTTTTGATATGCGTAGTTTTAGTAAAATTGACTTTCCGACTCATTAACCGTTGGATTAAGCTCAAATTTGGACATTTGGTTCATAACATGCTATTTTGTGGTTTGACCGGTTGGATCGTCGATTAGATGTCTGTAGCTTGAGAAATGTGTCACGCATTACTGGAATGATTTTGGTTTTGTGATAATAAATTTATTTAGGAATTTTGGTGTAAGAATTATGGTTGTGTGTTGTGCTTGATTGTATGGAATTGCAGGTACTTAAATGTTGGCACTCATTTATTTAGGATGAATACTATTTTGTGATATATGTATGTCATGGTATGCATTTATAAAGTATGAGATTAAATGAAATCTTGTTATGTTGAGTATGAAATGGAAAAC
>Ga0214543_1006449_pt1 | contig 20850 bp, 19 predicted proteins | sample CNSS2metaG_FD_160094 | JGI IMG/M metagenome (GOLD analysis project Ga0214543, IMG submission 160094) | Root nodule microbial communities from cowpea collected in UCLA plant growth center, Los Angeles, California, USA - CNSS2 | ecosystem: Host-associated > Plants > Roots > Nodule | place: USA...
CTTAAACTTGTGATACACACAATCATCAACAAGATTCATCTCGAAGCCAAATGAGAGAATTACTTGATGAAATTTATGGTACCATTGACGGGATGCTTGTTTTAGTCCATAAATGGATTTAGTCAACTTGCAAACCATATTCTTTAGGTCTCCCGACACAAAATTTTCTGGTTGCATCATATAGATCGTCTCGTCAAGTCACCATTGAGAAATGCCGTTTTGACATCCATTTGATGAAGCTCCAAATCATAATGTGCAACAAGAGTCATAATTGTCCTAAAAGAGTCTTTTGATGAAACTGAAGAAAAAGTCTCTTTAAAGTCAATCCCTTCTTTTTGAGTAAATCTCTTAGCTACAAGACGAGTCTTATACCTCTCCACATTACCGTTAGAATCTCGTTTGGTCTTAAATAACCATTTACAACCAATGGGTTTCACACCTTCTGGTAATGGGACAAGTTCCCAAACCTTATTGTCTTGCATGGATTTATACTCTTCCCTCATTGCTTCACACATTCTGGTAATGGGACAAGTTCCCAAACCTTATTGTCTTGCATGGATTTATACTCTTCCCTCATTGCTTCAATCCATTTTTCTGAATTAGGATCCTGTATGGCTTGATGGACGGTGATTGGGTCATCTTCCATCACACCATTGTTAGGATCTTCATTTTCTTGGAGAAATACAACATAATCATCTGAAATGGCACTTCTCCTTTCTCTCATGGATCTCCGCAACAGTGCTAGCTCATGAAGCATAGGTTGTTGAGGATCTTGAGTTTGTTCTTCACGAACAACCAAATCATCTTGAGTATGGGGTTCATCAGCAATGTTTTGTGGAGGTTTCGAACTTACTTCATCAAAAGTAATTGTTTGAATCGGTTCTGGAATTATTACCGGTTCTTCCTCCAAAACAAATTTCCTAATCTGATTCTTCCCCCCAAACTCAATATCCTCAAAGAATGTAGCAGTCCCTATCTCAAAAATTGTCTTTAATATGAGATCATAAAATTTAGGTATAAATACGATTTGGTAACCCAACTTTTTCGGAAAGTTCAATTGGTACCCGAACTTTAGGAATGTCCAATTTGGTACCCAAACTTTTTAAACGGGTTTATTTTGGTACCTTCCGTTAAACACTACATAACACCGTTTGGCTTCTGTTGAGGTGACACTGTGCAGGGCATACGTGGCAGAAACAATGGTTAGGCACGTGGTTTTGGTGGTAAAAATTCGAATTAAATAATTTGTGAAGTAAAAAATTTTAGAAAACCATTGTTGTTGATTTAGGGCAAAATTAGGGATGTGAAATCGAAAAATTTGCAGAATGGAAAAGTAGGGCAGAAGCAAAATTTGGGAATTAGGGTTCGATGGTTGATTTGTGTTCGATGATCGGAGAAGAAAGACGGAGATTTCCTTCCGTTCGTTGGAGAGGGCGAAGCTGGGAAGAAGAAACTTCAGCAGTGGAAGACGGAGCTTTGGCAGTGGAAGAAGAATCATTGGTTGTGAATGTGAGTTTTCTTTCCTGCTTTTTAAATTTGAGTTGATGAATGTGTGCTGATTTTTTTTTTATTTTCTACAGCCACCACTATTACAGGATAAGCTTTGATTTCGCATCAACCATGAATTGTGAGAGCAAGAGGAAGATGATTGAGCCCTTGACATTTTTTCAATATCTAGAAAAATCAGAATAAGAGAAAACCACTTATTAGGGCACTCTTCACAAAATAGGGCACTTAAAGTTTACAATAAAGGGGTATTACAACTCATTTGATATGAACCATTGTTTCTGCTACGTATTCCCAGCACACTGCCACCTCAACAAAAGCCAAACGACGTTATGTAGTATTTAACGGAAGGTACCAAAATAAACCCGTTTAAAAAGTTTGGGTACCAAATTGAACATTCCTAAAATTCGGGTACCAAATTGAACTTTTCGAAAAAGTTGGGGTACCAAAACTGTATTTATACCTTTTTTTTATGAATACAGAAGAAATTATGTCCTATATGTTGTTTCATTACTTTCTTATGCGTGATAGGATTATCATAAAGTTTTCTTTTAATATTAAGTCCCTTAATTTCTTACTAGATTTTGATATAAAAATTTAAACTAAAATAAAGTATATAAATAAAGAATAAAAGAATAGATTCAATTCTTAACAATGATAAAAAGGAAGATATAGTGGAGATGAAAATAAAATAGATTCTAATTTTTAAATATTTTGAATTCTTCACCTATTTTGAAGGATGATACTACAAATCCAATTGTTGAATTAGATAGATCGTTCATTTGTCAAGGTTCGAATAATATAAGTGCAGATGAGGAGTTTCATATTATCTCTCTGAAAGATATCTAAATTTTGACTATATTATTTTGACCCCTCCAAAATTTATGTTCAAGATTCGTTACTGATATTAATCTTCAAGTGATTCTAAAGTAAAATATAATTCATGTTATCTGACCGTTAAAGAATATTGCTAAACATCAATTATGATTAATAAATTAACGAGTTAATTTATTTTTGATTTAGTAATGAACTTACGAGGTTATACACTAGTATTTATGTAACGTCCCATTTAATCAATAAAGATAATTAAAGGAAGCGTCACACAAAGATAACATATAAACGCAGTCCTGGATTACAATCCCAACTCCGTACAGTAACCAAGGCACACCATGATGCTCAAACGAACCAGATACAACTATTCAACAGTAAACAAATTGGGAAATTAAAGAACAGCCAATACATGGGCCGTGGCCCTAAAAGAAAGCCTAGAGTGCACCAATCCAGTCCAGATGGCTAAGCAGCGGAGTCACCATTTCCCTGTTGACCGCGAACACCTCTCGCATTTGCTCACATCAATAAATTGATGATCATCGCAAAGGGAGAAGAACCACATACAAGACAATCAAATAAGCAAACAAGGCAAGCTAGAGTAAAACAGTTCATCAAATAGTAGCATGCCATCACACAATCCAAGCATTTTATATATCATCTAAACATGTTCTGACTTCTCAAACAATACACTAGACTCTGACTCGACTCATCCAGATATATATAGTCTGGTCAGATTCAGCGAATGCTTGCACTTGCGGTGGATACCTCTGCTCACCCCCGAGCTGCTCACCCCCGAGCTAAGTGTTACAAGTGTTACAATGAATCAATTCCCTCACACACAAGGTTAGCCCTTAATGAGTTTCAGGCCTCCTGCTACTCTCACCACAAGAGTCAGTCTGCTCTAAGTGAGACTAACTGACTCCTTAGAGTGTCAGGATGCAACCTTACCTTGAATCCTTACCAGACCATATAGATGGGGCACCACCATGGACACCCACTAACAGGAGTCGTGGAATTACGTCCCGACCACTGAAGCACGACCCTAAAATCTCACCTAGAGATTCCAAGGGATTACACACTGACCACAGACCAAACATCAACCAACAACAAGAGAAACTCTTATCATGCTTATAATATCATAACAACCTCTGAAACAAATTCTCATTCGTACCACATGTTGAATCCATACCACTAGTCATTCCCAAATCCATGAGTATAGGGCCTCATCTCATACCAATACCATGCCTCTTTAATTTCTGACCCACTCATTAGTTTCACATGCCAAGATCCCTCAATCACCTCTATCCAATTTATAACCACAGATCATACCATGCATTTCATTTCACAGGCCTCATGCATCATACAGAATAGCTCATAAATCAAACCATCCAATTACTAATTGAAGAAAACACACAACCTGCAGCGGATCTCGCTCAAGGCAAGAGCCCTCGCTCAGGCGAGAGGGGTGCTCTCGCTTAGGCGAGATTACGACCAGTGCTGGGAGGTTCTTGCAGGCTTGCTTAGGCAAGCCCTGCCTCGCCTGAGCGAGACAACCTCTCGCCCAACAGTGAGGTCCCTCGCTTGGGCTAAACCACAACAGCATCCTAAAGCTTTCACTCCTCCTCGCTTAGGCGAGTGGCTCTCGCTTGAGCGAGACAGTGCCTCGCTCAAAACCAGAGCTCTCCTCCTGAGCGAGAGTTCGCAAAACCCCTAGTTTGCTTCTGCAAGTCTCGCCTGGGCGAGTTAGTCTCGCTTGGGTGAGAGTAACAGATCTCGCCACTGTTTCTCCTGCAACAGTCACATGTTCGCACCCAAATAATAGTACAAGGCAGTTCACAAATTCATCACAATCATATAGATCATACAACACCCAACAAACTCTAAATCAGCCAAAAATCATTCAAGACCCAAAACCCTAACTTCCCCGTACCTGGAAAAAGGTTTAGCAAGGACCCTGATGACACGACCACGAGCACAACAACTCTAGGGATGAACTACAGGGTTGAAATAAAGGTGGAACAGAACCAGTAGATGGGGTTAACATAGGATCCTAACTAGGAATACGAAAGGTGATTAAAAGGGGGCCAACATGAACTAGAAAGGGATACTTACGTGGAGCAAAAAGTCCTCTTAGCTCAACGTAATAGCGGAAACAAACCCTAGCAGAGAGGTTGACGGCTGTAGTTCAAGGTTCTCTGAAATGAGTGGAAAGTGTGAGTTAGGACAGACTAGGAGTGATTTTTATCCTTTGGGCCAGCCTTTAGGCCCAACAGTGATAAGGCAACCCTTAAAATATTAGGATTGAGCCTTACAATTTAAATTTTCGTTGATGAGAATATTATTGATTACATTAAAAACTTTAATATTCTTGATATATCTTTAAGTAAAATATTATAGATTTTTGTTGAAATATAACGACAAACATGACGTGGGAATGTGTTCCCATGAGATAGGAAAATAAAAACATATAAAATAAAATCAAATACCCAACCTGGGATATATGAGAGTGCACTAGAAAAAGAAAGCATTGTTTTAAAAATCTCTCCTAAAAGTCTTCTTTAACTAGGTTATAGAGTAGTGACAACTAGGGTTTCACGGATAAGTGTTGGAACAACAAGATCAATAAATTCATTATTTCGTCGATGTTATAAATGTGATTTATTATAACCTTCACAAAGATAAAATTTATGATAAAAATAAGGAAAGAAATAATGAAAAGGGATAAATTATGGAAGATTGAAAATATAAATTTGTAAAGGAATACTCCACACATTACTCTAATTCTCAAAATATTTTCCCATTTAAAACCAGAATCAATAAATTCTAGGTTGAGTTTCATCGAGGAAGCTATGTTAAGATCAACCAAAGATTTAAGACCTAATCCACCATTTGTAGAAGACAAACAAATATTTCCAAGAAATCATAACCAATTTATGTTATTAGGTTACTGAAATGAATATTTTTATAGAAAATTCCACGCTTTTGACCAATTCTTTGGACCATAAATAAACTCAGAAACTATGTAAAAACATATTACTAATAAAAGAAGAAACGAATGGGATACTTCCGATGCATGATAACAATGAACCTTTCCAAGCATGAACTTTGGCCTTGCATATGTGCTCTCTCAAGTTTACCAGTAAAAATAAGAGCACTCAGATAATTAAATGGTAATCAACATTTAACAAAACAGAGTATCAACCACAACGATTGCCTCCAACCAATCTCATCCACACTATTTTTTTTTATATACCATCATTACTAACAAGGAACTAAAAGATTTGTTCAGAATTTAGAGGGATGAAAATAATACCTAAAATTTTAGGACATATTTAATGTATTAAAAACTTTACATGGACAAAAGACACACTTAATCTTTATAATAACAAGATCATGTTGAATTGAAAAATCACTACCTTCAATTTTGAAATGTGTTTTTATGCTAATATTTAAGATTTTGTTGTGTGCTATACATGTGTCAAAATACATATTATTTAACAAACAAGCTTTCCATAGTTCACAACGTTGGATGAACTAATTACTATTAGATTAAAAGATATAACTAATATTAATAGCATAACTTTTTCTATTAAAAGTATAACAACCAAATCAATCTTTTCCTCAATTGTCGAACTAAAAATTTTAACTAATGACCTTGAATTTGATACCAAATTTTAGGTCCCAACAATACACACTTCTATTTTCATTTTATCACCTTATGTGTTTTAACCCAAAAGTGATATGAAAACTCCTTCCGTTGTGAGATTGAAGTCTACACTACACATAAATGTTAAATACAAATTATTCTCTCAATAATTTGTTTTGTGCCTTCTCTGCCTTTAGCTGTTTTTTCTTTTTAGCATCATGAATAAAATTGAAGACCAAAATGTCTCACGAAAATAAACCTAAATAGAACAAGATGCTCTAGAAGATCAAATCGAACAATGACAGTTGCATTTCAGTAATTCCTAAAAGCATTTTAAAGTTTAAAAGAGTGGAATATTTTAATTTGACAAAGACAATGATTAAAATAAGCTATGGATGCAAGTTGGAATGTGGTGGTGGTCCCACCTAAGAAAGATGTTGGTCAAAATTACAAGCAGAAAAACAAGAGCCAAATTTGAATTTGTTTAACAATCGTGCAACTTCAAGTAAAGTAGTGTTGTGTTGACTGGAATGATCCAAAGCTACAACACCAGAGATCTTTTAAGCTTGTTTTTATGCTAATTTTTATGAATTTGTTACTTCTGCATGCAGCAGATGTTTAGGCATTCGTTCCTTAAATTATGATTATCAAGTTGCAAATAGTTTTTTGCATGTCAGTTTGTGTCTGAATAGATTCAAATGCACATCATTCAATAAACAAGCTTTCAAAAGTTCAAAAATATACGTGCATATGTTTTTATTCTAACAACTTATATATTTTATCAACATGATAAAAAAGGATTATGTTGCACATTTTACTTGCATTCACGGTTACATTCTTTATAATGGCAATAAAGTGAAACTAAGTCTCCAAGGAAGTCCTTCAATACCTAACAATTAAAACCCATTCACTATTAAATTGGCTTCAACCTAGTATATAGTATTTTATTCATTTGTAGTATCTTTCACCAATAACGATCACAAGATGCAAGTGAAAAATAAGTCCTTATCTATTTTCTAACTTCAAACATAATGATGCTGCAACATGAATTACACTTCAGAAGCTATTTCCTTATGCTACAATTTATTAACAGTGGACAATATGGTTGGTCAGAAGGTGTCTCACCCACCAAATTATCAAAAAGCATGAATTAGACGCTATGGAATAATTATAGAAAAAATCACATCACAGTTCATATATATATTATACATACATACATATATTTTAAATTCATTACCTACCCATTCACTAGTTATCACTGATAAATGCAAAACATGCTTGTCAACATTGAAATACTGCTGAAGTTAATACATCATTCTACAGCTGCAAAGAAAATCTGGAAAAAGTAACCATCGTATTTAAATCAATGGTCACAAAACTCAGAATTATCTAAAACTGACTGAGCTATCAATATTTTATGTTATTCAAGTCATTCAACCAGAGCAAGATTGACTCACATGCCCAAATCATGCAGTATGAGTTAAGAGCATGGCAGAGAATGAGGTGTTCTCAATCAGCTGCCAAAGGCTTTACCTTCTCACTCAGAAACTGCAATCTTCAACCCTGCAGCAGACAAAAGGGAGAAAAAGAAGATAAATAACATATTCATTTTGTTATAAGAAACTATTTTAACTATGGGGTCATGGGCCAGCATTGTATGTGGTTTTTTAGTACATACCTTGCAACCTTATTTGGTGGCCAACTATTAGAAAACAATCAATGATGAGTACAATAAGAACTATTGTTACTTATTTGCAGATAATCAAACAAGTTTCACCTGATTGTTTTTGGCACTTTACTGTTCACTCATCGGCCATACGGCTTATTTAATGTTAAAGGTTTAAAATTATAATAACAAGAGCACACATGTTTTTACAAGAAACGCAGTTCCTTCAATGACAATGAATCATATTCATTCAATCACACGCAATGGGGGCGTTTTTTGACTGCACATATCGTATGTGACCCGTATGCAGTGATTCAAATCAGAGAACACAAACATATTAGAAAAAAAAAAAGAAAAAAAAAAAAAACAAAAACGGCTGGATAACCAGATAAGATATCTAAAGTATTCCCTACCTCAGAGTAGGATCCAGATGGAACATCATGTGCCTGTTGCACTTTCTCAAACACCTAAGAAAAGTCATAAGAACACCCGAATAGTTATTTGAAGAATTTTGACTTTGTTTAGGAGGGGTGGAGGGGGCAGAACAGGGAAAGGGCATGAGTTGCAAAGGGGAAGGAAGTTAACATGATCACAAAACCTATCAACATTAAAATACAATTATTATCATTACATTCTCCTTTGCTATTTCATCATACGTAAATAAAAGCAACAGTCTAACCAAGTTTGGTAATACAACACGATGTTGCCAATCTCTCACGGTTGTGTGTTTGGGGTAAACATTTGCTGTTACAAAATACAAGGTTATCTCTCGAACTTGACCATCATAATCATCAGCTGTATGCCACTGGTCAATTTGCAAATAACATAGTTGTTGGAAAACTGCCTTAATTGCAGTCACCCCTAATCTGTCTAGTTGTGACCTCTTTGAGGGCTGCCTTAATTGCAGTCTTATGGGTAGTGGCTTAATTCTGCATTGATTAGAGATATAACTTATATAGAGCTTAAAAAGCCTGGAGAATCATCACTTTATAAGTTTGTTTTATGAAATTGAATTAAAGCCTAATGCCAAATTCAAAAATGATACAGACTCTATCCTAAATTTATTGAGTCAATTACATTGTCACACTCCAGACAAAAGCCTAGGCATAAGGGGAGGATGTGGAAATCCCCCTTAATTTCAGTCAACCCTATCCACAAGTGTTTTGCAAAGGCTACCTATGAAGGGACTGACTAGAAAAATGTAGAGCCAAAATGACGTGAGCTTTAGAGGGTTTGGATCTTACATTGATTAGAGATATGACCAGTGTAGACTTATAAGTCTTTGGCCACTCCTTTAAAGGATATCTTTTCACAAGAATGACAATAGTATTGAAGAAAACTTACCACAAAATTAGCGTCCTTTCTTGCTGAATTATTCTTGCCAGTAAAATTTGAACCAATGAACAAGTTAGAAAACATCTCAGCTACCCCAGGAATAACTTCCTGTAAAAGGATCACTAATAATTAAACGGATAGTTAAACTAGAAAACAGTAAAAAAGAAAAAAAAGGAAAAAACGATGCATACATTCCTTGGATAATAGGTTGAAGTTTTCCGGTTTTTGGCATGCTTACCTCAGGAGCCTTATCCAGCATCTTACTTCCTCTGACAGAACTGCTATATGCACACAGCTCTGGCACTGCATTTTCCTACATGATGATTGATGAGAAAAACTAAAACGATTCAAATTCTTCTCAATTTATCCAGAAATGTCATCTCAAAAAATTAGAAAGGAAAGAAAAAGAATCAGATTAAAAGCGTGATCTTGAATGATATTATTTGCTGGAAGTAATTATGTAAATTAGGATGACTGTTACAGGTTGTATTTGTACGTTATGATTCACGATAAACAAAGCCGTTGCTGTGTACATTAGGAACAAGCAATTCATCTAATGTCTCATGTTCTCTCTCAGTACATATCAGTTTCAGAACATGTTACAAAAATACATAATTGCATAAAGATATATTTCTGGCTCCCCAAATGTGATAGGTGAGCACTACAGAGGGCAAAATATAGAATATAACAGTTGATGGGAAAAAAAGGCAACAGTATAGATTGTCAGAAAATATGTATAAACTATCAAGTTGTTAAAATCTATCATTAAAACTAGCTACTACAATACTCAGAATCTCAATACTCTTTCAACCTTCTAAAGGTACCCACAACTTTAGTGGAGTCGAATTCCTCCATTTGCATAAAAAACATGCAAAATCTCTACAGTTGATATTGCAATACAGATAATGGAAACCAAATTGATTAAGCAGCTGTTTTAACCTTCTCAACTTCCAAGATTTCATTAAAGTTCTTTTCTGCACGCTGTAGATCTTTTAGCACACGATTCCTGTTACCAAATGATGCAAACATATATGTGGCAGGTGAAACATTCTGACAAAGACCATCATCATCTGTGGTAATGTAGTGCTTATTTTTATTCTCTGCAAAAAGTATTTCCAACCTTCAGAACAACATTAAGTTCAGTATCTCTAATATATTTTGATAAAAGACCCGGCAATACAGTATGATGCCAGTGTTTATGAAAACATGAAAGCCAGTAAAAAATTAAAGAAAACATTCGTGCTGCAAATGTCACTGATACGTATAGAAACAAGTAGTCCACACACAGAGGGGAAGCAAGTTGATGCTATCCCTTAAATTGTATCATAAAAAGTGTAATTAAAATTTCCTCCGAGAAAATAAATAAGAACATGTTTCAACTAATTACTAACCATCATCACGACTTTTTAAAGGAGGGACACCACGTCCACCAGCTCCCTGGCGAAGGACAATTGTTATCGCAGGATTGATCAGTGCATGTTGACTCGTTTGAATCTTAAGAAAAAGGAAAATAGTTGCAGCACATGTAAATTTGATAGACTGAAATATTTAGGGGAGAGGGGAAGAAAAAGCACTAGAGATTGTACCTTGTCTATATCTTCAAATGGAATAACCACCTGCCAAATACCCCAAGAAATTATACAATAAGTAATAAAAAAGAAGATACTACAACGCAAACAGTTTTTCAATGTTCATAAGTAAGAAATGGCTTTTCTTCTTCTTTCTAAATTCATATAAATTAACAGTTTCAGTAAATGAAGATCCAGGCAAAACTAAATCCTAAAATTGCTTTTGAAAAACCGAAACCTATGATGAAACCTAATTACTCCAACTCCGAATTTTTATCAATATATCTCAAAATTAAAACAGCTGATAACAGTGATAGATCAACAACCTCGTACATGAAACAATGCAAGCTATACACTTTGGTTGTGTAAAAGCTGGGTTAGAAAAGAAAGAAAAGTAAAGAATGGAGAAGAAAATGGGAATTTGGTTGTGTAGAGATGTGATGAAATTTGGGTGGGACTACACTGAAAATTTTCCCAGTGCATTTGATCAGAAATGCGAGGAATGATGAGCTGGTAATTCAAATCAATTATTAGCAAGATGCCCTTTTGAGAGAAAATTGATTTTATTCTACCCTCTGCATCTATGATTAGCCTCCCACTGTCTAGCAAGATCGATTAGATTATACACTCGTGCCCCATTACCAATCGCAATCGATTATGGTGTTTTAAATTGACCAAAAAGTATACGAAAAATTCAAAAACAACGCAGACATAAATGCATTAAAAATTATTATAGGTCCTTTTTATTCTTTTCTTTTAAACCAAATACACGAACCTTTATAATTTCCATTCATTTTTGGGTCTGTGTACTCTATTTCACTTCAACTAAACAATTTCCTTTTACCAATTTTTCACACATTTCTCTTTTACTCTCTCTAATCCTTTCTTCGCAACCAACAAAGGCAGTGTTCACTACACAACCTTGACAAAACAGAAGCATAGTCTTACCTTCATTTCCTTAAATACAGTGGAATGGAAACAAATGTGCCTTGCTGAGATATACATATGACCTTGGTATAAGAATAACGTCTCTAGTGCACAGGTATGTGTATGATCAACAACCTGAAAAATATGCTTCACTTGTCAGATCTGCAAACAAAATCATACAAAAGGACAGTGTCCAGGAATCTTTTTTATTTTTTGCATATCTGAACAGAAGAAAAACCGCCACATTGGTAATCGCCAACAAGAAACAAACAAGTTAAGTTTTTGTCAGTAACCTCGTTTGGATGAAGACCAAAAATAGTTTGGAGAGGCCCAGGCTTTTGATGGACAACAGGGACCCCATGTGTTTCCAGGGGTGGCATCCTTCTTTGAGAGTTGCCTCCTCCATAACCATTTATCCTATCACTCAAGTCAACTAATAACTTTAAGAAATAGACCAATATATGATGATCATAACACCACCCAAAAGTATCTAGGACCAACATAATACATATCTTTTAAAACAAACATAAAGCCAAAAGCCTCACCTCGAAGCATTTCCAGAAGCTTGTGTTTTTATTCCAAAAGTAACCTGACATTCAGTTATATATTAACGATAGTACTTTGCTGACATAAAAAACTGTTAAAACTAAAAGACAATAACAATGGTACTACCTGCCCTGATGGTCTTCCCAAAGTATGCCACGATGGACGAGTTGAACCTTCACTTTCAACTGGAACAGTCACTGAACCAAGAGGGACACTTGTTGTAGAGATTTCCCAATCATAAATTGCTACCTTGATCTGCTATGCAGCGGGGAAAGAAGTCAGTTTGACGAAAATCTTGATAGCAGATTTAATAGGTCAATTGAGAAGCTTTTACTTACATAAGGAATGAAAATAAACTGATACTCCTTCGTAAATATCAATCGAAGAATACTAAGCATGTTCTTTGAAATAAGTTAAGTTATAGAAAAATAAATCTGGGTGCTTAACGGTTTGAATAACTTAAGCATCAGTATCATCACTCTGCTAATATAAGAACTGAACCTAACATTGGAATAATTACTCGATATAAGAAAACATAGATGATAATAAGCTACCTGGACGGGAAGTTGATGAACACAAAAATTGAAATCCTCCCCCCACAAAGGATTTCTTGAACCACGGATTATGGAGCTGTGGCAGCACACCAGAATATCAACTTATGAGAGCCCTATGAACAATGTTGAGCAAAAAGTCCTTTGTCTAAGTAGATATAAGCTAAGTATGGAAAACGGATATTTTGAGTGGGCCGCGCCTCTAACAGAGAGAGACAGCACATTCTGTTTTGTCATTTCTGACAGTACAAAATCTTTGCAGTGTCATTCACTTGTACAACAAATATATGGGTGCTTTTCAGTTATTCCAAAGCTTCACAAAATATTATTCCTTCAAAAAGATAATCCTAAACTTGCAAATGTAAAGTACAAATAAGACTAGCAACTAACTAAATTTAATTGCCAAAAAAACGTAAGAAAACTAAATGCTGATTGCAGTAAAGAACTTTAAACCTTAAAGACAATGGCACAAACAAATAGAAAACATAGTTAAAACCAAAAATGAAAATTGGAAAGTGTCTTTGCCTATAGAAGTTTGTTAAAGAAAAGCCTAATACAGAGGTATTTCTGGTAATAACTCAGTACATCTTTGGATCGGTGTTGAATCAAGTCAAAACGTGGATTCATGATTCGCATCCAAGTTAAAGCTACTTTGATCAGGTTCCATTTTCCATGGATCCGAGGTTCCAAAAGCTCAAACCAAATACGTACCCAAAATAAAGATTGAAATATATGACACCAGCCGGAAAGAATCCCCTTCCCCATAAAAGAAAAATCTTGAAAGTATAAAAGAATATGCATTTGTTTTCTAAACCACGCCCCAAGACACTAGCAAATTTATGCTCTGGCTCCACCATTTCTTGGAGAGAGAAATTCAAATGAAGAAAAGGTGAAACTAGACGAACAAACCTGAATCTGTTTTCATTGCCGCACGTGATGACAGCATAAGGATTTGGATTGCCTATTAATTTTGTACCAACAAGATCCTTAGCAGCGAATAGTTCTACCTTGAAAGGGAATTTTAAAACCAATGCAACCTCAGTTACCGTCAATAGCATACAGTATATTCTCTCACACACACACACGAGAAAATCTTCACATGAAAAAATTATTAGGTAGTCTCAGGATTACACAGTATCCATGGTTCCAATTCTTCTGTGTAGTTTTATTCAAAAATTCAATTCAGCTGATTGAAACTATGATAATCCGCGATTATCTAATAATTTTTCCAAACGAAAGGAGGTATAATAGACTAAACGTTGCTAGAAAAAACAATACCATTATCTGGTATTCCGAACTAATCTTTGAACCCCCTTTATGCTGTCCCATCAACAAAGATACGCAGAACTGCATGTGAAAACGTTAAAAATTACTCCAAGAAGCAATTAACGTGAAATTTTCGATACACTAAGTTATAAACCCAAAGAGTATTTTGGTTCTTCACAAACGAACAAATTAACACACCATCCATATCAATCGAAAAGAATGTGTTTGGAAAGACACAAAAAGCTATAACCTTGACTTGTTAAAACAACGTTTGGAAATGGAAAAACACATTGGAGATGAAAGGAAACACGGCAATAGATACATCAAAATCATGTTAGGTAATTGAAACTCTTTGAAAGTGGTGAGCTAATACATCATGCAGATTCAGTTTTCAATTCAAGCAAGCAATAAAAAAAGCTAAAGGGAAAAAGATACAGAATGAATATCCGAATAGATGCAGAATTTGCCTTGTGAGAAAAAGCGAAAAGGAAAAAGGAAAAGTGCTTTGAGAATGAAGAAGAGCAGAGAGGCAGAAAGAAGAAGATTCTGAATCTTCCTTCTACTGTTGACTCTGTTGCATGGTTAGTTGGTGACCCCAACATCACGTTATCATCATAATACGCTCCACGTGTCACTTCCCAAAGGAAAACCTTGTCTTTCTAGGATTCAACTATGAAACATTTACTATACAGTTATTATATTATCATAAAATACTAATTTATATGGTGGTAGAGTATAAATATAAAAACAAAAATTGGTATCAAGAAATCACCACTCTTCTCTTTATTCTCATTTTGCAATTATTTTACTTTTTCTTCCGAGTACATCCTTAATTATGTATTATAAGTCAGTAAATATATGTAATTAATGTGAAAAAAAGTGTTATGTAGAAAACAACACAATGGTTTTCATATATTTAAAATATTAATTTAATTCCATAATTTAAGTATGAAGTCAAAACTTCAAAACATTGACGAGGAGAGAAAGAGTGTTTATAACGTGTAAACAAGAGCTAAGTATGCATTTAGTTGGGTTCTAGAAACAATGAAAATAATACAAAAGGAAAGTCAAAACATTGATAATATAATAAGTAATGGTGGGGCACAGTGAACTGAAATCGAAATAGAAAAGAGGAATTGTTTTTTCATGAATGAATGTGATCCATTTCTTAACCCAAATTCTTTATGCATAAAGTTGAAGTTTTTATTTTTCATTTAAGAGGTTAAATTAAGTTACAAAACAAAAGTGTCTTTAGTTATTTGTTCTTTACGTCCATTTTGGCTGTATCTTTAGTTTATAGTAAAAATAGAAAAGCTAGTTACGCAATGTCTTTTTAGAAAGTAACATAAGAAACTTAAGCTTCAGATTCGACTTTTACCGTTGTTTTAAGAGAAGCAGTGTTGCTTTTAAAGCGAATCAATCAAAAGATGCCAAATTCTTCATCTACCGCTATAATTTCATATCAGGCACCTCCATGAATTTAAAAATTTCAAATTTAACTTTTAGTTTTGGACTTTCAATTTTAATTTTGGATGGTGTAATGTAGAATATTTCAAATTATATAATTTAAAATGTTAAACATCATAATCTTCAAATTAATAATATAAAATTTATATTCCAGAACCTATCATCTAAAATACAAAATACAATATACAAATTTTATATTCTGTATAACATATATCAGAATACCAATTTTGTAATTTAAATCAAAAAATCCAAAATACAAATTTTATATTTCATAATATAAAATTTGTATTCTAAATTCAAATTTGTGTGCTTTATATGTTGTTAATGTATGAGTAAAGTACTTAATTGCATATATATATATATCGAGAAGTTTTACCATTAGAAGACCAATTTTTGTTTTTAATTCCTTTACTGTACCCGAATGGACGCTTAACAAGCCGAATTTGCTCCTCCTTGTTTCTCTACATGGATATGGATTTCCTTGCCAGAATTTGACTCGAATGGCTGTGTGTAAGAAACAACATACCTTTAAATTATTAATAATATATGTAAGCCATTATAGTTCATATGTACTTGTAGCAAGAGTACAATACTACACTTTCGAAGACGCAGACGAATGAGATACTGTATTTTGCTTGTTTGTTTTACGTGACACTAGAGAGTTTTAATGAAGAATTGTGAATGATATGCAAGTGTCAACACAAGTCAAGCAATCTACATCACTGAAGCCATGTATACGAGTGTCCCTATTGAATTGAACACCTTTGCTTGGAGAACCCTTCAAGTATCTTAAGACTTTCCTTGCATCACCTAAATTAACTTTGTTGGACGAGCCATAAATTGATTGAGTTGTTGGATTACAAAATCAATGTCAGGACAAGTTCTGGAGAGGTAAATTAGACGATGAAAAAAATGTCTATAGGATAAAGGATCACCAAGAAGATCACTAGAATCATCTTGATGTAACTACAATAAATTGTCCATCATAAGTGTTTAATAATGCTCGTAGTCCAACATTCCATAATCAACTAGCAACTCAAAATAATATTTAAGTTGTGATACTGTTAGTCGATGCAAAACCAATACGGCAAGTGCGCCACTCGCAACATAACAAGTAATAAATATTTTATCGTCTCTCTCAAAGGACTTGTGCAACACATGACAAATCTCGCAATCACAACTCAATTAAATAACAAGGATCACGAAAACCATAATAGAAACTCTTTTTGTATTTTTATCAAAATGGTTGGTATGCAACAAGAATTTAACATAGTGTATTTACAATTTGTCGAGACTAGACTTTATCCACTTCATTCTTATGTATCATCAATCATCTTAATTCCATATTCATGTTAAAATCAATTCACAAATATATTCAAATCTTATCCCTAATGACTTTGAGCATATGATAACTCATCAAATTTCAATCCCTTGAATTCTCAACAAATGAACTCATGCATTAATTTAAGATTAGTAATGAACCAAGTGTTATTCCTAGATACAAGCATCCATTAGCTATATAATTTCAAGTTAAGATTCTAAATATATTTTCCAACACCTCAAGAATCACAAATCAAGCATTAAGCAAGGAAATTAAATACTAACTTCATTGGAAAAACATATATATATATATATATATATATATGTATGTATGTATGTATTAACAACACAATTTTACACAAGAATTCAATGTTTCACATCTAATCTCAACAAATAGAAATTGCTCTCCATGGTGGAGAACCTAGGATTTTACAAAATTGAAGAATAAAGAAGAAATTGGAACCATAAAGTAGAAGCAATCCTTCTCCCAAGGTTTTTGACAATTGCTTCATGATCCAATTGTGCCTCTCATTGGCATCTTTGTCTCCAACTTTGTAGTCCATCATCCTCTCTAACCCAAAAAAGGTAAAACCTCCATGGATGAAGAAGGAGACCCAAGAAGGAGAAGGAAGAGTTTTCCAACACCCCTAGCAACCTCCAAGAGCCTCTTCCAAGTACCCAAGGTGTTTCTATTCGTGAGGATAAAACTCTTGTAGAAACATGATTAAATAATCAATTTCGCATATTGGGGTTGATATTCTCGCCCAACGACTTCATTCTCGTCCAACGAGTCCTAAAATTGATGCTTTTTAACTTGTAACTTGCTGGGCGAGTCATATTTTCGCCTAGCGACTCAAATAATGCAGTTTTGTGCTATCATTTTCGTCCCGCAGCCACAAGCTCGCCCAACGAGTCAACCTGGCGCCCAATGATGGTTTTTTTTTGCCTTCTGAGGGTGGTCCAAGGCAATATATACCTATAGGTGAGTCATTTCTCCATTTTTGCAGTGCTAGGCACGATTCCGGTGCCCCCCAACATGGGTATTTGTTTAAAAGTCAATCTTTCTTGTCTAATCATGCTTCCTTAAGTTCTAGCTTATTTTCCTCCACCATAATTGCTTCCTATTGACTTATTTCACACACTCATAATAGAGATTAGAATTAAAAAAAACATAAAATAACTAAAATACAAAACAATACAAGAACAATACAAGCTTGAGGATTAAACAAGTTAAAAACTATGGAGAAGTTGATTTTATTCATGAAACTTAACACCAATAAAAGGTAGAAAAACAATGTTATCAGATACTTATATGTCATCAATAGAGTGATTTATTTTGAGTCCATAAAGTATTTCAGCACCAGAGTTCTCAATTAAGACAATGTCATCCACATACATTAACGAAGTTGTAAATTCATCTCCATTATGTTTGATGAATAAAATATGATATGCATGCACACTAACATAACAAATGTCTTTAACATCTATTATTTTGGACTTTTTACATCAGTTTTATGTTTGTGTATGCAGGGCACTTAAATTTATGTCAGACACTTAACACTTAATATATATTTTTTTTGTTTTTTTAAAAAAAGTAATAATCGAAGCAATCATCATGAAACACATATGACAATCCCACAATGGCGATCTATGGAGATATATAGCATATCCCATTAAGATATACAACTCATACCTTGATGGTGCACTTGACGCACAAAGTCACCCCCACGAAACACTCATAACCATCTCGAAAAACCCATTAGCAATAAAGGAGACATTATTGAGTTTTCCAAAAACAAGCACACTTTGAATATGAACAAAATAAAAATTTAGAAAACTAACTTCGATACATAAATGCAATTGGACAAAATCGCTTCCCACAAGAAACCACCCACAAAAGATAAATAAATGAGTTATTTTGTTCACCAACAAAGTCTCTACCACACTCATGGTCGCTACCAGAGAAGAGAGAAGTTCCAAACATAGGTTTTGAGAGAAGAAAAAGTGAGGAAGAAAGGTTGTACGCAATATTTTAAAAACTCATTTACGTTAGACACCTTATTGTCAAACGTAAAACGACCCATTTATGTCGAACTTTATAATCCCCAGCGTAAATTTACGCTGGACCTTATATGACCTAACATAAATGAGACTTTTTATGTCGGGCCATTTGATGTAAAAATGTTGATCTTATTTACAAAAATGTCACCACGCTTCTTTAATGTCTAGTTCTTTATAGTGAGACATAAATCATGTAACCTAAAAGACTCATTTTCCACTAGTGGTGATTGCTTTGAACTAGATAAAATAAGTAGATCATAAAGCTTTTCATAACATTTACGTCTAGCTTGTTTGGGGTTGTATAGAGATTTTTTGAGTTTGCAACTCTAAGGAGTGTCATGGCCTCGCAATCCTTGAGGAATAGTCATATAAATCTATTCAAACAAGTCACCATGGAGGAAAGCATTACTCATGTTGTAAGATCCGCATAATTTAATTAATTAAATAATTAATTAATTAATAAATGCGGGTAGGTGGTGTAATTATGACAATAATTTTTGATGGTATGATGTGGAAAGTACTAACTCAAGTGGTTGAGAGTACTTTGATTGTGTGAGAGGACTTGGGTTTGAGTCCTATGTATGCAATTTGTGTGTTATTTAATTATTATTGTTTTAATAATACATTGGAGCATGTTTGTATGACATAATACTTGAATTGTGTGAGTTAGCATGAAACATGAATTTGCTTGGTGGTTTCGCTTTGATTTGGCATTGGTAAGGTCATAGGTTCGAACCTTGGTGAACTCAAATTTGCTTTCTTTTTGCTAAAAAGTAGTATGGCCTGAATATGAAAGGGTATAGACAACCCTTGGGGCTGGAAAAATAACTAAATGATGGGCCTTGAATAGCAATTAAAATACCATTAAGGCTATTTTCGTTTTTGCACTTAACACCACTATTAAGGCACCTATAAAAGGTCAGAATTTTGTGAAAAGAGGGTTTCTGCAATTCTGGTTTTGTATCTTTTGGGTGGGGAGCGAATTGGAGAGGATTGAGAGATTTCCTAGGGCAAATTGTGGAAGCACTAAGGGATTTTCGTGTTGGGCAAGAAGAAAAGCTGTAACCTTATACTTTTGCAAGGGGAAATTCCAGGTTAGGGGAGCTGGACCGAATTTTTGTAATTGTTGTTTTATATGCATGATTTGATGTGTGTTTGCCATGAGTAATTCATGCTAATGTATGGTCTGAATTTGGGGTTGGGTGTTTTGATATTGATGATCGAAATTTTATCAAATTGCATGACTAAGAGGGGTTTTTGCACCATACATGCTACTTTTGGTTCAAACGTAGATTTTGAGAACTACTTGAGGTCTAAATTGGTGTTCACATGTTGGTGTACTGCGTTCAATTGTTTGGCATGGATTAGAGTATGGTTTGGACCTTGTTGCAGTGGTTGCCTGCGTAACTTTGTGTAGAACTCTACAATTCATGCTCAGGCGAGATTAACAGAGAAGTGGGACTGATACTGCTCGTTCATCCCGCTCGGGCAGAGAGTGACAGTTTTGGACGACTAGCAGTCTCGCTTAGGCGAACGTCCCTCGCCCAAGCGAGAACTCGAAAGTTTGGGTGCTTGTTTGCATGTTCCGCTCAGGCGCGAAACCTTAGTTTATTTGGGCGAATGCTTGTCTCGCTCGGGCGAGAATTCCTTGCCTAAGCGAGAAATCGAGGTTTGATTGGTGGTTTGTGTAACTCGCCGCCTAGGCGAGGTAAGTAGTTCTGGGCGAGTGAGGGTCTTGCCCAAGCGAGAAGGAGCTCGCTTAGGCGAGACTTTGTAGGTTGCAAAGGTTCTGGAGGCTCGCCCAAGCTAGTGGGTCTAGCTTAAGCGAGATAGGCTGGACTGGTTGAACAAAGGCTTTTAGCCTAAGTGAGCGAGGGTGTTGTTGTGCGTTCAAGGCATGTATTATGGCTGTATTAAACGGATGAGATGGAAATTGTCAGGCGTGGTCTATAAGGCTTCTAAGATATCTCAATGGTGGGCTTGCTATTGTTCCTTGGGTTGTGGCCTGGAACGTATCCTTGGGTTGTGGCCCGGGATGGGGGTTAAGCACGTGGCATTCTATGGGTTGTGGCCCGGAATGACTTCCCTTGAGTTGTGGCTCGGGATAGCGGATGAACACGAGGAACCTTTGAGTTGTGGCTCGGGTTGGTGAGTGTTGTC
>Ga0214543_1006456_pt1 | contig 20843 bp, 10 predicted proteins | sample CNSS2metaG_FD_160094 | JGI IMG/M metagenome (GOLD analysis project Ga0214543, IMG submission 160094) | Root nodule microbial communities from cowpea collected in UCLA plant growth center, Los Angeles, California, USA - CNSS2 | ecosystem: Host-associated > Plants > Roots > Nodule | place: USA...
ATATATATATATATATATATATATATATATATATATATATATATATATATATATATATATATATATATATGTGTGTGTGTGTGTGTGTGTGTTTTTTCAAAATATCAGAGATCAAAAGAAAGTATAAATTCGTGTGTAAATTTTCTTTTTTCTATACAAAATCCCTTATATTGTGGGTTTGAAAAACAAAAAAAAAAACAAACTACCATTTTTTTAATACACAAATATTACCCAATGATACATCATTTCCAAATAATTTAAAGGTTATATTTCTCATACACGATTCCTTTTATTTCTTTAATAATTACAATATTTTCATATCACATTAATGATGAATCCTTTTTGAGTTGACATTTTGATAGGAAAAACATTGGATGATGAATCTTCTTACAAACATAATTTGATGATAGGATAAGAATGGTGAATCATTCGTAAAGAGATAAGAATGATGCATGTTCATTTTGCAGAAATGTTTTCTTACCTTTATTAAATGACGCAATTTAATAATATTTGGAATTATTGGTATTTCCTCAGTTCTTAAGATAATAAAAATTATATTGATTCATAAAATTGTTTAAAAAAAATAGAAAAAGTAATATTTTGCATTATTAACTGACAGTCTCTTTACTCTCCAAACTTACGAAGAAAATAATTAAAATGACCCCAAATATTTTAGATTAATAAAATATAGAAAACATATGTAGATTAAAATAATTTATTTTAATTTAAAGCTACTCAAATAAATTTTAAGATTTTAAGAAAATATCTATATATAAAAGAAAAAATTATCATACCAAAAACAATTTAATTTTATCAAAATACTACGCAAAATTCATAAAGACCACATGTAGATCTAAATATCAATGATATTCAATAAGCTTATCAATTGATACCTATTGGATTGGTTTTTTTTACTAGGCAATTCACTTTGTATTATTATGGAACTAGGCAGTTTTTAAAAATATTATGAAAATCGGCAAATCGTTTGGAGAGCACGTTTTTGTATGAAGAAATCGTGTAGCCCTCAAACGTTTTTGTGCTCAAACTCAGTTAGCGGAAAAATCGTGTGGGGGTGAACGTTTTTCATGCAGTAATTGATTACCGTATGCTGTAATCGATTACTGCACGCTGTAATCGTGCAGGGGGTAACATTTTTTATGTAGTAATCGATTATCGTATGCTGTAATCGATTACTACATGCGTTGTAGTTTTCTAGGTGTTATGTAACACGAACTGTAATCGATTACATGCGTAATTTTTTGAAAAAAAATGTTAACAAACATTTTACTAGATAGGAAAGCAATGACATATGATATAGTTGAATATGAAACTAAAAACAGTGATAATAATGAAAAAAATCATTACAATCAATTAAACTACTAACATAATAATGTCAATGTGAAAGTGCATTAAACAAATACAAAGTTTTTTAATGAAATAAACATCAAAATGCATCTAAGAAGGAGGAAATTGGTGACGCACATAAGCCATGTCTTCCTCAAGTTGACCAACCCGAGCATCTATACTGTCAAATCTTGAACCAACAAAAGCCCGGAGATCGTGGATTTCGTGGATAATATCATTAAGCATAGCAACAGATGCATCTTGGGTAGGTTGAGGCGGTGGAGATGGTGTGCGGTCATCATGAATAGGTGCATCCTGCATATCACGTTTATGAATCCATTCACCATTTTGGTTTTTTACAAAACCAAAAGAATGAATAACTTCAGCACCAATTGGACCTGTTCTCCAATTAACCTCCTCAAATGGTTCATCTTCTAGAGGAACATTAAACTTAATTAAAATGTCAGTAATGTGATTTGCATATGGTAAAGGGGCATGGTCTCTTAATGTCTTTTTCATGCGATATCTAACCAGATGACCCCAATTAAGCTGCCTTCCGGTCAGCATTGCTCACATTAAGATAATGTCTTCTTCAATAGCTTGGGCAAGGTTAGTTGATCGGGGCACCAAGCATCGGCATAAGATGTAGTGCAGGATACGTGTTTCCACTTTCATTTGGCCTGCCAGTATTCTTCCTACAATATTTACATTGTCACAACAAATCATTACTTTTGCATTGTGACTCGAATAATCATCTCTCCATTCCTCCACCATGTTTCCCTCAAAACAGACACCTTGAGTGCCCAACTGGGTTATACGATAAAACATATTTATATCCATTCTAATCTTGACATGCTTAACTTCACTAAGAATAACCCCTTCATCAGTAATTTGTAACAATAATTTGTAAGTTAGAATAAAATACTCTAACTAACTCCGGATAATAACATTGACGATTAGTCAAAAAAGGTAATAATCCCAAGTTGTGCAATATATCATAGCACTCAAAGTTTTGTTCAGCAATAAAATCATCAGAATATCTGGGTTCAATAATATCTCTGCCGAAAAATTTTCAAGTATACCTTTCATATTGTGCTACGGAAGAGAAGAGTCTTTGTGGCTGTGAAGGTGCAATTATTTCTTCAGGTTCGTTGACAGCGGCACCACGACGGCAGCGAGCACCGGTTTGAGTCTTGCGTTTCCTTGAAGATTCAGACATTTTTGGGTGTTTCTGAAGATTTTAATCGGTGGGTTTTGTAGAGAATTGAAAATGAGAAAGATTGCAACGAACGAGAGGTGTGATTTGGTTAAGAAATGAAGGCACAATGGTGAAAACACGAAGGAGGCAAAGGGGGCGCGAGTTGGGTTTTTGGTGTGCAGTGGCGGAGAGAGAAAATGTTGTATTTATAGTGGAAGACAAGGTGTAATCGATTACAGGTTTCCGTAATCGATTACCAAGTTAAAAATTATTTTCCAGGGGCTCCTGTTAGAGGTGTAATCGATTACCAAGGCAGAAATTATTTTCCAACGGCTCTTGTTAGAGGTGTAATCGATTACAGGGTTTGTGTAATCGATTACCAAGGCAGAAATTATTTTCCAAGGGCTCCTGTTAGTTCGTTAATCGATTACAGGGTTTCTGTAATCAATTACGAAGCTAGAAATTATTTTCCAGGTCTTGTGATAGTTCGTTAATCGATTACAGAGTTTCTGTAATCGATTACGAAGCTAGAAATTATTTTCCAAGGGCTCATGTTAGTTCGTAATCGATTACATAGTTTCTGTAATCGATTACGAAGCTAGAAATTATTTTCCAGGGGCTCCTATTAGTTCGTTAATCGATTACATCACTTTTGTAATCGATTACCAAGTTAGGATTTATTTTCCAGGGACTCCTGTTGGTTCAGTAATCGATTACAGACTTTGTGTAATCGATTACATTTTACAATTTTAGACTTGTGCAATCGATTATTTAATTGATTAAGGTAACACGTAATCGATTAATTTACTCTGTAATCGATTACCTGCGCATCAGATGTCCAAATTTTGTTGATGGTAATCGATTACACTTTGATGGTAATCAATTACAGTACGTATTTTTGCACCAAATTAATTGTGGTGATGGATAACATGGTCCATATAATTGATTACAGCATAACATATTTTTTTGATAGCATTTCTATTCTATTAATAAAAACGTTTAAAATATTCCATTAATTAAAGAAAAATAAAATGATTAACAAGTTGCACATAACTTAAAATGGAAAGCAAAGAAAATAAACTAAATGAATTACGACAACCATCTGTATCTTCTTCTCCCCTGGTGATCCACAAACCATCCAGAATTGATATCTTCGTATTCTTCGGCAGGTGTTGGTGGTCTGATGTCTCTAGTTTGGATGAAAAGCTCGATATAGGAAGAGATACGCGATTTTTTGACAGATTGGTCTAGACTTTGTACGTGTTTCCAACGACTGATCATCTGTGACACATCAAAGTCACATTTGATTTCCGTGGTGTCATGAAATAGTCGCCTGTTGCGTATTGTTGAAGGGCGACGATAGTCAATTTGTTTGACAACTCTACGATCACCACACTCGACTAATTGAGTTACGGTTTATAATAATTCATTGTAGGTGCAATCATGTCTGATGGAGAAGGTTTTCGTGTCATCCGAACCAAACTCAAGACCAAAACCAGATCGACTCTCTGTGATACCAGCACCTCTTAAAGGTCCACCATAATAAAGAATAGTTGGTGAAGTTGGGATAGAGTTTGAGGATGATGATGATGGGGTGTTTGTAGTTAAAAGAGAAAGGATTTCTTCAGGTGATCTTGTGAAGGTGACTTACAATTCAATCATTGTGTTGAAAGGGAAAGAAGACTTACATTGCAACATTTGAAAAACATGTTCATCTGTTTTTAATTCAAATGCGTCATAGACAATATTTCCTTCAAAATTCATGGTGGGTCGTCTGAAGTATAAGTTATTTATGGATGTGTTTGATTGGCATGGAATGGCTGCACAAACTCTTTGGTTGAGCATGTTGTATGTGCAGTTGTATGAAATGCAAAATATATGGGGACTCTGACATATGAACTTCACCCTATCGTCACATAGTTTCATTTCACCGTTTGTGTATAAGGCATCTATGTAAGAATTGGTGAAATCCTGAGACTCTGTGATGCCAAACATTTCAGGGGAAAAATGTTTCATCTTATGGTTTTCAATTAAGAAAGAAAAGGTAGAAGGAGATGCCAAGCAATGGATGTGTTGGACACTTGAATGTTTGCATTTCATGTAGTGTACGGATATGGTATTTATAAGCATAGTAGTTGCACTATTATTGAGTGAATAAACAATGAAAAAATTATAGAGCTTCAATTCATTACGTACATATGCAATTGTCATATTCAAATAATACAAATACATAGTACAGTATTCTTCCATAATGTGATAATTTTATTTGACAATAACATTGTTCAATGATGGCTACCTGTGCCGCATGGTGGCCTCCGTGTGGGTCGTCGAGGTCGTCTCTCAGGTTGTGGGGGAGGAGGGGGTGACTCACTTTCGTCATCAGTATCTTCCACTTCCACAGATTGAGAACCTTCTTCTGAAACATTAAATGGAATTTCAGGTCTGTAGTATTGTTGTGAAGATGACGGGCCTCAGTATGCGGATGGTGGAGTCAGTGATGATGTCCCAAACATTTGTGATGGAACATCCCCATAGCTAGAAAATTGTGGCCTAGATGAACCACCATAATATTGGGATGGACCCGCTCCAAAGTTTGATGGCGGTGGGAAAAAACCATATGAAGTCGGAACCTACTGAGATGACGATGGAGGATGCATTCTTTGATCCCAATTCCTAAAACCCGGAGTTAGATTTTGTGAGTGAAGCAGGCCTGAAAAGGGTCTATCCGGACGAAACTGCTGATGTGAAGGCGGATTCTGATATTGCTCGGGCATGTCATACTAAAAGAAAATTAATAATTAATTGATATGTTTGAAAATCAATAATAATAAAAAGTTTAATTTAAATGTTGTGCATGAAATAAATGATGCTCACTTCATAATCGGATGATAGCGCAATAGCCGAGATATAACGGATTGTATGATTTATGTACCATTGCATGTAGGGCGAATTATCACGCAGATGGCCACTTTTAGTGAAAGGTTCACCCTGAACAATGGAATTATGACGATTATTCCATAGCATTATAAACCGATGGTGATATTGCCTCTAATTAATTTCCCCCTTCCTCGGAGATCAATTCGGTGAACCTCATCCAGGTTCATCGGGTCAGTTGGGATGCTCTGTCGCCAACCAAACTGTCTAACTACCCGGTCGACTTGGTGAAATTCAACAGTCGCAAAACATATAAAAGAAACCAATGCCCGACTTATGGGAGAAACATTTATGATTATCATGCGACTAACATGAGGTTGTCGATATGGTGTCCATAAAAACTGCAAAAATTAAGGTTAATGTTAAACATAAAAAAAAACAAAGGGAATTTCAACAAACAAAGTAGTAGAGAATTGGTGATAATGAACCTACTTTGGTTGAATATGATCAAATTTTTTTCGGAACTCCACCATAGTAGTTTGGTCATGGAAGACAGAACGTGTTTGCCGACACCACCTCACACTTAAGGGGAACGCAAGGCCAGTCACAATCTCGTCCTCTGTGACTGGTTTTATTTTTGGAGAGATACATGTGAATCTCTCCCACGCCCAACACTGCAGTAATAACATGCATCCAACAATGTTGTCTTGTTGGAATTTTGTGTTGTGATCCAGGGCACGATACAGACATGCCAATACTGCGGATCTCTAACTAAAATTTGAAATATGATCCAATTCTCTTAACAATGGCAAGAACATAAAATGCACGAGACTGACTAATGTATCTGGCATCAACATGCTGCCAATCAGTATAAGGATGTGTGCTCGTGCATACTGTCCAATTGTTGCCAAGTTTGCATCATCCGGTAATTCTCGAAATCTTCTATTTAGCCATGATAGCTTTATGCTGTTCCCTGTGATCATATTTTCGGGTGGAATATCCCCTAATAAATCTTGACACAATTGCAGCAGGTTTCTGGAACTTCCACCGGTGACGGGTTCACCATCAATTGACACCTCAAGTTGTAGTGAAACATCTTCCAGGGTAATAGTTGTTTCTCCTAGTGGCATGTGGAAGGTGTGAGTATTAGTCCTCCACCTTTCACATAATGATGTTACCATGAGATGGTTAATCTCCACATTACTCACTTTCAAAATGTGAGCAAAACCAGCTGCATCAATTAACATTCTGACCCTAGGGTCAATAAGATCTGTATGTTTTAAAATCTAGATAGAATGGCGTCGTGGCCGGAGGACCCTCTCGTTTCCTTCCCAAATCTGGTTGGTGATGTGATCGTCTTGATGACGCAATACAGACAAGTTTGCTGGCAGATTGTTGTTCTGAGTCATAATAAACTACGTAAAAGTATATGAAAAGATTACCAGAATATCATTTAAAGTTGATGAATAACAAAACAAACACAAAAAAGAAAATAAAAAAAAATGACCAAACCTATTAGATTGACGGATGAGAAATTATTTTTGATACGCTGCAAATCCAACTACAATGGCAAAGCTATGAAGTATTCTGTGATGTGAAATAAGTCTTGCACCTAACATGCCTATTTAAACTACATCACCATATTATTCATTCACATGCCTCCCTTTTCATATTTCTCTCTCTCACGTACCAAATGAGTTATCTCACCCAGGCCAGCCTATTGTCCTACACCTCCATGCACACCACCACATGGCTTCTTCTATTCACCACACACACCTTTCTCTTCAATAATAATAACCTTCTGAAAGATTCTCACACCATTTTTCAAAGTTGCAGGTGCATGAAAGATTCTCTCTCACACCATTATTGTGAATAGTATTGTGCAGAAGAGAAAGCATGCATTATTTTGAATAGCATTGTGCAGAAGCGTGAATTATTGTGAACAGTTATGCAGAAGCGTGAAGTTGAAATAATATTATGGCAGGTGCAGCAATCCAGGAATCACGATGAAGCGGAAAAATAAATAGGTCTAAGAAAAAAACGTCATGGGGCAAAACGCTTTTAAATTGAAAGTGTATGGGGGGTGCACGTTTTCTAAATTGGGGTGCACATTTTCTAAATAGAAAACTTGTAGGGGTGTACGTTTTCTTTAAGAAAACGTGTAAGGGGTGCACGTTTTCTTTAAAACCATTTTTTTTCTTTTCGCACTCCAACCCACTCCTTTCGATTCTAGAAACTAAAACGCTTATATATCCAAGCACACTACCATTGGTTCTTCTATCAATACTTCTCTGCATACCAAGCTTCACATCTCTAATCTCCTAATCTCTATATTTGCATACCAACGTGTTCATAATGAGTTCGTGGAATTATGGAGGATCTTCTTCGTCTAATCCAATCGAAGACGAACCTGTCATTGCAGACATTGTCGAAGAGTTTACTTGCGATGATTTTTATGAAGACAATGCAAATGATCAAGAAATTGTTCTGGTTCGTACTATGGATTATAATCCGTTGGGGAAGTCGAACTACAAGAACGCATGCAATTCAAATCAAAAGAGGCAACAGTGTCTACCATCAAACATTATCACATCACCAATGGATACAACTTCAATGTGGTAAAATCGAACCCCATCTTTACGTTGCACGATGCATCCATTACAACAATGGATGTCAATGGTGTCTGAGGGCTAGTTATCGTAAAATCATACATCATTGGGAAATCAAGTCCATTGATGGTACACATACTTGTTTCTCTACATTAATTTCACAAGATCACTACAATCTGGATTCCACACAAATTGTTTCCATTGTTTTTCATTTGGTCCGCACAAATCCAAGCATTCGCATCAAAAGCTTGGTCGTTGATATAAAAAGTCGTTACGGATACACGGTCACATATAGAAGAGCATGGATTGCGAAGGAAAAAACAATTACAATGGAGTATGGTGATTGAGACCAATCTTATAATGAAGTTCCCAGATGGTTACAAGCTGCCCAACAAACCAATCCTAGGACAATTTTTCAACTTTCTGGTCCTCTAGTTAATGTTGATGCTGAGGATGGGACATCCACATACATTATGGAACATTGCTTCTAGGCATTTGGACCATGCATTGAAGATTTTAAGTATTGTAAACCTGTTGTTCAAGTGGATGGAACCTTTTTAACAGACAGATATCATGCCACCTTGCTAACTACAATTGCTCAGGATGGAAATAGAAACATATTTCCTTTAGCATTTGCAATAGTAGAAGGTGAGACAAAATAGGCATTGATTTGGTTTTTTCAACTACTACGAGAGCATGTAATTCCTCAACCAAATCTATGCCTAATTACTGATAGAGGCAAGGGCATTTTGTCAGCCCTACGATCGGAAGAAGTTAACTGGGAATCAGACAATCTTCACTATGTCTACTGCATACATCATCTGGATTCCAACTTCAACAACCGATTCAAAAATGCCGATCTCAAGAAACAATTCATTAAATTGGGTACGACATTTTCCTAACTTTACATTTCCTTTAAACATAATATTTTTTTTCATTTCATTTTATATTTCTTTTTCACAGCTTACGAAGTCAAACAACCTACCATGCAAGCAAAACTTTCAGCTATGAGGTCCCAATTCCCACAAGCAGTAGCTTGAATTCATAAAATCCCCTTACATAAGTGGTCTCAGGATTATGATAGGAGGCGCAGGTACACGCATATGACAACAAACTTGACGGAGTGCATGAACTGTGTGTTTAAGGGGGCTCGATCATTACCTATTTGTGCACTATTAAAAATTACATTTCAAAACATAAATGTTTGGTTTGTTGAACGTGGCTTAAAGGCAGACTCTATGTTAAGAGCTAGTCATCAATATCCAAAAGATGTCATTGCCTTGCTCCAACAAAATCACCAGAAATCCGCATATTGTCATGTTCGACACTACGATCGAGATAATTCAGAATTCGAGGTGCAAGAGACATCGAGCCCCCATCAATATCGGTCAAAACCAATCTCATTCACTGTCAGATTAAATGATTGGTGGTGTGATTGTGGTCACTTCCAAGCTAGTCGGTTACCCTGTCATCACGTCATAACAGTTTGTTCTTTTGGTCATATGCCACTTTCAAATTTTATCGATCCAGTTTACAGCCTTGATTACATAAATAAGGCTTATCAAGTCCAATTCCACCCCCTGCGAAATGAGGACTATTGGTCAACATATACAGGTCCTAATTTCAATCCGGACCCCCAAACTAGGCGCAAGGTTTCCGGATGACCTACAACGACTAGGATCCATAACGAAATGGATCATCCCGTTACGGATAAGCCAAAAAAATGCTCTTATTGTCGCATTGAGGGTCATCATAGGGGACAATGCTCTTATACATTTTTTATTTCAATTAATTTACTTTTCAATGTTTTTTTCTTCTTTCTACAATGTCAAAACTAAGACAATTTTTTATGAACATTAATATTTCTTATGTCTTCATCAACTATAATTTGTAATACTTTATTCTTTGATGGACCAAAAAACACTATAAAATCATTACAAATTATTATGCTTGCCTTTGTATCCAATTCTAATTTAATCACTTTTTTTTAAAAAAAATTGGGACTGTAATTGATTACAATACCTTTGTAATCGATTACATTTCACTCGGGCATAATGCATTAACCATGTAATCGATTACACTTCATCTGTAATCGATTACATTACACCCAGAAAACTGCAACGCATGCAATAATTGATTACAGCATACGTCGATTACTACATGAAAAACGTTACCCCCTGCACGATTTCATGTAAAAACGTACAACCCCACAACGATTTTCTTTAAAGATCGTTCACCCCTCACACGATTTCGCCTGTTGACAAATTTTGACCACAAAACGTTTGGGGGCTACACGATTTCTTCATACGAAAACGTACTCCCCCCAAACGATTTGCCCATTTCCGTAATATTTTAAAAAACTGCCTAGTTCGTAATAATGCAAAGTGATTTGCCTATAAGGGAAAAAAACCTTCTGGATAATTCATATTAAGTATATTCTACTAGAAATTAACATATGATCAAATACACAAGACTTAAATTAACAAGCAAACTTAAGAGAGTGGAGTATAAGTTCATTAGAATCTAAATTGCACATTTACACATGTCAGTTGATAGGGAAGTAACACCCCTATTAACTTCTTATCACTTAATATTTTAGTCTATATAATTTAGATTTTTAGGGAAGTAAGAACCTCTATTACTGTTGGACTGATGAAAATAATGTCTAGAAAAGTTTAACATCGCCTAAGATATTAACTAGGGAGTCGGTGTTAGTGGCTATATAATGGGCTTTAAATCCATGATGTTTCTTGCCTCAAAGTCAAAGACAATTTGAGCTAGTATTTGAATTTTCATACACTCTTGTAGTAGGGTATTGTGAACTGTAGTTAAATTCTTGCTCTGGTTAGGGTCAAAAGGGTTGAGAGCGTTTTTTGTGTGTTGTACAAATGTGGAAGTTGTAACGAGAATGATCATCCTTGTTTGTTGAAGTTGCAACGAGAAATTTATGGAAGGATCACTATCAACGTCTTGTTGGTGAATCTATAGATAGATTCGTGGAGGTGCAAGAATTGTGAGTCGTGTTGATCTGTATTAAAGTTCGTGCTTTCTAGCAAGTGTGCTCTTGGATTCGTAGAGGAGGTTATTGTTAGTGCTCGCGTGGCTCAGCACATGGTGCACAAAGGAGATTTGATCTATGTGATTCACGGTTTGTGGCATGTACGTGGAGGAAGTGCTCTACGTTCTATTTGTTCAATGCAGCTTGTTGATATTGGCTTGCATGGAGTGTGCTTGGAGGTTCGAAGGTTGTTGTTGCGGTGAGCACAATCTAGTCTATCGAGTAGTGCAATGGCTCATGCGTGGTGTAGTGAAGGATCGATGCAGCGACGACATTTCATGGCCTACGCATGCAACGGTGTTATGTGGCTGGCGAGTGTTACGTTTTGGTGCTATGGCGGTACGGTGGTGACTGGTTCTCCAGCGAAGGCATCTGGTGCAGGGTCCGATGTTGTTCTTACGGTGGTTATGCAGTGAAGAATGTTGGTTGTGTTGCAAATTTGGTTGAGAAAGAAAGTGATGACGTGGCAACTCTTGGTTAGTTAGATATGAGAGTGGAGCATTGTGACATGTGTGATCTCTTGGTTGGTCAAATTTGAAAATGGAGGATTGTGACACATGTCAGTTCTTGGTTGAGCTGACTATGAGTGCTAGGATGAATTTTTCTAGTAATAATTTTATAATTTGGCATTGGCTATAATATTGATGCGAGGTGCATGGGGATTATGCGTGGGCATTGGTTAGCATTGATGCAAGGTGTATGGTATTTATACGCGAGCAATAGCTAATATTTATGCAAGGTGCATGGGTATTATGTGTGGTCATTGGTTAGCATTGATGCAATGTGTATTGTATGTATATGTGGGCATTAGCTAATATTTATGCAAGGTATGTGATGATTATACACAGACATTAGTTAGCATTGTTGCAAGGTACATGGAAATTCTTGGGATGGGTTGATTCCAAGTGAAAATTCTTGGGATAGTTTGAATCCAAGTCAGGATAATTTGATTCCAAGTGAGTATAACTTTTATGGTGGAGTATGATTGTAACATCCTAGTCAGATATTACGAATTTAAATAAATAAAATAGAAATAAAAATTAAACATCATTTATTATACTAGCTTTTCCCGAAATGCAGGAAAATTTAAACATATATTTCATCGAAACATGGTCCAAAATCCATAATGTATAAAACTCGAATCAATATATCAAAGTCTGTAACATAAATGTTTACAAAATTATTCAAAACCATAAACAATAAAAACTCTGATAAAGTTTTTTTCCCAGTCTAGCCTTGCTTCGGCTCTATGTTTCACTAGTACCACATGCAACATCATATGCTCCCATGTAATGCAATACCATCGTCAAACACAAGCAGATAGGGTGAGCTAACAATAACATATAATAGTTCAAAATTTGCGTAAACATACATTCATTAAAGGATTTCTATCCTTTGATCAAAAAGCCACATGGCCACCACTATGTTATTCATGTTCTACGTCTTTAGATGATAACCTCAAGATACCCTTTGTTGCCTCCACCTAAAAGCCACAACTTGTAGAACACGTGCGGGAAACTTGCTACGGACCACACCCCGTAACGCTAGGTGGAGTTCCTAATGTGAACCATAGGTCGTATCTGTCCCAAGACTGTCAAACTCACCGGCTAACGCCGAAGAGGGCAATCTTCCTAGACCTATCTGTACGAGCCACAACACGCACACTTACACCGGCAACACTCGCCAATCTGAGCCACAACTCAAGGATTGCTCGTGTCCATCCGCCATCCCGAGCCACAACTCAAGGGATGTCATTCTGAGCCACAACTCAAGGAATGCCACATGTTTACCCAATATTCCAAGCCACAACTCAAGGGATACCATTTCGAGCCACAACTCAAGGAATGTTACAGCAAAGTTCATCCTTAAGGTTTCACCCAAAGCCTCGTAGGCCACGCACATCCAAATCACCAAGTAATTACTTGACCATGGACCTAAGATATGTGATGCTTCCACGAACCTACCCGTTCGTGGTTCTGCCTCTACGAATCTCTCCGCTCGTAGTCCAACTCTACGTGCCTCTCCGCCCGTAGTCTAACACATGTGATCCAACAGCTACGAACCTCCCCGCTTGCAGCCCCTCAAGTATGAGCACAGAACATACAAACCTCCCCGTTCGAATCCTCACACAATGCATCATAATATGAACCTCCCGCTCATATTATCACGTGTTCACCACCAGCCATGAACCTACCTGCTCATGACACCAACAAGCATTTCCTCGTCCAAGTCCCACATTACAAACACGCGAAACGTAAACCAAAAGAGCACACTGCTCTTTGTGTTATCGCTTGGCGATGCCTAAGCCCGCCAAGCGAAATCACAACGCAGATCGCTTGGCGGAACCCTCTCTCCGCTAAGTGCCAGAAAAAAACAGAGCTATTGTCTAACAATAGTTGCTTGGCGGAACCACCCTTGTCGTCAAGCGTCGCACGATCCTAGTGGCCTCTATTTGGTTGTTATCGCCTAACGACTCGCCTAGTGTTGCCAGGCGCCATACCAGTAGAGTTAAGGCTATTGGTTTTTGGCACTTCGTACATGTTCTCAATGAACCCAAAAATCCATAGGCAATCCAAAACATCAACCACACTTATCCAGTCATATTAGCATGATTGAATCATAATTGAACACATTTATATACCCAATGGGTTCACAATTGAGATCATGCCATTACTCAATTATTAATAGAATTCACCACATATTGCATGCATCAATCCCTATATATTCATATATATACTCCATCATTTAAATCCATGCTAGGATTTAATTTCAACCTATGAATAACGCATGCTCAAATCAAATATAAAGCAAAAACCCTCTAATAAATTAAGCACATGATTTTATGCATTAATGCAAATTAATATAGCACTTCACACATCTTATGCAACAATTTAATTTATATTGATACACATGCATTCTCCAATAAACCAATTCTCAACATGTGACTAACCCAAGGGAACATTCAAATTCATAGATACTTACAACATAACCCAATCAAGCTTCCAACTCATGCCACATTAGTAGTTATTTGAAATTATCAAGAGTTTATTGATTCATTTTAAAGACTTCCAAACCAGCAATCATGAGTAACATATATCTCTAGCTACTGACCTCCAAATCAAATCTCCACAGTTCAAAGTGAAGAACAACATGTTATGGACCACTTGTCTAAATTTCATCTAAATCAAACGGTTAATGAACCGAAAAATGCAGTTTTACGGAAACTACAAAAACCACAAAAAATAGCATTTTTCATGAATAGAACATCACACGTTTTCGCCTGACGACAACTGCCAGGCGGTTCTTAATAGAAACCCAGAAACTGGGTTGTTTTAACATGAGTCGCTTGGCGGCTTTGAAGGCTCGCCAAGCGGTTTCTGAAAAATTTCCAGAAACTTATCACAGTCCAAAAAATCACGCACACAATACATTCATGCTTATCATAGAATTCAAAATTATGAATTTAAAATCAAGAAACACGATGAACAACTCCCCTAACCTGGTAATCCTTGCCAAAATTTGAAATTGCTTGAGTTCTCCATGCTCACGATCGTTCTAATCCTTGTCTCCTCTTCAAGTTCTCTCTAAGCTTTTGATAATCTCTCTACTTAGCCCAAAATGCACTCTCCACGCTACCAAAAATAGCCCCTCACTTGCTCTCTCTCTTCCTCACCTTTTTCCACCTTAAACTCACTTAACTATGCTTAATTGTTCATAAAAACGAAAATGGCATTAAGAGACTCGTTAATGACATCAAATTCCATTTAGTAGTGACCCTTCTCATCCATGCCAAAAATGATTTTAGCAAAAAGGAAGTTTAATTCATGTCAACCATGGTTCGAACACACAACCAATCATCTCAAAATAATTGTACAACCAATTCAACTAATTCATGTTTCATGATAATTCCTATAAGTCTAGGATTATATTATCACTCATCATGATTAAGCACATTATTAATAAAAGAACAATAATCAATTAAATTACACACATATGGCATACACAAGACTTGAACCCGAATCCTTTCGTAACAACTAAATACTCTCAACCACTTCAGCTAATACTTTTTCCACATCATAGAAGCTAAAATTAATTGCCACAAAGACTCCCACTACCCTAATTAATTAATTAATTAAATTCCTCGGATCTTACAATGATTGCTAGTATACGCAATGAAGATGTGTTTATTTTAGTCAAGGTGGAGAATGTTGGGCTGATGAAAATAATACGTCTTGAAAAGTCCCACATTGCCTAGGATAAGCTAGGGAGTGGGTGTTAGTGACTATATAATAAGCTTTAAGTCCATGATGTTCCTTGTCCCAAGTCAAAGACACTTTGAGCTAATGTTTGACTTTTCTTATACTTTTGTAGTAGGGTGTTGTGAGGTGTAGTAAAATTCTTTCTCTAGGGAGTATGGGTGTACTTAGGGTCAAAGGGTTGAGAGTGTATTTAGTGTGTTGTACAAATTTGCTCATAGTGATTATTTTCTGGTTACCATTGGACAACGATCGTGGTTTTTCTCCATATTAGGAGTTTCCACGTTATATTCTTGTATTTTTGTGTTAATTTTATTTCTTTGTTAATAGGGTAATTCTTGGAGGTAAAAATGGTAATATTATTCATTGATGGTGCGTTTTTTCCAACAATTACAACATAGGCGTTAATAGTTAATACACAAATCAAATAATAATTCACATAATATCTTGTGTATCTGACCACAAATTGATACATGTCTTATCATTCTCAATAATCATTCTATATAACATAATTTACTTAATAAAATCACAAATGTATATACAAACTAATTTTACATTTATAATATATATTCTTCCATGGCGATTTCAGTTGCAATAGTAATAAAGCTATCAAGAAAAGGAACACAAATATTACAAAGTCAATGGCTTGGAAGATAACAATTACATACAAGCATATGTAGGGTTTATTTAAAAAGCAATACAAGAGAATTTATCATTACGCACATGAGTTGTTGAGATCAAATCTTAAGTCAACATTGAAAGTAAAAGTTGAAGACAATTATGGTATGGCAATATTCAAGAGATTTTACGTATGTTTGAATGCATTCAAAGATAGTTTTATTGTATGTCGGCCCATCATTGGTTTAGATGGTTGTTTTCTAAAAGGCTACTATGGAGGTAACATTTTATTTGTAGTGGGGAGGGATAGTAATGAATAAATTTTTCTAGTAGCTTATCCTTTAGTTGAAGTATAAACTAAGGAATCATGGTCTTGGTTCTTGAAACTATTAAATGAAAAGAGTGTTGAGTCTATACCTCATGTGAAACCTTGTTTTTGTAAAGAACTCAAACTAACCTCTATAAAAGAAAAAGTGCATACTTCTCAAAACAGTTTTCAGTGTAAAGCTCTTCTTCTCAAAACAATTTTTCTCCTAAAAAGTTCAATTTTCTCTCCTCAATATCTCACCCTAATTTAATATTATCCTTGATTAAAGGATGTCTTTGGAATGATTGAAGAGGAAGGTACCAATCCCACCGATCAAACCCCTGAGTAGTGTAAGTTTCTCTCCCTCTTTGTTCTAGTGAACCTCAATCTATTTTTGTTGTTTTTTCTGAAATCTTCTAGTTTGAATGTGGGTTTTTGTTGCTCCTATGAATTGGTTGAGTGCTAATGAACATAATAACCATGCCTCTAGATCGTAAAGAGTTATCAAGTTGTTGAGGAAACCTAAGGGTACCCTTTTGAGGTAAGGGAAGCAAGCCTTTTCATGTAGTTAAAGCGTTTTTCAGTGAGTTGAAATAGGAGATTATGTGATTGATGGCATGGATTTACAATGTTTGAAAGTTTGTTTTTAAATTGGAGTTGATTGAGATAATTGTGGATGTCTTAAATGATTGAAATGGTTGAGAAAATGTGTAACTTGATGTCTTGTGAATTCTCTGCATTGTTATGCTCAAAAGGGGTTTCGTATAAATGGAGTGATTTTAACTAGAAGTTGGTGTTTTAGTATAAAAAGTGTGGAAGCAATTAGACAAATCAATTTGAGCATCTCTATGTAGAAAAATCATATTTTGTCCTTGTCCTTGTAAAATTGAGTTTTGTTGTTAATAAGAAATTTTCTATGGGACCTTTGATTGACCAAATTTAGTACTCTCAAGAGTGATATATGAGGTATATGAATGAATAATAATGACGTAGATTGTTGAATGTGATGTTGTGACGATGGAAATGGTGATGTATAATGCTTTCCCAGGGAGGACATTTTATCAAATGTGATTCACTAGGGTGTGCCTTAAAGTAGTGACTATTTCATTTTTGTGAAACTATCCTGAACTCTACTAACCCATTCATACTCATGTAAAGGAGAATGATTAGGTGCCGAAAGTGACATGAGGTCTTGTCATAAGAACAATTCTAGGGTTCTTATGACTGTGACATAATTCACCTTGTATGTGGCAGATCGATAGGACAGCTCAATAGAGAAATGTAAACCATCACAAAAGCGTGGCTTCTCAAATTTGACTCAAGTGCACGTATCCAAATAAATTGAGCCTACAAATTTTGAATTATTTTTGTTAACTGATTTAATCGTTGAAATTTCTATCCAATGTACAAATTAAAAGAATTCTAGTATGATGTGTTATTTTGGTGCTTTGTTTTTTGCTATGTTTATTTTCTCTTCTTGCAATGATCACCTTGTGGTGTGAGCAAATGATGATATATGTGTTGATGTAGGTGTTAATGAATCTCTAGATGTGGAGGAGACTTTTGTTTGATTTTATAGGACAACTTATATTTTTTGTGTTCCTCTTTGTTGTTGGGGAAAATTATGGACTTTATAGTTTTCGTGCATATAGTGTGTTTTTTAGTTATACTCCTTTTGAAAAACTGTACCAATATATCATACTTGGTGAGAATTATCTGTTATGGCTTATTAAATGTAATTTTTTTTAAATAGTTTTTCACTATTAAATGGAATTCTACGCCTCATGCAAAAGGATGTACAACATTTTGGTGTATTCTGTATAGAATGATATGATTCTATAATTATTTGTTGCATCTAGTATGTTCACCGTGAATATTTTGAAACTGTTTTCGGTGAAAAGTTTATATTTGAGACAAAAAATTCATTTTTATAAAAGATCTTTATTTATTTTACAAAAATACATATACAGATATAATTACATTATAATTGTATAAAAATTTAATTATAATTATATAATAATATTTACAATAATTAAATTAAATATGAAAGTTTAATATAACATTATCTATCTATTAGAATTATTAATGTAAGTAATCTTTATTTAACTTGTTAGTAATCTAACTATTAGCACTTTAAAATATTAATAAGTTTTTTTTATAGATAATTATATAATAATTGATAAAACATATATTTATATAACCCTTTTACTTAATTATTTTACAAGTATAAAAATATTTTACATAAAAAATTGAATTAAAATATTATATTTATTAATTACTAAAAATATTAATAAAAATAAAAATACCTTATATTTTCTATTAAAGTAAATGAAAAATTAAACACATTCCTGTTATAATTTTGATGCTATAAAAAATTATAAATTCTTTTATATTTTGACGAAAATTACATTTTAAATAAATATTGAACTATATTTATATTATTTAGAAGATATCTTGAATAGAAATTTAAATTATACTCTTAAAATTTAATGTTATAAATATATTTTTTATTATTTATTATATAACTATCTAAAAGAATTAATTAATATCTTAAAGAACTAAAATTTATATTATTAAAAAAATTAAATTTCAGAAATACTATTAAATGTTACAAAATTTAATAATTTTAATAGATTCATAATAATATTACATTTTTATATTTAATCATTATAATTAGTATCATGTTAGTAGAATATTATTATAATTAAGTTTTAAAATACTTATAAAGAAAATCCGTGTGGAGAATAAGATATTATTGCAATGCGTTTTTTTTAAAATCATTATTAAAAATATATTAATAACTTTTTAATAAAGAATTAAATATACATATTATCTAATTGATTTAAATAATAAATTTATGATAAAATAAAAGGATAATATTAAAAGTAAGTTTTCCATTTCATTTTAGAGTAAGTAGATTTTATATATGTCAACAATTAAATATAAAATTTAATGCAAATAACATTGAAGTAAACAAAATAAATTACACAGCACGCTTTAAATGTCTGACTGGATTTAAACCCAAACAGTAAAGATGATTCAGGAAATATAATTTTTAATATATAACTAAAAAGGAAAAATTTAATGACCATGGCTGTATTCATAGAAATAATCGATACGAAATAAATTATTTTTAAATATTTTTAAATATGACATCATTTAACTCTTAATGAAGAATGTAACGCATCATGAAAATCCAGTTTCACCTCCACAAGTAGAACACAATCCCATAAGCTTCCCCAATTCCCTTTCATTGCTCTATTATTTGTTAGTAACAACCAATTTCTGAATTTCTTTCTAAAAAAACATAAAACAAAAAAATAAAATAAATCTCTCTCTCTTCACAGTGTGGTATAAACACATGCAGCCACAATTGTATAAATCCACAGAGAGAGCTCAGTCCGAAGAACAACACAGATTCGTAAAAGAGAGAGAGAGAGGCAGAAAGAGAAACCTCTCCTTATTCATTCCGCATTACCACCTTTGTGTCTGGTTTTCTCTCTCCTCGTATCGTTTTCGATACAGAGAGAAGAGAGTGAGAAATGAGGGAGCGTGGTTTCTTCTTTTTGTTCTTCTCCCTGCTTCTTCTTGCGTTGAAGGTGAGAGGTTCAGGTTATGCTGAGAATGGTGATTTTTTCACGGGCACATGGGTGCTGGACGAATCGTACCCGCTCTATCTGCCGTCCACGTGTCCCTTCATCGAGCGCGAGTTCAGGTGCGAAGGGAATGGACGACCTGATCTGATTTACACCCATTATCGATGGCACCCACTTGCCAGCAAATTTCTCAGGTTGGCACTCTCTTATCATTTCTCTCTCTTTTTCTTTCAGACACTTTTCAGAATAATAACTAACCCTAATTATTCATTTATTACCACTCTTTTCTTTTCAAATAAAATTGCTTCCCCATTTCTGACACAAACGCAGACCTTTTTCTTTACTCTTTATTTTATATTTAGACCACCATTTTTAAATCATTTTTAGATAATCTAGTTTAATTCCTTGTTATAGATTACAATAACTTTCACCAGGTTTTCCTTTTGGTTCTCTCTACTTTAATTTCACAAAATTTGTCTTCTTTCCTTTTGGATTTCATAAGTATTATATTAGTTCTTTTATTTTGGACTGGTTGACTTCAAATTTTATGTTTAACCAAAATACGTGTTATAACAGTTACATGTAATTTTACGTTGAAATTGAAGAGTTATGTGTGTGGTGGACCCTAAAAAATTCTTGGTAACTGATTTATTTTTGTGAGCATTGAGATCAAAATAAGTTTTATGCTGTACGACAACTAAAGATTCTTTAAAGACTAATAAATGTTTTCTCGTTTATTTCAAAATGCATTTTAAGTTTTCTTTTATTTTATTCTTTTTATTTCTGCGTCACATCGTATATTTAAAGCATAAATAGCAAAAAATTATTTAAAATTTTCAGAAATATAACACTGAAAATTGAGGGGGAGAAGTATGTATTAATTAGTACTTTCGGTCGACAAATATTGAGTACTTATATTTCGAAACGTATGAAAGTAATGACTCTCAATTAATGTATATTATATTATATTATATATATATATA
>Ga0214543_1006459_pt1 | contig 20840 bp, 12 predicted proteins | sample CNSS2metaG_FD_160094 | JGI IMG/M metagenome (GOLD analysis project Ga0214543, IMG submission 160094) | Root nodule microbial communities from cowpea collected in UCLA plant growth center, Los Angeles, California, USA - CNSS2 | ecosystem: Host-associated > Plants > Roots > Nodule | place: USA...
ATAAATACAAAAATACAAAAAAAAAAAAAAAAAAAAAAAAAAAAAAAAAAAAAAATATATATATATATATATATATATATATATATATATATATATATATATAACGTTATGATCATAATAAGAGTTCATTCATAAAATTTCAATCACCCATCAAACATAGATCATTATGTTCCAATTCACATTACAATCATAAAGACAAAAATAGTACATATGACTTCCGAAGGATTTTCTATAAAAAAAAATCATACAATAAACATAACTTTTGTAACTTCTGAAGGACTTCGTGTATTAATTAGAACTTGAGATTTTGTACCTATATTATACTCACGCTCCCTCGTCAAAGGCTTTTGCCATCTCATGACCACATCATATACCAAGAGATATAACAGGATAAATCATTCATCCATAGATTTGACTCTCTTCACCAAATCTACAAATGATGACCTCCTTTATCTCACTTTAAATATTTTTCTCTATATGAGTCCAGTACATAGTAGAGTTAGGATAGTCTACTTACTAATTATAACATCAATACACTCCACACACTAACCAAAACATAAGAACATTTCTCCTTAAAAATGGCTACCTTCTCATTCTACCACCCACACATATGTAATATCACAATATTTATTTCGTAACAGATGACCTTATTTCATCCCTTTATAACTATACTATCTTCAAAAGCATATTAACATATCAAGGGTCAAAATATATTTCATACTTCCTCATATATCGCTCAATGAGTTTATTTGCTCGCTCAACGAGTTACTTATAGAAAGTACTCGCTCAACGGATAAACAACCCGCGGAACAAGACAAGCACTATAACAAAATATACAGGTTGATTCATCCAACAAGTCTACATCCCCCTGAGTCTCTACCAAACTCAAGTTTGACTTTCACGTAGTGAGAGTCTAATTGCCCAACAAGCAAACCTCTCCTAACTATCGGCCAAACTCAATTTCATCATTCGCTCAGTGAGAAGGGGCTCGCCTAGCGAGTCTACATAACGCGGACACTATGTTCTACATAATTAGACAATACCTCTAACTCCATTATCAACACTCAATTTTGTCTGAGTGAATAAATTTGTTTTCAAAAAAAATGTTTTTAATTAATGGTAATTAAAAAAGGTGAAATGAATTTCTTTACAGATTTTCAAAACATTAATTTTAGGTTTAAAAAGTAATTAAAACATAAAAAAAAGAAATATAGAAAGGAGAGCCCAATTTCTTTGAATTATCACACCTCTTTTCATGAGCCTAACAACCCAATGCTCTTATGTTCTCACCCCCCCCCCCCCCCCCACCCCACTCTTTACTTTTCTACCACCTCTGTTTCACATCTCTCAATTTTTTCGATTAAAGAAATGTGGATTCTAATAATTATAAGTAATGTCTCTTATAATAATTAGAATCAGTATCTATGATATTATATTTGATTTGAATCCTGTAATGTGACGTTATGATGACCAATTTTTTCTTATATTGTTTATTGTAATTAAGGTTAGAATTACATTGGTATTACAATGTGTGTATATAATTACACAATCTGTCATATGAAAGGGATCAGAGAAAAAATAGCTACACTTCTCTCTTTCTTTTACATTACCACATTACACCCACATAAAAATTCATCACCTCCCAATGCTCCTAAAAGTATGGATGACAACATGGTGGGACAGGGATGAGTTTTGTTATCTAATATCCACCTTAGAGAAAAAATTCATCCCCATATCTATACCAAAATCTAACGGATATCAAATTTTTGTTTAATCCCTATCTCCACCAGGTAACAATATATACTCACACACATACCCACTTTCTTACTATTTTAATATTAATTAATTAATTTTTATAAAATAATAAAGAATTACAGTGAAGGAAACATAAATTATTAAATATTCAATATTAAAGAGAATGTTGTTTTTTTTATATCAAATATTTAGAAAGAAATTATAATTGTATATATTTCAAATTAGAATACCAGATAAAATTTTATGAGAACCAAAACATTTATTAAATTTGAAAATGTTAATGAAATCTAGTTGATAAAATTTAAAAATATTTTTAGAAACATATAGAAGGAAAAAAAATATTCAAATTAAAAAATATTTTAAATGTTTGTTTACTTTAACTTTTTAAATTTTGATGAAATCTCTTTTTTTATACACTAATAAAATTTATAATACATTTGATCAAAATCGCACAAAGAACAAAGGATGAAGTTAATAATAATAATAATAATAATAATAGAATTTTAACATAGATCTTTCATCTTTTGAACTTCGATATATGTTGGATGATCATAAAAAAGATCCATGAAAATTACATTAAATTATTATATTCACTACAAAAAAAATTATTAAATATGGTGGTTATTTGGGGTATAAAAGAGCGATTACGACTGTCATATTTTGGGTGGATCGCCGCAACACCTACCATTTAATGCATTGCACAACTAATGACAGTTTTGACCGCCGTATCTTGTGCACAAATAATGGTAGTTAAAACCGTCCTAATTTGTTTATTTTAAAAGAATTCTAATGCGAAATACGACACCAAAAAATGCCATTATTTTTCATTACAGTGATGCGTTATATGACGTTTCAATTGTCATAATTTGAATGTGATTTTTTTATATCATTATTTATTTAACCTGCTTCTCATAAATATTTAACCTATTTTTCATAAATATTTAATTTTCTTTCCATTAATATTTAACCTACTTTCCATAAAATAAAATAAAAATTAAAAAAGAAATTACATAGAGAACATTTTGATCATTAATATTTTCATTCATAATTCATATTCAAAAAGTTGATATTATCGAATACCATCCAAAAGTTTGCATATAGGTTTGCATATTGAAAACAAAAGGATTAAATATGTTTTTGGTCCCTCAAGTTTCAATAAATTTTGAAATTAGTCTCTCTTCGAAACTTTATACCAATTTAGTCATTCATCTTTAGAAATGCATGAATTTAGTCTTTCTTACCAAATTTTGTTAAATTTATTTGACATTTGAAACACATTTTATGATAATATATATATATATATATATATATATATATATTATATATATATATATATATATATTAAAGGTTATTTAATAGACTATGAGGTATTTTAAGCGGCGGTGGGGATGAGTATTATGGAGGGTATGAGAACGACGATGGTGTGGATATGTACATCTCCATCCCCATCCCATCCTCATATCTAAAAGTACATTTTGTTGCTCTTTTGTCTTGAGCATAGAGGTTTTGATTCATAATAGTGACTGTTTTAGTAACTAATAATTTTTTATTTTGTAAATTGGTATCTAAATTAATCATGACTAACAACTTTTGATCACTAAAATTGCACTACTAGACATTCTCATATTACATGGGACTTTTCTTGCAAATTTGTTAAAAAACTTTGCAAGAAAATATTTTTTTCTGTCATTTTTTCTAAAAATTTTAATTGACAAGTAATTCCTTTGTAAGTAATCATTTCCTACAAAATTATAAAATTTGCAAGTATTTCCTACAAAATTTGTTGCGAAAAATGTTTTATACAAAATATTTTGCAAGAAAATTGGTAGCAATTTCTTGCAAATTTTTTTTCACAACAAAATTTGTAAGTATTTCCTACAAATTTTTTTTTTAAAACATAATTGGCAAGAAATATAAGGTTTTTTAGTAATGTTGGTGGTTAATGAAATATTTTCTTGTAGTGCAGACAAGTCTACATAATATAGAAAATTGTTAAGTAATTGCTTATAAATAAAAAAAGATAATATTATTTTTAATTATAAATTGAATTATTTTAATTTGGAACAAAAGTCAGTGTAAATAATCGTAAAAGCAAAAGTTGGCTAATTTTATCACCGCTGAAAAAACGTTTATGCTTTAGTTACTTAAATAAGATATCTAAAATCAATATTTTAATTTGGAATAAAAGTAAGTGAAAATTAAAATATAGAAATATGAATTGTTTAACTTTTTAATCACTAAAACAAGGATTAAAAGTATAAAAGTATAAAAATATGAAATGTTTAACTTTTTTTTAGTCATTAAAACAAGTTTATGGATGGCTTAGTTGAGGTGTCATAATAATGCACCATATTTTTACTAAGAACATATATCCAAGTATAAATATTTTAAATTCAAGAATAATAATAATAACAATAATTATTAGTAGTATTATTTTTATTTTTATTATTATATTACAATACGTTGGGAGTACGTGTATTGGAATATTTCTATTTACGTCGTGCAATAAGAAAAAAAGGAATATGAAGATATTGAAAATCAAAATATTTGCATTTGATGATTGATGGTTGATAATAACTATAATCATGAATAATTGAATTTATATATTCATGGAAATTGCCTTGAGCTGCAAACTTTTCCTTTCCAAGTATATGCATGCAGAAAAAGAAATGCATGTGTCTCTAAATGTAACCATCTTCCAAATTTCATTCTTCCAAGCCATGATTTTTTCTTTTCTTATCACTATATATTACAACATGCTATGCTTCTATTTTTTTTAAGGCTACAACTATGAACAGCGATTTCATAATAGGAATCATTATCAATAATCAAATACATATGCTTATATAGAATTTTTCTTCAGATGCAACTTTTTCCCTTCAAAGTATATATGCAGAAAAAACACGCATTCTTCTGTTCCTATTTATCTTCTAAATTAGTACCTGCACATTCCTAAGATGTCACTAAAATTCTCTTACCTATCCTTTCATCTTCCAACAAAAGTCTATAATTCTCGGACTGTTATTATCATTACATTCCAACCGCTTTAACGCTGTGTGATCTAATTAATGAGTTAATAATTGGTTTAAAACTGATAGGTATTAATTAATTAACACTAATTTATCTCGCCCTATTACTACCTATACCTCTATTTATACCATGCCCTTTCAGTTCACATTACAGAAACTCTCAAAGGAAAATAGCATCATTTGTCTCTCTATACGAATTCAAAGCACACACCATGGCCAAATCAACTGGTTCACTTGTTTTTCTTTTTATATTTCCTCTGCTGTGCAACAACTTGGGTAATTAATTCATGGGTTAAACCCTAAAGTTTCCTTCCTTCTATCTGAATTATCCTTTTACAATTTCCCCATTTTTACTTGATTTTGACCATCTTAAATGTTTGATTAATTGGTTGACCTGTGCAGGAGGGCATGTGAAGTTTGCTTATGGATTGGTGAAAACTCATGAGCTTAATCGAGTAAGTATATGTTGTGGATATGAATATGGATGAAAAAGCTCATAGTTTGTTTTAAATACAGGAAGCCCAGAAGAGTTGGTGTGTGGCAAAAGCTTCATCGAGTGATTCTACACTGCAGAATAACATTGAATATGCTTGCAGCATCTTGGGTGATTGCAAGATGATCCAGCCAGGTGGATCCTGCTTCGACCCCAACAATCTCTTCAACCATGCTTCTGTTGTCATGAATCAGTACTATGCATTCAGCGGTGGAAATGGTTGGAATTGTTACTTCTCAGGATCTGGTCTCATAGTTGTCAGTGACCCAAGTAAGCTATTAACATTACATCTTCCTTTATAACAAAATGGAAACAAGTGTGACATGTCTTCTTTATTTGAGGTTTTTGTTAAAACATGTTTTGTGTGTGTGTGTTGGGATTCTGAGCTACTTCATTTTGTTTTCTTCATCTGCAGGTTACGATAACTGCAAGTATGCTTAGAGGGAATAAACCTGAAGAAGATATATATTTTTACTCTATAGGATATGTTTGATTTCAGAAGTTTATTAGTGTAGGTGCTGTTATGAATAGGAAGTTCATTATTCAGTACTGTGATCTTTCTATATTTCACTAAGTATATCAATGAAAAGTACAATGATTCAGTTATGAGGTTATACAGTGAGAAAGAACCAAAATAAAAAAATTCGATGGGGGCATTCCGAGAATTGAACTCGGGACCTCTCGCACCCTAAGCGAGAATCATACCACTAGACCAAATGCCCGATGTTGATATCACTTAAAAGTAAATTAATTTAATCTATGTTTCATAACGGTTTAGTTTTATAAATGCAAAGATTAACACTAAAATATCAGCTGTCAAACCCGTCTTAGTTTTCATTATGTTTGAAATAATTAAGATGTGAAATTAATTTCAAATGTTTAGTTTTCACATAAGTAAAACAAAAAAGAATTTTCATCTCAGGAACATATATGTAAAATCAACGAGGACAAGATGATGATCATTGCAATCAAAACAAGATTACGCTACATAAATTTTAATTAATGTAAATTCATATGGATTTACACTTTTTTTTTTTAACTTTTGGAGAGAAATGAAATTACCACCATTGCACTGGTATGAAGAATTTAGAACTACCATTTATATCACACTCTATCATATGGCTCTTAGTTACACTTTCAGTTTCGAAAAATTTCCATTGAAAAACTTTTTTTTTTCACGAGATACTTTAAAATTTCTCTTCGGAGGCCTTTGGAAAATTAACAATTTTAATTTGTGCACCGTGCTCCAAAAAAGTTTTGAAAAAAAATTCTTCCCTCTTTTATTTGCATTTAATGGATAACTATTAATTGAATATTTATCTGTTGTTAATTATTAATAACGATGGGGAAAGAAAACTGAAGGAACTAGGAATCAAATCAGTAACCCTCACGGACCAGGAATCAAACCAGCAAACGTTTTTGTCTTTGGAAATTTCTAATTATGGTTATTAAAAGGCTTAAATACCTTTTTTTCCCATTTTTGTAGTGTTTGTTGCGAATGGTCATCTTCACAGCATGTTTGAAATGGTCCTCAGTTTTACCGAATGTTTAAAATAGTCTTCATTCTCGCAATTCGTTTTATTTTGTCCTTTTATGTGACACTGTTTAATTAAGTAACGGAGTATTGTACAGGTGACACGGTTTGTGTTACGTTGCATTGGAGTGTGTTAGGTGTACTGTATAGGTGATCCTTTACCAGTGGCGGATCTTGGCCAATAAATTTGGAGGAGCCAAAATAATATACTCAAAATTTATATTTTTAATTATTTCCACTAATACAATAAAAGTTAATACATAATTTAATATAATTGTAACTAGAAAATAAATCACACATATCTAAAATATTGTTATTTCAAATTTTTGAACTCATCAATAATTAAACTAGAACTAAAATTTTCAGCTATTTTTTTTCCAACTTAAATATGAAAATCTTTCCAAATAATTAATACAAAATTTCTCACCTTTAATTTGTTGAACATTAAGAAAAGACTCATGTAGTTGAACATATGATCATTATTATTATGTTTTAGAATATGTAAAGAAATTGAATTTGTTTTCTTTTCGTCTACATAAATAGTTTCCCTTTTATCACTTTCAAAAATGAATCTATTATTTTATTTTTTATCAATATTTATCACAATCTAATCAAAAGTTCCTAAAAAAGTTTAAAATAAAAAAAAATAAGTTATCACAATTTAATCAAAAATTGAGAGTTCCTAACAAAGAATCTATGACAATCAAGTCACAATTAAAAGTCAATTATAAAACAACACATAGTACATTAATTATTAAAAATTATGTTAATTATTAAACAAATATCCCATCAAGTGAGATAGGAGAATTACTTTTTTTTTTCTTCAATGATAGAAGAGAACAAATGAAACGAAAGAAAAAATAATGAGTTTGTGTCCAACTATTTTTTCTTTCAAAAATTAAAAAGAAAACATGTGAGAGTGAGGGAAAACTCAAAAAGACAATAAAAAACTAAAATATATCTTAATGAATATTTTTATTCTTTATTATATTTGATTTTATGTTTTATTATTCATTATTAATAAATGTTATGCTTTATAGAAAAATAAAAACACACATAATTTAATAACTATTAATTTTAAATATAAATTTCATATAATTTAAAAAATTTGAAAAAAAATTGCAAATTTCTAAATTACATAAAATATAAAAAAAATTTAAAACAAAGGGGGGTCATGGCCACCCCCTGCCCTTTATAAGTTCCGCCGTATGTAAACGGTATCACAGAAAAGGATTAAATAAAACACGAATTGCGAAAATGAGGACCATTTTAAACATTCGGTAAAAATGATGACCATTTTAAACATTCTATCAAAATGAGAACCATTCACAACAAACACTACGAAAATGAGGAAAAAAAATATTTAAGCCTTATTAAAACATGTACTTGGAACTTCTAATTCAAATTTGTAGAAAATCCATTAATATTTTTAATAATGCATCTCTATAGTTTTTTTTTTTAATTTATTTCAGATGGTATAATTTAGAATAAATTTTTTATATGTTTCAGATTTTATATTTCATAATACAAAGAAAAAAAGTGTATTTAAATTTTACTTTTTAAAATAAAAAAAATTATATTCTGAACTGTATAAATAGAAAATTTATGGGAGTACAAAAACAAATATATGGAGGTGCAAAAAGAAGTGGCTTATAAGTGTGTTAGCTTCTGCCGTCACTTTTGTTTTTATTGGTTTTCTTTTTAGATTATGTAATTCATGAAAATATGTTGAACAAGGAAGGGTATTATTTTATATTGATTTATATTTTGAGTTCTTAATAAATTTGGAAATTATTGATCGAGTTTTTCTAAGAATAATTAATATTGTTACAATTGACTATATATTTAAAAAAAATTAAAATGTTAAAATTTTTATTTAAGAAAAAATTGTATAAACAATTAAATATTAATAAAATAAAAATTTTAGCAATTAGATATTACAATAATTAGTACATAAGTAGAAATTTTAAATAAATTTACAAAAGCTTAAACTTGGACCTTCTCACAAAGAATTCATCTCTTATATCAATCTTAAATATATACTTAAAAATAAAAATTATACATATAATAAATACATAGGATATTTTTTAGTATAAAGGGTGTCTTAATATCTAAAATATATTTAAAAAATATATTAAATATAAGCAAACAATCAATAAAATTAATAAAATGTTTAATGAATATTAATAAAATAAGATTTTAAAAATTAGATATGACAATGATAAGTATTTAAGTGAAAATTTTAACTAAACTTACAAAAATTTGAACTTGAGGAAAAAAAACCTTCAATATCAGTATTGAGGATGTACCTGAAATAAAAATTGTGAATATAATGTGTGTAGTATAAGCAAACAACAAATAAAATGTATAATAAGTATTGATACAAAAAAATTGGCAATTAAATTAGACAATTATTAGTATACAGGGATAAGTTGAAACTAATAATAATAATAATAATAATAATAATAATAATAATAATAATAAAATTACAATATTACAAATAATAATAATAATAATATCCTAATAATAACAACAAATGTTAATAATAACAATACCATCAATAATAATAATAATTATTATTATTAAAATTGAAAATAATAATAAAACTAATAACAATAGTAATACTATTAATATCAATACTAATAGTATTATTAATAAATATAATAATAATAAAAATAATAGTAGTAATAGCATTAATAACAATATCAACAAAGTTAATAGTCATATTATTATTAAATGTAACAATACTATTAATATTAATTATGCTGTGAATTAAAATAATACTACTAATAATCATAATAAAAAAATAATAATGCTAATAAATAAGTAAAATAATAATAATAATAAATAACAATAATATTAATAATAATAATAATGACAATGATAACAATAATACTAATGATAAATAGTAATATTACTAATAATTATAATAATAATAATAGTATTGCTAATAATAATAATAATAATAAATACTAATAATAACAATAATATTAAAACTAATAATAATAATAATATAAAAACTAATAATAATAATAATAATAATTATTATTATTATTATTAATAAGATTAAAAATAAAAAAACTAATAATAATAATACTATTAATATTAATACTAATAATATTATTAATTAAAATAATTGAATAATAATAATAATAATAATTTTAATAATAATAATAAATATAATAATAATATTATCAATACTAATATTATTATTAAATTTAATAATATTATTAATACTAATTATGTTTTCAATTAAAATAATACTACTACTACTAATAATCATAATAATAAAAATAATTATGCTAATAAATAATAATAATAATATTAATAATAATGACAATGATAACAATAATATTAATGATAAATAGTAATATTACTAATAATAATAATAATTATTATTATTATAATAATAATAATAATAATATTGCTAATAATAATAAATACTAATAATAACAATAATAGCAATATAAATAATAATAATAATATAAATAATAATAATAATAAATATATAATAATATTATCAATACTAATATTATTATTAAATGTAATAATATTATTAATACTAATTATGTTTTCAATTAAAATAATACTACTAATAAGCATAATGATAAAAATAATAATGCTAATAAATAATAATAATATTAATAATAGTAATATTATCAATAATAATAATAATAGTAAAAATAATAAATGTCATAAATAATAATAATATTGCTACTAATAAAATAATAATATTAATAATTGTAATTCTAATAATAATAAAATTATAATAAAAATAATAATAGAAATGTGTGATAAGTTGTATTTATGAAAATAAGGTAAGATAGAGAGGGTATTAATTTGGTGGTAGTTGCGTAAATTAGAAAAAGTAATAGTGTTATTTTGGACGAAGCACCAAGTGAAAGATGTGAAATGACAAAAAATTCAGAAAAAAAGTTGTTTAGAGATTGACACGTGACAAAGTACATTACTTTATATATATATATATATATAAAATATTGATAGATATGTCAATTGGTCTATTTAGATGATTTGACCCTAACTCACGTGGATTGTATAAGATTTTATTGTTATTTCAATTTCAATATATTTAGGCAAAAATTAATATAGAATAAAACATGTAAGATATTTATTGACAACAAAATTTATTAAAAATTAATTAATAAATAATTTTTCGTTCGAGCAATTTTCTAAATTATTAATTAAACATTAAAAGATACACTTTGTAATACTGGTGCATGTGAATTTGAAGGTTGTTATTACCATTAAAACTTTTATTTGTGATTTTTTAGATATCAATTTGATTCATAATTTATGGGTTAACTTCAATTTACTATTAAAATAAGTTTATTGTTTTATTTATTCACTGAGTGAGTAGTTTGAAAAGAAGTACCACTTGAATAACTTCAATTTATTTTATTTATTCACTAAGTGATTAGGTTAACTTCAATTTATTTTAGTATTCGTATCACTTGAAGATTTATCCTTCTTTGTATTGGAGTAAGGGATGATAAGAGGTTTGATCAGGTTCAAAGGAACAACAACTCAAGAAAATGAGCTCCTATAAGAAATCATCACCTCATAGAATGATAAGGAGAAATTTAAGAAGGGAACTACTTCTACTACTATCAATGTTAAGGACAAGGAATCTTCAAATGGTACGAATTTGAGGACAAATTCTCTTCAAGCTCATGATAGAGGACTATATTTTGATCCAATACAATCCATGAAGATCGAAATTCAAAGGACATGAAGACCATGACTTCGAGCACAATTATATAATAGTTTTATGCAACTAAAACTATTTGTAATTTTCTTTTAATTTTAACAGTTTTTAACTATTGCTTCGCAAGTGAATTTGATGAGCGATGAATCCGATCTGTTTTTGAATTTTCAAGTTATTTTTGGGTCCAATGTCTTTGGGCTTTCTTTTAGGGTTTTTTAGGTGGCTTAAACATTTGTGCGTATATATAGGGGGCACCAAATGCATTTGTAGACACCTTAGATGGTTATATGAAAATTGGTTTTTCATTAAGAGGATTCTCTATGTTCTTAGATTATAACTCTAATTCTTATCAAAGATAGGTTTCTTTGTTGCGAATCTTCCTTAACTTATCAATTTGTTAATTGTGGCTTCTTCAACTCTGGTTCTTATTAAAGATGGAAATCTTTGTGGTGAATCTTCATTGACTTGTCAATCTGCTAGATTGTGACATCTCCATTTCTGTCTTATTATGTGTTCTTTATATGATTTTCTTATTTATATTTTAGAAGAAATTCAAAGTCAGAAAATTGTAGTCTTTCCTCGATAGGATCATATCATTTTGGTATTAAGAGCAAGGTTCTGGTTTGAATTCCTTCTTCGATACCAAATATCATCTAATATCTAGAGCAATGTTTTTGGTTTTATTTCCTCTTCTATCTTATTTTTTGTCATGTTGGGAAACCTAAAACAAATAATTTTATTTTTTAATGTTAGTGTTCTCTACCTTATTTTTGTGTTTTTGTGTTAATTATAGTTCCAATTAACTATTTACTTTAATTTTGTATGAGTGTTGGTGTTTGAAGGACAATCTGCTTAGTTTTGTGTGTTAAACTGCAAAATTGAAAAGAAAAGAAAGAATAGTGGATCCAAGTCAAAAGGAAATAAATATATATTGAAAGAAAAGAAAAAGAAAAAGTATGGATCCAAGAGCATAAACATAAAACTTGAAGAGTTCAACACAAATTTTTACTACATATTTTTTTTGGTTTGTGGTTTATTGATCTATTAAATTGCAATCAGTCTTTTTCTTAGAGTCCCCCTATTGCCTCATTTAAATCTTTTTGGTAGTTCTATTATTTTTTAATTTTATTGGTTTGTGCGTTTTAAAATTTCTTGAAATTTTGTCTAGAGTTTTGTTTTTACTTTTGACCTCTTAAGTTGAGATTTAGATCTCGCAACTTTTTCACATTGATTTGCCACTCTTTGCTTAAGCTACCAGAGTTTTTTGCCAAGTGCTAAAGGGAATTTTAGTGGAAAAAGCAAGAGAGTACTAAGTGTGATACACGAGTGGATTTTTGAGTGAAACATTTAGAAGAGTGGTGAGGTTTTAAATATATTTCATTATTATTTTGTTTTACTAACCTTTCTTGTAGGATCTAGCAATATTGAGCAATACAACATGTTTCAGCAAAGACATTTTTCTAGGAGTGGTTTTACATATGATTTAACCTATCCTACTCCTCACAATGATCATTTGGTAAGAGGATTTGAAAGTACCAAGAGAGTGGCACGAAGAGATACACCTAGTGTTTGTATGACCTTGGTGGAGGATCTTAATGAAATTGTGTCATGCATAGTACATCTAAATGAAAAAATATATGAGCTTAGAAGAAAGCACGAGCATGGCAGCAAATCACTGTTAAGGGCCAAAACAAGTACTAATGCTCTAAATTATAAAGGTTATGGCCATGAAACTCATCAATGTCCTAATTGGAATGCAACTCTCATGAGTAATGAAGACCTCCAAAATTACATGCTATACTTGAAAAGGAAGAAGAAATGACATTGCAAAAATTATATGTGTTGAAAAGAGAAAAATAAGAATGAAAGCTAAATAGTGAACAAGAGCATAAAGCATTAAAAGAAAATAAAGAAAAAGAAGAACACGAAAAGAGAGAGAGAGAGAGAGAGGAGAAATGTGTATGTGTGTGTGCTAACTCAACTCGTTTTGTGTTGTTGCCTAAGGAATAATTGTTTATGAAAGAGCAATGACATCAATAATGGAAAGAAGAAAATATGATATTACATAGGGAAGACTTATTCATTAAGGAGTGATGACATCAATGTAAGACCCGAGAAAATTAAATAGTTATTTAAATAATTATTTAATAATTGTGAGTAATGGAAACCTTTAAAGTATTTAATGTGTGGAACTATAACGTGGAAAAGTACTAGCTCAAGTGGTTGAGAGTACTTTGATTGTGTGTGAGGACTGGGTTTGAGTCTTATGTATGCCACTTGAATGTTATTTAAATTATGCATTTTTTAAGTTATATATTGAATGTTTGACATGATGATAAATTCCTAAAGTTGTAAGAGTTATCACAAATCTGAATTGGTTGAATTGGTTGTACATTGGACTTGGTAATTGATGGGTTGTGGGTTCAAGTCTTGTTAAGAACCAAATTAAACTTCTTTTTAGGTTACTTTTATTTTTGCATGGAATTTGAAAAGGGCAGCTTAACCTAGTTGTCTAAGGGGCTGGAAAATCGGATTAATAATCCACTGAATAGCTATTAAACCCCATTTTATGATAATTTTCGTTTTGGTGAATGAATGAGTGAATAGGGTGCTCATAAGCTAGAGAGAGTGAATTAGTGAAGGGAGAAGTGTTGCAGTTCGTGTGAGCCTTAGACAGAAGGATTCTGATTCTGGTGAATTGGGATTGATTGCAGAGGGAGAGTGAGAAGGAGAAACCAACGTGAGAGTGAGAGCAAGGGCAAGGAAGCTTTTGATTGGAGTACACTCACACTAATTCGAATTTGAAGCGAATTTCAGGTTAGGGGAGTTATTTTCTTGTGTTTTGTGATTGTGTCTGAATAACTATGCAATGCCATGAATTATAGCATGATTTCTGCGTTGTTTCTACATTATTTGATTGAAGTTTCTGGATTTTTCCAGAAATCACCTGGCGGTTCATCCCATACTGCCAAGCGGCACATCAGATTATTGAGTTGTTCTTGTTTTGGCATGAACTGCCTGGCGACGATGAGTTTCTGCTAGGCGACGCGACACTGTTCGCGTTCTGTTTGGTGGTTTTAATGCTGATTTGGGTGAATGTAACAAATTGCTGAGTTCCAATTGATTTTATATAATTGTGTGATGGTTTATTGTCCTGAATTTCCTGTTTGGGATGCTTGTGATCATATTGGAATTTCGTATATGGGAGGTTTGGGTTGAAGCCAAGAAGTTATTGTGAACCTTGGATTGTTGGGCTGATTAGGAAGTAACTGGAATTATGGAATGCGAAAAATATAATATTGTTAAGAGTGGGTGTTGAAAATAATGTAAAAAAATGTGTGGTGGTTATCGAGGAAGAAGAGGAGAGAGTTTGAGATTGTGAGGAATGCAGAAAAACGTGTAAAGAAGTCTGCGTCTGGTATGCTGCCTGGCGGCTCCGTGCTGGCTGCCAGGCGATGATATGTGGCAGCCCAGATTGGATGTTGTACTGTGGGTAATGCGAGAGAGGGAGGAAGCTTTGATGATGGAACAGTTTGGTACAGTGAATGCGAGAGAAATTATGAGTGAGTCGTTGGGAAGAAAGGTAGCTTGAGTGGAGGAATTATAGATGGATAGGAAGTGGATTATACATACATATATAGTGAATTGAAGGGAAGAGTGAAATTGCAATTCATTGATGTCAAATAGGAAATGAAGACGTTGGTGGGGATATAGAATCCGATATAAATAGATGGTGGCAGAAGAGAATAACCATATTTTGTTAGCAAATATAAGTCCTTGAGTTTTGGTATGATAATTAAGAATGATTGAAGGATAAAAGAATGCAATAAGTGGGTTAAGCATGGGAATTGGAGCTAAAGGAAAGCGTTGGTCATTATAGTGTGGTATATTTGGGGGTGTGATTAAAGGTATTGAATTGCTAGCTATTTTCATAGGGTGGATGGAGTTGCTATATTATGATAATGCTCTTGTTAATTGAGAAAACTAGAATAGATGGATTGATCATTGTAAAGTATAGGTACTTGGTTACATTTGATTGTTGTAGACTAACCATAATGAGGATTCGATATTGGAGTCTCTGTTTGGTCCATCGAAATAAGTTATGCGGCAAATTAGACTAATTGAGGTGCTAAAAACCAGTAAAGTACTGTTTCTGGTATGGCGCTTGGCGGTCTACTGATAACCGCCAAGCGATAGGCTTAACGTGAGAGAGCTCTGCACTGAGTGGTGCCTGGCGGCACGGTGTGCCCCGCCAGGCGGTGACTGGAGAATAGTAGCGCTGGAAGGGCGATGGCGCCTGGCGGTGAGTGGGTACCGCTAGGCGGTCTGGAACGATTTCGCCTGGAGGTGTGTGGGCTGAGCCAGGCGGAAATGCTGTTGTTCTTTGTTTGTTTTGTCTTGTGCTTAAGCAATGAGCGGGTAGGTTCTTGGATGGTGGTTAACATGTGATGATATGAGCGGGGAGGTTCATATCCAATTACTCTCACGTGGGGATACGAGCGAGGTAGGTTCGTATGTTCCGTGCTCACATTTGAGAGATGCCACGTGCGGGGAGGTACGGGGCTGGTGGATCACATGTGTTGGACTACGGGCGGGTAGGTCCGTAGAGTAGGACTACGAGCGGGGAGGTTCGTAAAGCAAGACTACGAGCGGGGAGGTTCGTAGAGGCAGGACCACGAGCGGACAGGTTCGTGTGAGCATCATATTCCCGAGTCTGAGGCTAACTATTTGTGTGATTGAAGGCTATAACGCCTTGGGGTTAAGGTCTTGGCCAAGAACTAAGTAGATTGACTAAGATGGGTGTATGACTTATCTTGCTTATGTTATATCTGATATTTTATTTTTCTCAGCTCACCCTTTTTGTTTGTGTATGGCGATGATCGTGTGATTCGTTACACGGGAGCAGATGTTGATACAGGTGATGCTGAGGACGCTCAAGTGACGGAGTGAGGGCTGGCTATAGGATTAGAGCTAGGGGATTTTCACATGTATTTTATTATGTTTTCATTTATGAATACGAATTTTGGGAACTTGTAACACGTTTATTATTTATGTTATAAGTTTTGGCACGTGTTTTCATAAATTTAAATTTTCCCGCGTTTGGGAGTAATAATAATGCGACTTTTGATATATTTTATTTTTTTTATTATTTATTTTAAGTAATATTCCTTAGGGATGTTACAATCAACAACAGAAAGAATAAAGTATGATCTAGAATAAGAACACAAGCTTGGAAGTATATGTACATGAGTTAATTTGTTTTTCCATCCCCAAGAAACCTGAGCAATCAAGATCATACATGTAATTTTGGTGTTTGTCTGGTCAATATTCTTTTGTTTTTGTTTGAGCATAACATTCTAACTTTAAAGTTGTTTGATGTTTTCTACAAGTGGGTATTTGACCATAGAGGCAGACCTCCACAAACCTTTCATAATAAGAGATTTTTCTCTTCCCGGATCCAAAACTCATTTAGCTAGAACTTTTATTTAGGATTATTTAGGATTTGTGTTCTATGATTTATGTTTGTGTTTGTGTGTTTGTGAGTAGTATCTTTTAGAATTCGTGGTCGAATTGTCTCCAAGAAGGGGAAGATGATGAGAGGTTGATAAGGTCCAAAGGATCAACAACTCAAGAGAAGGAACTCCTATAAAAAATCATCCACCTCATTGAAGGATAAGGAGAAATTTAAGAAAGAGGGAGCTATTTCTACCACTACCAAACTTAAGGAGAAGGAATCTTCAAGTGGTATAGATTTGAGGATAAATTCTCTTCAAAAAAAAGGGTACGATAGAAAACTATCTTCTGATCCAATACAATCCATAAAAATTAGAATTCAAATGAGATGAAGATCATGACTTGAAACACAATTATAATATAGTTTTATTCAACTAAAATATTTGAAATTTTATTTTAATTTTAATAGTTTGTAACTGTCACTAGATCAGTCAATTCGTTGGGCGATGAATATGTTTTTCAATTTTCAAGTTATTTTTGGGTTCGTTGTATGTGACCTTTCTTTTAGGGTTTCTTAGGTGGCTTAAACATTTTTGCGTATATATAAAGGCACCAAATGCATTTGTAGACACCTTTAATGAAAATAATATGAAAATTGGTGGATTTCTTTGTTTTTGGATCAGAACTCTTGTTCCTATCAAAGATGGATTTCTTTATGTTGATTTATCAATTTGTTAGATTGTGGCGTCTCCAACTCTAGTTCTTATCAAAGATGGCAATCTTTGTGACGAATCTTCATTGACTTATATCAATATACTAAATTGTGATGTTTCCATCTTTGTCTTATTCCACGTCCTTCTCTAATTTAGCTTTTGTTTGTGTCTCTTAAGGATTCAAATTTAGAATGATTGTCACTAATGCAAAATGGGTCTTTCATGTCACCATTTTAACGCCAACACAATAAACAACCAACGTAAAAAATGACTAGTGACATTTTTGTAAATAAAACGTCAAAAATGACATTGGGCCCCCTAAACCCTAACGTCAATCACAAAAAATGACGTCAGCTTCACTATACCTCGACATCAATGGACGTTTGTGTCCGTAGCCCCGATGCTAATTAAGGTTATGTAAGCTAAACCCTGACGTCAATTGACGTCTAATGTGCACAACCCCGATGTCAAATTTAATTTTACATAGCAACAAGAAACCCATTTTAATGTCCTCTTCCCTGCCATTGCAGCGATGACAATGAACCTTTCGTAATGAGTTTTTGGTTCATTTAAACTCAAATGCTTGTTGATTTCTTGGTTCCCTACTAGTTCTTGCGTTTTGAACCGTTTGTTTTCTGGATTTTCATATTGGTTTAGGCTCCAACACTCCCTTGCAAATGGCAGCGACAAACCTTGCAAGCAATGACAACGATGACAATTAACTAAGGTGAGTTGGGAAAGATTCAGAGGTCATGTGCCTCGCTCCCTATATATGTAGCTAGTGGGAACCAATCTAGGAGTCCACGTAAGCTCAAGGTATTCTCATTTTAACACCTAGAGCTTAGCCCCAAGAGGTTGTGAACCTAAACCACATAATGTCGGTACCCGAGGTATGGAGGTTGGTTCCCATCTTAATGTTGATTCACTTCCACAAGACAGTCCAACTATTGTATTTGAAATTTTGTGTGGTAGAGGCTTTTGGTTCTTTTACTGTTGGAAATTTAAGTAGCACATAGTACCACTGAGGTTTCTTTTTGTCGTGTGAAGGATGATAATATTCATGTTTGCATCATTGCGAGTTATGCAGTCGTTGTTGTATTTTATATAATTTTATTATATAAAATTATTATTCTCTATTTTGTTATTATTGTGGATTAACATTAATCAATAAATTATATTATTTGTTAGTATAAATTATATAGTACATGGTTATTAATTTTATGGATAATATGTAATCTTGAGTTTTTGATGAATGGTCTATGATGTGTTGGAATGTTCAATGAACGGTCTGTGATGCACTTGAATATTCAGTAACCTGTAGAGAGGTCATTGGTTTCTGTTGGTAAGGATATAAAATTGATATCCCATTAATTAGTTAATTAGTTTTTAATATAGAGAAATAAGACATTTGATACGTGCTTGTGAGCATTTAGTCTTTTGGACATACCTATCGGGAAGAGAGCAGTATCGTCTCACACGTAAACAATTTTATGTAATCTTTCATTGATTTTATTTGAAAGATTAGATATCAATTTTTCATTTATATTGTTTCTAATTATTGATCTGGTACGTTTCTGCATTCTACTATTATTAGTAAGAACTACTCTTAATATTTAGGTATCATTTATTATATCGATAGATGATTTGATGTTTTTTTGATCTGTTTTGATTTCATAATCTAACAGTTGTGTCATAGATATTATATTATGCAAAATTTGTGCTGAGAAAGTTGTTTTGTGAAGAAATTTGGCTAAGTTTGGAAACAAATTCTACAAATTAGCTCCATGTATAAACTAATTTTAACTTATAAAGAAGTAAAATTCATTTTTCCTTATTTTTTTTTTCTCTCTTAAAAGTGTTTGAGTGAAGTTTATCCAAACATGTTATTTCTATTATATGTAGTTATACCTGTGTAATTTGTGCTTTAGTCTTAAGAAGTTGAGTAAATAGGGTATGAGTTTGAACTTAAAAGATATCTTTCTAATCAGTGTTTGTGATGCAATTTTGAGTTGTAGGTTTGCACGCAACGGTGATGGAAACGTCCTTATGGAGTTGGCCTCCTGGTAGCTGGATTAGATGAATCAAGAGCTCACCTTTATTCCAATTGTCCCAGTGGAAACTATTTTGAATATCGGGTTTTTCTTATTGGATCTCGCTCTCAATCTGCAAAGACATATTTTGAACAAACATTAAACAAAAAGAAAAACGGACGTTAAATTTTTTTTTATCATAGTGTTTGATATTTTTTATTTTGTGGAATTTTTTTTATATCTTGATCCACATATGTTAAAATCAAACTCTATTCAGCCAAATTAATAATAATAGTTTTTATTTACTAAAAATGTAATTTTAATATTATAAATTTTAATTTTGTTTGCATACGCCACAGCCTATCCATTTCCTTTAATAACTTTCTCATATTTGGAAATTATCGTAAAGCTCAATGATATATGAAAATATGAAAGAGAATGCACACACATTATATGGTCGAAACTCAAGGGTTCTAGAGAAGCAACGATAGTAATGTATGCTGAAAAATACTAATTCATGAAATATAATTCTCAAAAATTACAAAACTAAATTTTGCAACAGCTTTAAATATATTTTTACTCTTCCAAAATTGGTTTCTTTGGGAAATTTTCTGTAAATTTCATTATGATATTACTTTTTTTACAAAAATATGTGAATTTTGGTTTCTTGCCTCAGATATTTTCCTTCATTTTCATTTCTCTAAAAATTTGAATTAATGTTTTAATTGTTTAGTATTGATTTTAAGATAGATTAGTAATATTTATTTCACGAAGCTTTTGGATAATTTTTTAAGTGACACGTGTTAAGATTATATTATAATGTGTCATTTGACATGTATTTAACCTTTTATTTAATATATAAGTAATTAGTTATTATCATATAACATTAGGAATCAAAATTCGTAATTTTCAATTTTAAAGAATTTCTTTTTACATGAACGAAAATCAAAACTCATTTATTTGACAGAATTTCAAATATATTTAATGTTTTCTTAAAAATTTGTTATGCAAACACTCAACTGATAAAATGATAAAATTGGACATGTACGCTAAATTTCTAACATGATATAGATATCATTTTAATTTCTAAAATTAAAATTAATTTC
>Ga0214543_1006461_pt1 | contig 20833 bp, 9 predicted proteins | sample CNSS2metaG_FD_160094 | JGI IMG/M metagenome (GOLD analysis project Ga0214543, IMG submission 160094) | Root nodule microbial communities from cowpea collected in UCLA plant growth center, Los Angeles, California, USA - CNSS2 | ecosystem: Host-associated > Plants > Roots > Nodule | place: USA...
GCGTAATGACGATGGAGAAGGAGAGCGCACTCCAGAGCTTCCACCAAGCGCACAATCCCCAAATTTTCCCAACCTTTCTTATTTTAAAACCCTAAACCTAATTTCAGAATTTTGATATGTTTTAAAAAAAAAATTCCCAGCTTAAATTATAAAATATCTAAACCTAATTTAACATTTTAACTTTCCCTAAACCTAATTTAACTACACCTGTCATTCCACGTCACTGTTTTCCTGCCAAATCACTGTTCAATAACTGGTCAACCTTGTCATATCACTGTACACCTAACGCCGTCAACACATATTTAACGGAAAGGGCAAACTTGAGACTTTTAAACTAAAAAGGGGACCAATTTGAGATTTTCAAAAATTCGGGTACCAATTTGAGATTTCGAGTCCAAAATAGGGACCAAAGACATTATTAAACCTTTTTGACTTCCGAAAGTCAACTTCTAGTGATACATTTTGACTTCCAGAAGTTGACTTCCAGCGATATATTTTGACTTCTGAAAGTCGACTTCCAGTGATATATTTTAACTTCCGAAAGTCATATATTTTGACTTCCGAAAGTTGACATCCAAAAATAATTTTGGGGATGTGATGTCCGTGAATTTCCTTAAATAGTCAAAGGATTTTTTTGAAATTTAAAAAAAAAATTGGTGTAGAAGAAATTTTGGAAATGCAGGAAGAAAGACCGCAACAAAAACACCAATCCGACCCAGTAAATTTTGGCTGGTTCCAATCCGCAAATTTGTCACCCGTGTCTAATTCTTTTATAAAATATTTTCAGAATAATTTTAATCCCCTAAATTAATTGACATTTTTCTTCAATGGAATTGAAATAATTGTGTAACAGTAGTTAAAACTAAAGGAGATTACGTACTAGCAGTGTAAAGTAATATTGCCCTGCAATCATAAATCATCTTGAATCACAAGTTGATTAACTTTTCAAATAAAACTTTAAAAACTCATACCAATAAAAACGTAATATCAGGTTTCGTGATAATTGAAGACACTGATAAGAGCACAGTCGACAGTATGAAGTTCTATGGCCAATTGAACCGACCATCATACCATGATAATTGAAATTAAAACAAATATATGACGAGTGCAAAATAAATCAATATTTGAAGGAAATCTGCATAGAAAGAATGATGATAAAACCATAACAAAATAGATATGGCACTAAAAAGGTTACTACATATACACTAACCAAATTCAACTACAAAATATAGATATCGACTACATAAAGCCTAGCGTCTAATCAAAGCAAGATGTACAAGGAAACTGGAATCTACTTAGGCATACTTTCCGCCAAGCAGTTCTGCTATAATCCATCCCTGTCAAAACACGACACTCTTCTTATAGGTGTTTTCTCATGGATTCCTTCAACCTTTGGCAGACAACAACTTATATAAACTTCAACTTTGTCACATTAACATGATCAGCTGAATTACCTCCCATTTTATTAGATGAGTTATTGTTGGCTTTCAATTTGTGTCTCTTCCTCGTATTGTCTACTTTGCCGGTTTGATCAGTTCCTATGGGATTGCCTTCCCAACCAGTTTGTTGTTTGACGGTTTCAAGGTCAAGAAAAGAAAGCAAGCATTGGATCACCAAATTCAAGACTCGATAATGTAACAACCAAGAATAAGATTACAAAGAATACACAAATTATACATATCAAAGTGAAGATCATCATTCTGTGTGGATGTACACTACAATTCAGACAACCAAATCAACTCCAATCTTACCCTACAGAAAAAAACAACGCTACAAGAGCAGTAAATAAGTAGATTACATCAGGGTCCAGCCAACCCATAACTGATCGGTATCATACAAGATTAGGAAGACACTCAGTTAGCACCAAGCTCATCGTACCCAGGAAACAGAATCAATTTCATCCCTTGCGGCTTTATATAGTTCAAGCCTTTTCGCACACTGCTGTCTCCTCTCCATCAATGCAGGGTCTTCATCTAACATTTGCGACAGCTGTTTACCCTATAGCAGGTAAACTCTTATCAACAATATATTCGAATTACTTAAAAATTGATCACATAATTAATGTCCAACATTACAGAGTTGGTTATATGGTGTCAAACATCAAAACAAAGGAGGATTAACATTTGTCTGGATACAACTCTGTAATTCGCCTTAGCTTCCAAACTTTTCACAAAGTGTGCCATGTTAGGACTAATTTCATTAACAGTGCTAAGCTCATTAACGAAATAAAAGGACTTATCAATATTTATTATCATTTATATTAATAAAATTTAAACTTCAGAAGCATACTATCCAATGAAAGCATACTATGTAATCCCTCCAAGAGTATGTCACTAACCCTAACAAGTATAAAGTAGGTTTTGTCTAAAAAGTGTGAATATAAGATAAATAAAATATTAGAGGCAACTCAATACTTAGGGTTGATGTTGTCACAATCTGGGTTATAACTTACAGCTTCACTGAAGTTACTGAACTTCAACAATTTGTATAGTACAATTGCAAGGTATGGGACTTCCCTCCCACTCTGAAAGTATGAAATTATAATTTGAGGTTAACAAGACCCTAGACTCTGCAACTACAAAAGAAAAATTTAATGGTGTGGCTCTCCTCAGGTTATTATCAATAGGGATAAAGGTTTACGTAATCTCTTCAAGGTAGCAACACAAGTGTGGTGACAGACATTGACTATTGCAATGTCTGCCCAGGATTAGTTGGAGTGGTTTAATACACAGCTACCCTGTGCGGATGCCGGTGGATATGGTGTATGGGATCTAGTGTAGGCTTTATGAGGCCTTGGGCTCTCCAACTACAACAGTTGGCCTTCGAAGGGTGATTTACCTAAAGTTATGATTCTCCATTAAGGAAAAAAGCCTTTGGAATTGTGTGTAGAAAAGAGATAAAAAGAAAGAAAAGAGAACATAGAATATACCTCCTTCTTCCCTATTTGTGTGTAGAAATGGTTTAGCAAAGACTGTTTTGCTTGTCTGACCTGGCAATAAACAACAGCCTTTGGAATTGTGATTCTAAGCGTGTCTGCAACCAACCCTATATATGATGACACATTTGATGCAATTCTCCTGAAATGACCCTCTGCATAACGATCAATGTTTGCGGGGGCAGGAGTTGCAGATTTTTCCACTTCTTGAGGAAGTCTCCGGAAGAAATCCACAGTGAGATAAGAAGATTCCATGTCTACAAGCCGAAGATTTGTCTTCTTACTCTCTTCACGAAACCTTTCTAAAGCCTCATTTGCTGCTGCAGCTAGTTCAGCTTGAAATGTTGGAAAGCGTTTCAATTCCTGCAGTAAAATATTAGTATCTCCGCAAACTATGCAAACAATTCATGAACAAGGTAAAACATACTTCCAAAAGTTACCTGAGTTTCTGCTATTGATTTCCTCACAAGTTCTTTTAGAACAAAGTTAACCTACAGAATCAAGATCAGTCAACTTGATTATTTGTATTAGATCAAAATTAAAAACCAGAGAATACAAGTGGAATGCATACAGCATCAACTGAAGCTTCAGCAGGGCCTCTAAAGTAACCAAGAGCCCCCTCAATCAAGCGCCTGTAACCTTGCTCTGGGGCAATCAAGTGAGGTTGATAACCATCAGCCTCTGACACCACTTTCCTTACATTCTGGAGAGAAAGATGCCGATCAAATGGAAGCTTCCGTAAAGCAGCAGGAAGCTGATTGTCAAAGACATTATATATCCTATCTCCTCCAGGACGCCTAAGAACAATAAAGAACATTATTATTTAAATAGAGACCTATCAACTAGCTCGTCATCAATGACCACAAACTGACAATCTCCACAATCAAGTCAATCAATTTTTGGCTATGTTCACTTTAGCTTATGCAGTGGGCAAACCACATCATAAAAGTTTGCATTGTTGATAGCCATTTCCATTCCGCAAAGTATCAAGAAGAAGTATATCATTAATCATTTCAGGTAATAAATAGTAACACTAAATGTTGAAAATCTCACATCATCTACAAATATGATCAAATTATAATATATAAGCAGATGCAAACCTCACCTTATAAGTCAATTATATACAGTAAATGAGATTTAAAGTCGAATTTTTAATAGGATATCAAAGTCTATCCCAATGAGATATGTTGGGTCTATCATGCCAATTATACCTACTATTGGACCATCCATGAATATTCATTTACCTATCCGACATGTCAAGTCCTCAACAAGAGGTGTCTTGAAGATCCCACATCAACTAAAGAATGGCCAATCATAAGATGTAAATGGGTGCAAATCTTACCCTACAAAACAATTTTGAGGTTATGTTGGGTTGTCAACTTCATAAGACAATTTTGACTTCCTCGAGAAACTGGATATAGTAGTTTGTCTAGAATATTAGCAGCCCAAAAAGCAAAACAAAGGAACTAGATAGTTGAGAAAAAGAGTGTGTATTATTTCAAGGCTGCAAAATCTCATATGGTATAGATCACCCATCGATGTTGAAATATCGAATACTTCAAACCATATGATTTTTGGTAAAAATATCTCCATTTAGGAACAATAAACACTGACCATTGATAATCAGTGCAGTGGTTCAATATTATTTTTGAGGGATCAATAGAATGGCTGTAAGAATCCCTGAAAACAAGCTCAATGAGCACATACAATAGAAAACACCTCTCCCCGGAAAAAAAGCTCCTCAGAGAAGATACTTTCTCTTCCCAGCTAAAAGCCTAAACAGACAAAAATAACTCTTCTCCCCTTTATCACACCAACCCAGCCTCACTCCCTTCAGACATGCTAACAACCTGGCAACTCAGCTCGTCCACAACCCAGACTCCTTATAGTCCAATAGCTGGCCTTTTGATCAATTATCTAAAGCAATTCCTGCTACTGTAGCATTAAGACTAAGGATCTTATCAATAGCCTTCTTGTTGGCTTTTGTGCAGGCAGAAAGTTAAGATACTTCTCAGGGACCTGTGTTCAATGGGCTTGCCCAAGACAGAGGAGAGGCTACTATAAATCCTAAAGATAAGTTTAAACTGATGGGAAGAGATGGAAAGGAATGACAGTGGGATGGTAACTATGTTTCATTTTGCGCCATTCTAATTATTCCAAACACAGACTAGAAGTTGGTCAATCAATTGATGTTGAAGGATATAAATTTGTGAGGAAAAAATTTAATAGATTTCCTTAGATTGAGTAAAGGAAAAACAAAAACCCCTTTAGTATAAATGAGGGTAAAATTTACAGATTTTGTTTGCTTAAGTGCGCATGGAAAAGGACTTTTGTTTTGAAAAGAGATGAAAATCTCTGCAGAATCATCTCAATTCTCAGCCCATGATTTGGAGCTGCAACTCCACTGCAATCCATACATCTATAGAGACCAAAGCAAATGAACTAGCAACAGATCTATGCAATGTTACTCTCCACTACAGCAGCACTGTTATTTTGCCGTATTAGCTACTAAATGCATAGAAAATTTTTAATTGAGGTTGGTATTTAAATTCCTTGTTATGATTTGATATTATACATGTTTATCCCTTATACAATCCTACGTAGGATCTACAAGTTTCATAACCTTGGTAAACTCTTATTTGGATTCTCTAAGAAAAAGACAATAATCTTATTCACTAGATCAATTTTAAGTATATGCTTAGCTCCCAAATCTGGAAGAGAAATGAATCAATTTCATTCACCTTCTACAAATCCTTCCAATCAAAGATGTTTATCACCTATACCCTCCCTTCCCCTTTTCAAATTGCCCTCAAACATAGCATAAAAATGGAATACAGTAAAAGAAGAAGATATTTACCCTCCATCTAAATGCTCCTTGAATATCCTTTCAAATGCTCGGCAAAGTTCTAGGATGGTGTATAATTGAGCCTGAATAAGAAATCAACATTCAACAAATACTCAGAAGGACATCATGGAAAGAGTTCTACTTTTCAAAGAAAAAAGAGTTATACTTTTCAAAGAAATCATCACAAGTTTAAACCACTCACTCCAGCATCAAGAGCAATAGGCCTCCCGAGATGATCCATCTCTGATTCAAGTTCCTCAATGCTTTTGTTTATTAAAGATGTTATACTAGGTATCCTTGCCCTAATTACTGACTCCAAATGCTGCAAAATAAGTTCATGGGATTAAAAGTACAACTTATCTCAAAATAGGATTAGCAAAGAGTAATCTTCAAAAAGAAAACCTGTGAGAGAAGTTTTGCAAGGTATTCTGAACCCATTTTATTGGCCAAGTGCCCATAATCAGAACTGGAAGCAAAATACTCGCGCTCCTTACGTCGAGCAACAATCATATCAACATTTCTATTGATATCCGCTTGGGATCGATTTACTATCCCAACCCAAGGATGTTGCAAACGATAAGACCTTCCTTCAAGGACCTTGAGGGAATAAAAGCGAAAATAAGGATAAATTAGTATAATTTTACAGGCACAGTTCAAAGTTTAACATTAAAGGTATATGCATCAAATAAAAAAGAAAGATTACATCTAAAGCATTAGTTCCTTTGTCCATCAAATCTAGCTTTGTCAACACCCCGAATGTCCTTTCACCTAGCCAGATTACAGATAAGCTTTAGTAAAATATGACAAAGCAAGGTAATAATGTCCATTACATGAAGCAATCAAAAGTACCTGTGGGATCAACTTCCCGAGAAAGTTTAATAGCATCAGAAGTTGCAATATCTTGATTGGCTGGTGATATTGCTAATATGATGCAATTAGGCTGTTGAACGTAAAGTAATTGATTAAAGAAAATATTGAACTTGGCAGTACATCATGTGAGTAGTTTATTTTAAGATACGAGGAAACAAAACACCCCCATCAATTGAAATATAGAGAAAGCAATGTTGTTCAGAAATAGACATTTCACAATAATAAACTCACAATAAATGTTAAACAAAAGGACATAATACATGAAATTCTGATGTACCATTAAATTAAGTTGTAATAAGATTTAAGTAATACTCTAAAGAGCTTCACAACAATATAGCAAACTACCAACTGATTCCCAGACTTGTGACATAAAACAAACGAGAAAGTTAACACATTATTGTTAACTGTTCAATTAAGTCATAGTGAATAGTTTTATCATGTTGAGACATAAACACTTCTTGACTAAAAATTCTTCAGACCCATCAGCATATCATTTTGGAGTACATCCAACAGGAATATGGTGTAGCCAGAGATGGCAAACTGTACCCAGAACCTACAGGTACTCCCAAAAATATCTGCAAATGAATAGGGTAAATACCAGCTTGTTTGTGGATGGGTTCAGGCAGTAAGTTTACCCGCAAAATTTAATGAGTATGGGTTCGAGTACTATAGTGCCAAACCCGCCCCCTCACCTTGTGTGTTAGAGGATCATGTTTCCAATAGTTTTTGTTGTGATTAACATTTTAATGACTTAAGGTTGTAGTTTTAATATTATGTTTTAATAGTTTCTATGTTATGTTTGAGCAATTTATAGTAAAACTTTTACTATTTGGTTTCTAATTAAAAATTCATGATTAGAAAACAATGATAATCACTTTTTACTTTTATATTTGTGCCCAATATTATATTCATTTTATACGTGAATATATAATAATAAAATATTTTTATACTTCTTTTGTGAGTTTTAAGATGTTATACAGTTTCTCCAATTTTTATAAATTTAATTTTTTATACATTTGCATAATTTTTTGTTCTTATAAATGTGTTTCATTGATCTTTGAGAACCTAAGAAAAAAATGGTTTTATTTATGATATGGACTGTGCTATACAAAGTGGGAGAATGAAACATTATAGTGAAAATCCTTTTGTCAAACAAATGGTAAAAGTTTGATTGCATATATATCTACATCTTTTTATAATGGAGATGTCATTGTAGAAATAGTTCAAAATTAAAATTAAAAATGTAAATAAATCAATTGAAGTTCAGAAATTAAATTGTAGTCCATAACAAATATATACATCTACATAATTTTAAATTTGTATAACTAATACACACAAGTAAAAGTGACAATCTCAAAATTTTAAATTGTGATAACATGTTTACCATCGTATGTATGTGTGTATGTATACATTTATACATTTATATATATATATATATATATATATATATATATATATATATATATATATATATATATATATATATATATATAATACCTAATGTAAATAATTATATAACAATTTAAATTTTAAAAACAATAAATGTTTACAAAATTGCTGTTATTATTATTATGTTTGAATGACTGAAAGATATGTTTAGTTGATTTTAATTTTACGTTTTTAATATTATGTTTGAACATTTTTAATGTTATTATAGATTATTAAAAGTGAGATTTCAAATTATTAAAGGAAAAATATCTTTTAAATTTTTTTTATTGAGGGAATATATAAATAAGTATGGATGGTGTGTACGAGTATGAATACATAGGTACCCTGCAGGATGGGAATTAAAATACCTGTGCCAGAATACGAAACATGGATGGGGTTTAAAATTGATACCTGGCAGGGGGTCCAGTAATGTTAACTTTTTTAAATGCATGTACAGGGAAGGGTACTATAGTACCCTACCCATTTCATCCCTAGGTGCAGCTGACCCCAAAAATTCAAAGTGAATTGCAATGAGACCTCTATATTGAAGATAAGGATAGAATGCAAGTGAATCATTACATTCACATGGGCGTAAATACTAAAAACTGAACTACTACAAAATTTGAGACACATTCATCATCATTAGCCTTATTAGTCCTAGCCTAAAAGGAACAATAACTAGCTTAAGGGATAACTAAAGACAAGTCAAAGAAAACGTAATTTTTTCTGTATTTTATCCCGTGGCCTGATATTTTACTAAGAGTTTGGAGCAGGGCCTGGAAACACTGCATGAGAGTGGAAAGAGATTGGAAAAAGAGTGGACTTGTGAAATGACTATGTATGATTCAGTTACTTATCACACTTAGTTGGCACACAAAACAAAAGTGCCACTCACAGAAATCAATGTTGGCTAACCATATCTGTCAGAAATGGAATTCAAGTTGTAGTTGAACTATTAACTCAAACTACCAGCAGTATATAATTTCTTAAATTAGATCTTATGATTGTCTATACCGTTCTCACCTGATTGGTAATGCAAATAAATTATTAGAAAATACAGGGAAATTTGGTATATTATATAAATTTTAAGGTCAGGTGAGGCTCCTCGGCCAGTGAAAGTTTCCAAGCTCAAGGAGCACTTGCTCATATACTTAAAGGGATCCATCCATCAGATATAACAAGTAAAAATAAATGATGCTAACATACATCCGAACTGTTGTAATTCAAATAGATAAAAGGCAGACGGAGTGTGATCACACCAAAGATATGTCCAATATATATTAACTGCCTAAGAGAAAAATGTTTTTTACCTTTTCAACATATGATCGCACCATAGCTTCAATTTCTTGAACAATACTCTCAGGTTGTCCCTCTGAAAAAGATGGACACAATTGTCAATCAAAGAGAAAGATTATCATTTGATCAAACACTTGATTTCTAATTAAAAATAGGTGTTAAATACAAAGCATACCTACAGCCACTTTAGTCAAACCCGGTAAATCAATCAATGTTAGGTTGACAACTGTTCAATAGACAAAAAGGAAAAGGCGGTAAAATTAGTCAGAAAATAAAGGAACCATATTAGGTATGATAACTGTTTAAATAGTCATGCTCGTTAAAATAGTTTTGCAATGTGTTCAAGTGTAGTTTTATCTTAGGAGTAAGTAAAAAGAGAAGATAACTAACAATAAGATGGAATATACTATTGACTGCACATAACATAATACAAGACACTAGCCAACTAAAATAACACTACCATTTATATAATAAATAGATCTATAAGTCATATTTGAAAAAGTGGGGAAAAAACCTAATGGCTACATGGCACTAAGAGAGTGGTGAGGGTGATATGGGAATCACGCATTGGGGCTAAAAGGGAGAGAGAGTGAATGGGTATATAAGAAGGGAGGGTACCCAAATGAAAATAGGGGAATTATTGAGGTTTTAGGTGGTGATTTTGAGTAGAGGCAGGCACTTCTCATCATCTAGGTGTGTGTTTGTTTTTACTTTCTTAGTGGCTATTCCATGCTTGTAAGGAGATTATTTATATACATGGCCATATACTGTTTCTCTATTAGATTTCTCTAATCCATTAGAGGAATTTTTTTCTGATATGCATACTGGTACCAGTTTAGCTGTTTCTCTTATTTCATACCTTGGTTCCTATCATCCTGTCTTTTGATAGACAAACTCGGAATCATTTATAATTACAACAACCTGAGCTTCTTTTGGGATTGGGGAAGGAAGGATGCGGAGTTAGAGATATAGTGCCTGCATATATCACTGATTCGGTGTTCTATTTTAGTATGGCAATTGTATAATAAATACTCTGGTATCTGTAATATCAGTTGGTTAATTTCTGTTGCAATTGTGCTGGGGCCTGCACAGCTAATATTCTAACTACCCTCAACAAACTTCTCCTTCTTGTATCCTAACACATTGGTTGAAATTCTTTTGCCTTAGATTATGACTAGCGTCATTATATTCCAAAAAGTTGTGGGATTTTTGAAATAAAATATAAAGTTATGACAATATTAGTTAACATTAACTATTTTACCTAATTTTATTGGTCTCATGACTGAGATATTTATTTCTTATATATAGGGTCAGGTAGTAACATTCTAGGGTATTTTGTCCAAGATTTCTTCGTTCGATTCTTATTTTCACCTCTCAAGAACCACTTGAACCCATCACAAAATTAGATATTAAAATAAATTAAATATAACCTAAACGAGTTCAGAACTATTTTATATGTTTAGTTTGAATTTTTAAAATATCTTTGACAAAAAGCAAGAGACAATGAAAAGAGATGGGTACCATTTGGTGAATAGATGCTAAGATGAATTGGAATGGGAGATATTTGTTTCGTCTTCCCTGTTAGTCTATCAGTTTCATCCTGAATTTCTTGGCGGACCAATGCTGCAACAGGAAAATTTGTTTTAGGAAATGAAATATCATAGATTATATATAATATTATGCCACAGAACACTACGAAAAAAATCAACTCCACAAAACCATATTAGCATGTGAACAGTGCCACAACGAACAATTATCATATGATAAAGTACTAGCCAAACACAATCGTAACACTTGATCAAAGGTTCTGTTCAGAGTACTGATTGAATCTCAAAAAGAATTAGAATTTGTTGAACATGTTGAAAATTGATTGTCTGTAACCACGGGGACACATGAGGGCAACTATAATATTATCATGAAAAAAATGAGAAAAATGCACCAGACATAAACATAACATAATGGAAAATTAAAAGAAAATGATTCCGGTGGCAGGGGGCACATTAGTGAACATGCAATTTACAAACAAGCATAAAATATGCTAACAAGCCTTCAAATTCTTTTATACCCAACCAGAAAACATAAGTCATCCTATAATTAGTCAAAAATAAGTCATTCCTGTATATGTAAGGAGGGTAGTGGGTTACGATCGTACAAAAGTCGGTAAACTTCCTCCTCGGCAGGTGAAGAAACTCGGCATACTCTTGTGACCCTGTTTCCAATTTATGAAGCTGCAATACCAATGGACGTCTTGTCACAATCCCTGTAGTCCATTCACAAAAAGGAAAAAGGATAAGTCAAATAATTCTTTAAAATGAGAAAAATAAGAAAGAAGATACCAAACCTGATCCTCTAGGCAAAAAGTCACGACCAACAATGCTCTCCAAAACCGAAGACTTCCCTGAACTCTGCTCAAATTTTAAAAGATATAAAAAGAGAAAGTGAATTCAGACCTACACTCAAAATACCGTTGTTAAAATAAATTTAAGCAAAACTAAACAGTTTTCTCAAAAATAATGCCTACGACCAGCACACTCTCTAAACTAAACACTGAATTCAACTCAAATCAAAGTAAAATATAATTCAGAAACACCACTAGTTTGTTCGAAAAATGGATTGTTGAAAAAAGCAAACGCAGAAACCCAAAAATCCGTTTACTGAATCTCTACCTTTCGTTCTCCGCCGCAAAAAGTTAAGAGCGTTGAAATTTATAATTACAAAGCAAGAAAAGAAATAAAAAAACGATTGATTGAGACGAACCTGGCCACCAACAACAGCAACGGAAGGAAGAGCTTCCCAGAGAGAAGAGAAGGTGTTGTTGTCACCACCACCATAGTCACCGAGCACCGTGCAAGCCCTCTGAATTCGGTTCACCAGCCCAATCAAGCTCTCCATGGTTGTCATCTTCCACGAAACCCTAGAATCCCGGAACGAGCTGAAACGACGACGAAGAACGCGAAGGCGAAGCAGAGCACCAAAACGCAACGAAGATTCTAGAGAGAGAGAGAGAATGAAGTGAGAGAAAACAGAATTGTAGAGGCTTTCGTTTTCGAACAAAAGTCACGCACTGGTCACCACTAGTTGAGTAGAAAACCTGAAAATTACGAATATGCGATTATATAGCTCGGTGCTCACCGTTTTAGACGTTTTCTTGTCTTAACCAAAGTTCTATTGCGTTTTCGAAATTTGAAAATGGTTGGGGACCACCAAATGTTGTTGTTTGTGACTTTACAAGGAATTCACTCTGAACGTTGATGGTTAGTGGGGTGGGTCGTAAAGTAATCAACAACGCGCCAATTTGAACGTTCATAGTCTTCACAAACATTTCACACCCTTGTATTTTCTGTTTTACAGAACAGAACTAAAAGGATAAAAAGTACTTAAAAAGGTTATTTTAATTAATTTTAAAGTTTATTTTAATGATGTGTGATGAATTTAATAAAATGGAAGTTATCAAAGTAAAAATTTTCAATTTGATTTAAAATAAGAATAAACTGTATTTATAATAAATTACAGGGTATAATAAAACACGATGAAACGAAAAATATGTTAAAGAAATAAACAACTTAAATATTATAAAAAAATATGTTTAAAATATTAAATTAACTTAACAAAATTTAACTAAAATAATTAAAATCACAAATTTTTAAAAGTAATAATTAAATTAATCTAAAATTTTAGAAAGAAATTGATTTTAATTTTAAAATAAATTTAAGGAATAAAAATATATTTAATCCTAAATTATATAACAAACTAAGTGTTCATAAAATTTTATGTAAATGCATCGTTAATACATAAATAACAATTGTCGGTCTAATATAAACTTTATAATGATAATAATTTTCTAAAGTTTTATAACACTGACTTATTCCAAAAGTAATTTTAATTGATGGTAGTGTAGGAAGTGATAATTAAACTTCTTTATATATAATAGTGGAAACACTGGGTCCACATTTTTTATTTTAGTAAAAACTTATTAAATTTTGTCCTTTTGTAAATGAATATTAAATCAGCCCTTTTCGTTATCATGTGGCAAATAGTATTTATACGTGATGATATGGCTGTAATGTGTATTTTTACTTGGGATGTCAATGGGGCGGGTAGGGTATAGGTAATAGATCCCCCGTACCCTACCCGTTGGATAAATATTTGCCCCGTACCCGTACCTATATCCGTCGGGTATCCGTTATACGGGTATCTGCCTATTTTATTCATATTCGCAAGTATCCACGGGTACCGCAGGTATTTACAAAAATATTTAAAAAAACAAATATTTAACCATAATTAGTGCTTGGATCAACAAGTCCCCTTTCTCCGATTGATTCTTGAAAAACAAACAAATAAAAAATCACTAACAATTTATATTGTAGTTTATTTTTAAATGAAATATTAAAGAAATTACTAACTTCATCAATGTCCACCTCTTGCAACATTGTATAAAGTTTCATGTTGTCCAATTTTAATCTAGAATAGCCTTAAAACATAAGAAGTTCATTAAAAATTTCTAACAATCACTTAATTAAAATATATAAGTAAAAGTGTTAATTTCATTACCTTTCATGTTGGTCCATAACTAGTCTTGGAGACACATCAATGCCTCCACAGTATCTAGAAGTAATATACTCCATTGTGGGGTAAGAATCCGACCACCATTATTGAATGAAGACTCAATGTTTTTTACACACACACACACACACACACATATATATATATAAGGGTATTTTTCTGAGTTAAAGTTTAGCGGGTACAGGTATCCACGGGTACGGATACTATGATACCCGTAACCGCCTCGTTAACATGCGGGTATCAAAAATACCTGTATCCACGGGTAGCGGGTATCCATATTTAATATTTGTTTCCTACCCATTGCGGATTTTATCTGCAGATACCCGCGAGTACAAATTTTTTTGACATCCCTAATTCTTACGTGTCATTCACTTGTGTTTTGGCACTAAAAACAGTTGTTCTTGCTTTCCCTTTTAAGAAGAGATTATGTTCCCTAACATTTGAAGGTAAGGGTTTGAAAGAGGGTTCTGAAGTTGTCTCCTCCATTTTGATTTGTTAAGACTAGTAATGTCTCTCTCTCTTTCTTGCTCGTCCTGCACTTGCAGTGGTTGGGGAATGAAAAATTCTAGTGTTTCTTCTCATGGGGGTGTGGTGAGGAGGTTCGATTTAACACTTGTTTGTTATTATGGTGAGAAGGCAATCGCGAGAACGACTAGAACTGCTAAGAACAGGGGGAGAAAATTTTGGGGTTACCCAAATAAAAATGGGCAGAACACATTCGAATAGGGGACCACATACTACAATCCATACAGTCACCGATTAAAAAACACATTTGAATAGGGGACCACCAATAAAATGATTTCAATGTCGAAAATGGGGGGACCAACAACATTAAATCACAGAATAAAAGCAATACAACATAATTCCAGACCAACAAAACATCAGAATCCCAATACAAACCCAAAACGCATAAAAGCGAAAAAACCCTACACCTAATAAACTAAAACAGCCAACGATGAACTCGTACTCACCTTTAGGGCTGGCGCTCAAGCATGACCACGATCAACAACAGTAACACTCTGAAATCGACCTCTAAAATGTTCGATCTCACCATCGACCACGCTCGATCTCACCTTCGACCATGCTCACGACATTCGCTCAAGGCAGTCGCTCCCTTCACCGATTGTAATCCCTAATTATGTAATTTAAGGTTTCAATCAGAATCCTTTTTTTAATTCTTAGTCCACGCACACATTTTTCCATTCCTAAAAATAATACACAAAACCACATCACAAATTCAAAACAAAGTTAATGTTAATAATTTTAACATTGTTAACGATTGCGCTGATTTAATACACATTTACAAAAATGAGGACGAAATTGAAATCAATAAAAATAACAAGGACCAATTTGAGATTTCTGAACCAAAACGAGGACCAACGGAGTATTTTAACCTTAAAAATAATAGTTAGGATAAGATGTAATATCCAATTAATAGTCTAAATCATTAAGTGAAATAGTACATAATTAATAGATCTAGACAATTCAAAAACTAGAATATACTATAACAAGTATTTCAAGTGTCTAAAACAAATATAAGACTTGTCTACAACTTTTAAGAAAGTATAAACAAAAGACATAAAATGAGTTTTTCAAAAAGAAATATAAACAACGGAACTAAAAGCCAGGGACTGCTCGGTTGCACCATTGTTGTCCTCCGTAGGTAGTTCAACTCTTGCTTCCTCATATGCTCACACCCATAAAGGTGATCATTAAAAAAGAGAACAAACATGAGAAGACACAAGCAAAAGAAAGAGTAAGCTAATGTACAAAAGGATTTTCACAATTAAACAAACAATTAACAAGCTAAGCAATCATATAGTCTTAAAACACAAGTCACATCAAAAGACTTCTAGACACAATGATCTAGATAAACGCCTTAATGTTGGACTGCAAATAAGTTTTACGTAGTGTTTGCTTGGATTGATAGCACTGTTTGCAGTTATTTGAAGTAGAGATGTCAAAATGGGTTAGAACCCGCGAGCCAACCGGCTCACCACGGGTTTGGGTCAGGTTGGGTTAAATTTTTTTTATAAATTTTAATACGGATTAATTTTTGACCCGACTCATCTAGAACCCGGCTCACCCGGGTTAAACCCTTTCTAGTTCTCATAATTTCGTTATATCAATACTGGAATACACAAGCTTTCCATTCAATGTTTATATACTTATGCATCGGTTGGTATAATATGCTCACAATCACGTATCGATAAGCCATTAATCCATCAATTTAAATGAATTATTAATTCTAACATGAACTCTCCAAGTGTACAGCTCCATTGATAACCATAAGCACCAAATACTAGGAATATCATAGTATAACACAATAGCAGACATAAAAGTTTGACTAAAAGATCCACATATCATGAAATTCACAAAAACACAGCAGAACAACAACATATATCATATATCGCCTGGCAGATTCCATCTCACTGCCAGGCAGTTCGTGATAGAACCCAGAATTTGGGTTAGAGCTGATGCGTCGCTTGGCAGCACCATCATCACCGCCAGGCGGTTTCTGGGCAGAAACCCAGAAACCTCGAAAAACAGCGTGAAAAGGAGGGTGTTCATGCAATTTGATCATTGCAAAGCACAATACATTATACACGAGCCATAAACATATACAAACAGCTCCCCTTACCCAGATTCCTTGGTCAAATTCAAATTTGGTGCGCGTCCTTAGCCAAAACTCTCTTAGTCTTTGCTTCCACTCCAACAATGGCTTCCTCCCTCACTCTCTCTGCTACCAACACACACTCTTCTGTAAAAATATATCTGCCCAATAACTCACACGACAGGCAGCCCTTCTTTCTCCTCCAAAACCCTTCTCTCTCAATTAGTACCCTAATTAAGAGTGATTAACCTCCAAAACCGAAAATGCCATTAAGTTTTAGGTTAGTGGTTAATAAAGAACCATGATTTGGTTGTCCCCTAACCCACTAGGCTGTCTCCCTTAGCAGCTAGGGTTTTCTCTACCCTTTCATATTCAAGTTAAAATAAAATTTGGCAAAAAAGAGAGTTTAGTTTTGTTCTTAGTAAGGTTTGAACCCATAACCATTCAATCACAAAGCAAATGCATAACCAATTCAACTAATCATGTTTCGTGATAATTCCTATAATTTTAATTACATTATCACTACTCACATTCAACATAACATTAAAAAATGATGCAATTATTAAAATAACATACAATTTGGTAGACATGTCAAAATGAACCAACCCGGCTCACACGGGTTGGCTCACCACGAGCCGGGTTGAAAATGAGTGAACCCAACCCGGCTCACTTTTTGGTGAGCCAGAAATTTTGTAACCCGGCTCAACCCACCACGGGTTGGTGGGTTAAGTGAGTTGGCTCACCAACCCACCTAAAAAAATTATTTATTTATTTTTTTAGTATTCAAATGTTTAAATAAATTTTTAAGTAACCCATGAGATGACAATCATAGTAAAATCAAGAACCAATGTTTTGATCATGCTCACCACCAATATATGAAGAATTATTTCCAAGAAAGTATCCATTAGTCTAAGAAAGCATGGCTAATATTACAAATTTTTTGTCATGCTATTCAACAAAATATAAATAAAAAAATTATACATTTTTTTCATGCTAGTTTAGAAAAAAAAATTATAAGACGGTTACTTGAGTAATTTACTATAAAGATTATAGTTAAAGATTAAAGTATCAACATATATATAACTTGACAATCAAATTAATTAAACATTCAAACTATTTAAATATAATTAAGCAACATTCTAGCATTTAAAAATATGAAATTGTGAACAAATATAATAGGAGTAGTAAATAATTATTAATAAAATTAAAAAAAATTAAAAAAAAAATTGTAAAAAATGTTGGTGGGTTAAGTGAGCCAACCCACCTTCAACCCGGCTCGAACCCGTTTAACCCGTGGGTTAAGTGAGCCGGGTTGAGTTCAACCTACCTTTGAAAAAGTTAAATTTTTCTCAACCCAACCCGGCTCGAACCCGTGGTGAGCCGGGTTGGCTCACGGGTTGAAACTCATTTTGACATCTCTACAATTTGGCACACATAGGACTCGAACTCAAGTCCTCTCAACCATTTGAGCTAGTATTTTTCCACATCATAATAATTCGTATTAAATGTCATAAAGGCTCCTACTACCCGCATTTATTAAATAATTATTTATTTAATTATTTAAATTTCTCGAGTCTTACAGTAGATACCGTACTGCAAGGCAGTTCATACAGATTCTAGGTTCTTCCCAGATTTTCCAACACCAAACAATCACCTTGATTTCCCCCACTTCCCAATGTAGGCAAGCGTATTGGCATATTGTTAGTAGCAATCAACTTATTCAGTTCCATTTTAATAGAAATTCGTACTCTACGCGTACCACAAAACACCAATCATATATCTGTCAGATACATATCACATTATTTCCCACCCCTATGTGAACCCAAATCCCCAATCATACAAAAGTTCATATAATTTCCTCCAAACAAAACAATTTCAAATTATAAATCATCATACCAATAGTATACATACACTAGAAGTCCAATCCAAGGATCACAACACCATTGAAACCAAAAACTAGAGAAAACTGGGCAACCCAGTTCGTATCGCCTGGCGGACAGCACCTAGCCGCCAGGCGGTGCATAGAAAAACCCAGAAAAGTGGGTTATTGAGGCATGAGTCGTCTGGTGGACCTTCAACGCCGCCAGGCGATTTCTGAAAATTTCCAAAAATGCGAGGAAACTTAGGCGAAAACAACAACAATATGCATATCAATCCTCAAACTTAGCACGTAATCATATAATTAAATGTAAAGCACAAAATAGAACTCCCCTAATCTGGATTCCTTGCTTAATTTGATAATTCCTCTAGTTACTCCTTGGTCACCACTAGCCTTTGTTGCTCTTCTCCAATTCCACTCTTCCTCTCACTTACAACTCAGTTGCTAGTCCGAATTTTCCTCTCCTCACAGTACGTACCAATGATAGACTCTCCAAACCTCTTCTCTCCCCTGGCTAGGGTTTGTTTAACTCTTCACATTCATGCCAAAATTGATTTTAGCAAAAAGAAAGTTATTTTTGTTAAGCCAAGATTCAAACCCATAACCATGCCAATGTTAACTCAATGCACAACCATTCAACTAATTCATATTTCGTGATAATTTATATAAATTAAGAAATTTATACTTTTTTATCACGCTTAAACATATAATAAAATAATACAATTAAATAACATACAATTGGCATACATAGGACTCGAACCCAAGTCCTCTCACAACAACTAAGTACTCTCAACCATTTGAGCTAGTACTTTTCCACGTCACTGTTGATAAAAAGAAGAAGATGGACATCTTCCTCCAATAAGGAGTTTTGATGATGATGACAACTTATGAAGAAGTATGGAAGACTTGATGATGATGCATGAAAAAATATTGAAGACTTAAAAGAATGCTTTGATTCAAGAGATGCATTGAAGACTTAAGGGTTTATTTGTTTAGGCCTTGTAATCTGTGTATGTTATTTAAAATAGTTAAATTAACATGTCAAGAGTCAAAAGGCAAAACCCAAGTAGTAGAGCACTAAGAGAATTTTATTTATTTGCAAAACTCACTAGAATAATCGATTATTCTTAGTGATAATCGATTATCTTAGTTAAAAATGATTTTTTTGAGAAAAGCCTCTGGAATAATCGATTATCACTGTTGATAATCGATTATCACCTATTGATAATAGATTATCCTGGCTGATAATAGATTATCACAACGAGAAAAATGTTTTTAGAAAAGTTTTTGTGATAATCGATTATCACGTAGTTGTGACTTAACTTTTCATATTCTTAACCTAATTCCTAAATAGGCTTCTATAAATAGAGTGATAGACTTTCATTGTAAAAATACAGAAGTTAGATAAGTCTGAGTACTTGAGAACTCTATGTGGGAAGGCTTTGAAAAACCTAGTGTGGGTAGAGCGATAACTTTCATCAAGTGGGATCTTGAGTGATTGAGTGTTGCTGCTGTTGCTAGGAGAAGCCGATCATCCTTTGTGTGATTCAAAGGAGGTGTTCATTCCTTGTGTGATTCAAGGAAGGTGTTTTCATCCCTTGTGGATTTCAAGGGAGGTGTCTTCATCTCTTGTGTGATTCAAGAGAGGTGTTTTCTAAACCCTAATCTTTCTTATCATTGATTGTAAGTTCGGTTTATTATAGTGATTGAGTTAATCTCAATTTTGAGAGATTAACAACTTCACGTAGGGTCTTTTGATCCGAACCAGTACAAATACTTTGTGCAATTTTCTCTTCTCTACTATCTTTATTTTATTGTACTTATTAAAATAAAGGAAATAATTTTAATTGATCTTTGATATTAAAAGGGAAAATTTTAAAAGCATAATTTTTATTAAGAACCCAATTCACCCCCCTCTTGGTTTTTGTCTAAACACCAAACATTCCGCTGCACGATACCAATAGTCACTATAATTAGCATTAAATGCCATAAAGGCTTCCACTACTCGCATTTATTAAATAATTATTTATTTAATTATTTAAATTTCGTGGATCTTACAATGTGCGTGTGACACTAGTTACGTAACTGGTAGGGTTGTCAAAACGGGCCAGCCCGGCCCGTTTTGGCCCGGCCCGTATTAAATGGGCCGGGCCGGGCTGGCCCGACATGGTAAAATGGGTTGTGTTTCTGAGCCCGGCCCACGGGCTGGCGGGCTGACGGGCTGGTGGGCCGGCCCGCCAGTTTTTTCTCATCTGTATAATTTGTGGCCTAATCAAATTTTAATTTTTTTCATTTCAAATTTAGTTGACTGAATAATGTCCCAATTTTATATTACCAAAAGAAATTCTCCTGCAATTAAGAATACAACAACAATGATCTATTAAACAAGAAAATTATCACAAC
>Ga0214543_1006466_pt1 | contig 20823 bp, 11 predicted proteins | sample CNSS2metaG_FD_160094 | JGI IMG/M metagenome (GOLD analysis project Ga0214543, IMG submission 160094) | Root nodule microbial communities from cowpea collected in UCLA plant growth center, Los Angeles, California, USA - CNSS2 | ecosystem: Host-associated > Plants > Roots > Nodule | place: USA...
CTAGTCAAAGGTCAATAAGTCAACTAAAGTTGATTCAACTAAGTCAACTTTGGGAATCAAAAATAGCAAAGTCAAATGAAAGGGATGAAGGATTAGTGAACTTCCTTTCTAAACATACTTAGTCTTCTTAAGCATTTGCCTCCATCCTTGGTTGTGGTCAATCCTTCATCAATAATGGATACACTTGATAAGGTATGTTGTGAGATCAAAGAGAAAGCTCTAACATCAGACCCCTTAGAGAAGGTTTTGACAAATCAACTTGAAAGGTGGATTAATAGAGAGGAGGAGGCCATCAAAAATTGTTTAGAAGATCTAAATCTTGCCAAATAAATTTCCTCTGTTACAGCTCCAAAACTAGTGCTCAACTCCAAAAATAGAGCACAAAAGCAACAACAATTAGAGTTAAAGTAGGTACCATCACATCTAAAATATGTTTTTCATGAATAGGATGGTAAACAACCTGTGATTCTCAATAGTTTCTTGACAGATGATGAAGAATCAAGGCTGGTTGAACTTTTGAAAGGCAACAAAAGTGCAATATGCTGGACCTTGTTTTATTTGAAAGGTATTTGTCCATCCTATTGTATGCATAAGATTTTCATGAAGAATGAGTATAGACTTGTAGCTCAACCTCAAAGGCCTCTCAACCCAACAATGAAGGAAGTAGTAAGGAAGGAAGTGACAAAGTTGCTTGAGGCTGAAATGATATATCCAATATCAAATAGTGATTGGGTCAACCTTGTGCATGTTGTGCCTAAAAAAAAGGAATTATTGTGATTGAAAACAAAAACAATGAACTCATTCCTTTTAGAATAATGACAGGGTGGAGATATTTATGCCACCATTGAGAAAGAACTTCTAGCCATTGTCTATGGTCTAGAAAACTTTTGAGCATATCTCATTGGCTCAACTATTACAGTGTTTATTGATCATGTTGCAATCAAGTACTTGCTAACTAAGCCAAATTCAAAGGGCAAGCCGATCAGATGGATACTCTTATTGCAATAATTTGACTTAGTGATCAAACACAATAAAGGAAGCAAAAATTTGGTAGTTGATCACTTATCCAAATTATCATCTATGCAATCACAAGTAAGGAAGGAGAGATTTTGCAAAGTTTCCCTAATGTGAAGTTTTTGTCTATAAAAGAAAGGCCTTGGTTTTCTTATCTGACCAATTTCAAAGTAGTTGATGTGATTCCATAATAGTATAATTGGCAGCAAAAAAAGAAGCTATTTATGGATGCCAAGCAATATGTTTGGGATGATCCTTATCTTTTCAAGATTGGTGTAAATGGATTAATAAAATGGTGCTTATTTGGTGATGAAATCAAACATGTGCTATGGCATTGTCATAATTCACCATATGGAGGGAACTACAACTAGAAAGAACAACGACTAAGGTGTTGCAATCTGAATTTTATTGGCCCATCATTTTCAAGGATGCTTATGAACATTGTAAGAGATGTGATAAATGCCAAAGGACTATTGGAATCACAAAAAGACATGAGTTGCCTTTACAATACATGTTAGAAGTTGACATCTTTGATTGTTAGGGAACATATTTTGTTGGTCTACTACCAATGTCAAACACTTATGAATATATTCTAGTAGTTGTAAATTATGTGTCAAAATGGGTTCAAGCCGCATCAATTCAAAGGTTTGACTTTATGACAATGATCAAGTTCTTGAAAAGAAATATATTTTGCAACGCATGAACTAGAGCATCTGAGATTGCGGGCTTACGAATCTTCCAAACTCTATAAAAGTAATGAGAAAAGTATCATGAAAGGAAGATTCAAAGGAGAGAATTCAAGGAAGGAAAACAAGTTCTTTTGTTATTTCAAGGCTGAAACTTTTACCAAGTTAAGATCAAAATGGTTAATAAGAAGGCAAAAGAAAAGGAAAAGGTAGTGGACTAAACCCAAGAAGACACCACTCTTTAACCTTCCTATTGTCTCCTTTTCTTCCCCACCAATCTATTTATAAATAAACATTTTTCTTTTTTCTTTTCCTAGATCCAAATTCAATACCTTTTCATGATAATTTCCACTTTCAAAATATCATCCATTTCTTTTTAGTTTTCATTTTTTAGCCTATATATATACCATGATATAAATGATATTGTATTCATTTTATCATTTATTTCTGTTGAAAATGTATAATAGAATGTATTTTTTATGTTTTTTTCTTGAGGGTTTGCATATCTATTTTTAATTGGGGTTGATGGCAGGTTTTTATATGAATTAATAGAAGTTGGAAAAATATATAAATAGAAAATAGTCTATTTTAGAAACTAATGAGTTAACTCTAAATTTAAATTGGAAGTGGTAATTCATGAAAAGGATAACAAACACAAACCCTTAACAAAGATTTGGCTAGTTACATATGCTTGGTTTGCATCAGAGAAGTGGTATTGGGAGAATCATGGCCTTTACTACTCAACACAAGTTATATAATCCCTGTGAATAAAATTTTAATTGTGAAATCTTAGGTTATAATAATGATTTGCCTCCATGCTGCAACAATGTAAGTAGTAATGTTTCTTCTATATTTATTGTTTAAATTTTACGACATTTAATTTATAATTATTTGTTTTAGGTATATAGACACAATGAGTGTGAAGTAAAGTCCCTCACGTGTATATGCAAAAATTTGACAACATAAAGGTTAACATACAAAAATCTATGCGAACATGGATGTCCACCTCTCAAAGACATGTTTACTTGGCTCCATACATTGATGGGTTAGTCTTACCAACTATAACTTTTTTTTTCAAAGTTATGGTAATTATTCAACTAAACATTTCTCCTTCATTGTAGGTCCCCATTGACAATTAATAGTGATCATTCCTAAATATATATCCTAAGGTGATATATCATTTAATTCTTAAATTCATTATTTCTTGCACAAGTTGTTTAATATCAATTCTTAAATTCATGGGAATATAAGTATTACGTGATGTATTTGTATTCAATGGTTTGTGACATATATCAAAGGAGGACATGGCCGAAATAACACATCAATGGGCAAGTTATCTCCTCCACCATGTAAATTAGGTTTTGATTAGGTTTTGCTTAGGTCTGGTTTTAAGGTTTAGACTACCAATTTTAAGTTTGAAAATAGACAAAAAATGCCCAAAATGGCAAACCTAAAAAGCCTGTTTTGCACTAGCGATCTGATATCAACTCATGTGATATTATTGGATTTGGCCAAAGTAGAGGCAATGCTATATTGGGAGTGTCTTAAGAATGTTTTAGAGATAAGAAGTTTTAAGGGTTTAGTTGGTTACTATAGAAGATCAATAGAAGGACTCCCCAAGATAGTAGCACTCGTGACATAGTTAACCCATAAAGATAAACCATTTGTTTTGACAAATAGATGTGAGAAAAGTTTTCAAGAGCTTAAGATAGGGTTGACAAGTGCTCCAGTTTTGGTGATCCCTAACATAACTAAACCTTTTGAGGTTTATTATGACACCTCCCATCAGGGGTTGGGATGCATGCTCATGCAAGGGAAGAGAGTGGTAGCCTATGCTCTAAGTATTTATCCTACTCATGACTGGAGTTGGCAACTATGGTATTTTCCTTACAGACTTGAAGACATTATCTGTACAGAGAATAGTTTCAAGTGTTTGGTGATCACTAGAGCCTAAAATATTTGTTTGTTAAAAAAGAGTTGAACATGACGCAAAGATGATGGATAGAATTCCTAGAGGATTGTGATTTTAAGTTGATGTATCATCCAGGTAAAGCCAATGTGGTGGTAGATGCAATAAGTAGGAAAATAGTGCATATGTCTTCTTTGATGATTAAAGAGTTGGGGTTAGTAGGGAAATTCATAGATGTGAGGTTACAGGCGATGTTTGGGGTGGATAACATTAGATGTGGTCATCTGACTATATCTAGTGTTTTTCTTGAGCAAGTTAAAGAGAACAAGTGTGGAAGCCAAGGATTTCATGTTACGAGTAGATGAAGATTTTAGATTCAATGGAAAAGTGTGTATACCTAGTTATAAGGACTTAAAAAGGTTGGTGTTGGCGAAGGGTGCAAGAGTACACTTAGTATGCAGACCAACATGACCAAGGATAAAGAGAGATGTGGCTCAATTTGTGGCAATGTGTTTGACATGTCAAAAAGCTAACGTGGAGCATTAGAGGTTGGGTGGTATGTTACAGTAGCTTGGGGCTCCTGATTGAAAATGGGATAGCATTTCAATGGATTTTGTTACCCATTTTGTACTTACAATGAGAGGCACTAATGTAAATTGAGTTATTATGGAAAGATTGAAAAAGAATGTTCTTTTCATGCCAATAAATCTTAGGATGCCTAAGTTCAACCTAACACTACTATCTATTAGAGAGGTAGTTAAGCTACATGGGGTGCCATCAAGTATCATATCAGACAGGGATCCTAGGTTCCCTTCTTAGTTTTGGAAGATGTTATAAAATCTATTGGGGAGTCGGTTGAGGATGATTTCTTCCTATCATTGTCAAACGAATAAGTATTCTAAAGGAATATTCAATCTCTTGAGTATTTGCTAAGGACAAATGTGTTAGATCATCGAGGTAGTTGGGATGTTATTTTACCCTTGGAAGAATTCACATATAATAACAATCATCACGCTAGTATTGGAATGCCCCCTTATGAAGTGTTTATGGTAGGAGATATAGGATACCTCTTTTTTGGTATCAAGATGGGGAGGTAGTGTTGGTTGGGTCGGAGTTAGAGATTGTTTTTAGCTATATATGGAAGAAAAAGTTAGGTTGAAGGTCTTTTTTAAGTCAAATTGTTAAAGTAGCACTAACTATCGATTATTGGACATCAATTCAAAACTTAAGCTACCTAATGCTCACTACACATTTCATAGACAATGATTGGAGATATCAAAAATGGATAATCAGTTTTTCAATCATACCTAATCATAAAGGGGAAACAATGGGAAGGAAAGTTGAAGAAGTTTTAAGGGAATGGGGAGTTAGGAACGTGTCCACACTCTGTTGATAAGGCATCATCTAATATGGTTGTTACAAATTTAAAAAAAGGATTGAAGAATATGGGTGGATTATTAATGGATGGACAATTTTTTCATATGAGGTGTTGTGCTCATATACTAAACTTAGTTGTGGGTGATGGCTTAAAAGAGTTACAAAATTCAATTACAAGTATTTGGAATGGAGTTAGATTTGTAAGGTTTTCACCACAAAGATTGGCTAAGTTTAGAGAGTGCATTGAATTTTCAAAAATTGATTGCAAAAAACCAATGTGTCTTGATGTTCCCATAAGGTGGAATTCAACATATTTGATGTAAGAAGCAACAACAAAGTTTCAAGTTGCCTATGAAAAGCTTGACAATGAAGACTCTAGCTATATAGGTCTTTTGGTTATGAAGGTCCTCCAACTACTAGTGATTGGAAACATGGCCAATATTTTGTGAAGTTTCTAACAATTTTCTATAAAGCCACTAAATTGTTTTCTACATCATTGCATATGAGTATACACATTGCTTTTCACCAAATGGCTACTATTCGTTTTGCACTTGACAAGACAACTATGAATTTGAATAGTATATTAGCACCTACTGGTTGTGATATGAGGCTAAAATATCACAAGTATAGGGGTTATGTTGATAACATCAATCACTTATTGTATTTTGGTGTCATTTTTTATCCTTGTTACATGAGTATTTCATTTGGAATTTTCAATAAATGGTCAAACATGATGCTAAAAAAGTTGTAGAGTTAAGTAATTGTGTAAAAGACAGCTTGAAAAAAAATGTATCTTTGTTACAAATTAGTTCATGATGAACAACATAGACATGAGCAACCACCTGAACATTAATGTGATGCATCAACCATTGCTGAAATTCCTGAATATTTGGTAAGGGTTGATCCTTTTAAGAAGCATTTGAGAGAAAAAGACACAATAGACAAAAAAAATGAGTTATAAAGGTATTTAAATGAATTTGTTGTTGATGGTGATGAGCATCTTGATTTTTTTGTTTGGAGGAAAATAAATTCTTCACAGTTTTCCATTCTAGCAAAAATGGTTAGAGATGTATTAGCCATCCCAATTTCCACAATTGTCTCTAAAAGTGCATTTAGCATTGGAGGTAGGATATTGGATGCTTTTAGAAGCTCTTTAAATCCACCAATGGCTGAGGCGCTTATCTATGCTCAAAATTGGTTAAGGACCACTATAACTTAATTTGATGGTATTAATGTTAAGGCTTAAATATACATTTGGTCCCTATTTTTGTTGATTTTATTCAATTTGGTCCCTATTTTTGTTTTATGTTCAATTAGGTCCTCATTTTCGTTAAATTGTGGTCAATTTGGTCCTTTTCAATAACGGTGTTTAAATAGTTAATGTTTTTGAAGAGTACATGCCACGTGTCAGCTCCTGGTTTTTTTGATTTTTTTTAATTTTTTTAAAAATTTTTTTAAAAATTTTTTAAAATTTTTTTTTAATTTCAAAAAAATGGTCCACATGTCAAGTCACAGTTATGCCACGTGTCAATGCTAGTGCCACGTGTCAGTTTGTGGTAGTATTATTCTTTTTTGTTCAATTTAGTCCCTATATTCATTCTTTTTTTTTTTCAATTTAGTCCCCATTTTTGTTCAAATAAATCAATTTTGTCCCTTTCAAATTGAAACTAAATTTAATATCTTTTATAAAAATTATATTAATATCTTTTCTAAAATTGACCTTTGAATTTATTATTTTTTAAATTCAATTATAAATTATTAAATTTAATTATAAATTGAATAAATTCTCATATTTAATTGTTAAACAGAATATAATTATTTAAAATATTATAAGAATATAATTACAATTTTTTTTCCTAATATTTATATTCTAAAATATTTTTAAAATTGATATATAAAAATATTTTAAATATTCAAAATATTTTAAAAAAATAAACTAATATTTGTAAAATTAACATTTATATATAAAATATTTTAGATTTTAATATCTAAAATGCAATAAAAATATTAAATATTTTAAATTTAAATGTGAATTTTACAAATGTTAATATATATTTTTAAAGTTTTAATAATTATATTTTAATAATATTTAAATAATTATATTCTATTTAACAATTGAATCTAAGAATTACATTCAATTAATAATTAAATATTATAATTTATAATTAAATTTAAAAAATAACTAATAATAATGTTAATTTTAAAAATTAAATGGTTTTATGTTAACAAAATTTGGAATTAAATTAAACAAAAATAGCAAATATAGGGACTAAATTGAACAAAAATAACGAATATCGGGACTAAATTGAACAAAAATAAATAATACATCTACAAACTAACACATGACACTAGCATTGACACGTGGCACAATTGTGACTTGACACGTGGACACTTTTTTTGAAATTAAAAAAATTTAAAAAAAATCAAAAAAAATCAAAAATTAAAATAAAAAAAGTCGAAAAAACCAGGAGCTGACACGTGGCATGTACTGTTCAAAAACTTTAACTATTTAAATACCGTTAGTGAAAAGGATCAAATTGACTATAATTTGACGAAAATGAGAACCTAATAGAACATAAAACGAAAATAGGGACCAAATTGAATAAAATCAACAAAAATAGGGACCAAATGTATATTTAAGCCTAATGTTAATGAAGAGTTTGAGCTTTTTGAGAATATTTTCACATGTAAGAGTTTGGTTTATATTTTTGAGAAATTATTTTGCAATTATGTTGTTTTGTATATTAATAATATAGTGTTTTAATTAATTTTAGAATTTAATGGTAATACAATGGGAAGAGTTGAAGTAACATCTAGAGTAGTTGGCTCTACAAGCGGAGTTGGTTCATCATCTCAGAACAATCAATAATATGACTCTTAATCCATCTAAGATGTTTGTCTTACTTTAATTATTATTATTATTAACAAATTTACTTATTATTTTGTTAAGTTTTAACTAGTTTTCTTTTATGCAGTTGTGGTCTTTTTCTAAGGCATTTGTTACAAACAAATGCAGGGACCAAATTTGTATGCTTTTTTTTTTGGAAGATATCTCCATTACATATGTTTTGAAGAGATATTATGATAAGGAAGAAGCCATACATATTGGTTTAAAGGAATTTGTGAATTTTGTTGGCTTTTAAGCATTGTTTGATAGTAATTTCTAGAATGTGTCTTTCTTCTTTTATCATTGACTTTGTTTTCTCACTAATGTTCCTTTAGCATTGGGTTTATTCCAAATTTCCTATGTAAAGACTTGAGTTGTATCTATGAGTATAAGCATTTTGTAAATGACAAGGGCTTAAAAGGGAACAATTTGATAGGTTCATTATCACCAGTTTTTTCTACGTTAACTAGGCTTAGTATTTGTAAGTTGCACAATCACTATCTTTTATAATCACAATTATAATTACAGTCACAATTATAATTTAGTTCTTTTGAGACTAAAGAAAAAGGAATTGCATTTTTTTTAATTAAGTGAGTCAGTGAGTCAACCCGTTTAACCTACCAACCCATAGTGGACTGGGCCAAATTCAAAATTTTTGGCTTGCTAATAAGTGAGTCGGGTTGGGTTAGCACACTATGTGGACAACCCGTGGTAACCCGGCCCGAGTGACCCATTTTGACAACTCTATTGAAAATTGTACTTTGTTTAAAGCTGTAGAAATGAAAAGAGATGATAGGGTTATGGCTTTCATTATAGGATGGATTTTAGCTCCTAAGCGGAGTAATCATGCCCAATTGACTAAAAGAGAAATATATCTTATGTTTACGCTTAAAGCTAAAATTCAAACTGGCTCGGTTGAGCTTATCTGTGACTCCATTCTAAAAGCCATTTGACTTCCCATGTATCCACTCCTATATGACATTTTTCTTTCAAAGGCCTTTGAATAGTATAAGGTTGATTTAATAAAAGAAGTATCCATGGACCTCGATTCCACAAACAAAATTGAAGACAATGTGTTGCACCACATGGGAATTTTTCTATTTGATAAGGAATGGCCTTTAAAGATGACCCTCCTAAGATAGCAAAAGAAATTGATCCCATCAATGTGGATGTTTGTTAAGCTCAACTAATATTTAGAGTTAAACCAAAAACTATTTTTTAGAGGTGTGTGCTTAGACAACTTGATACACTTACGGCTAATCATCAAACTAACGTGGCTAGATTTAACAAACTAGATAAGAAAATGGAAAAACTAATGCAAAATATGAATATTAAGGAAAAGTAGGATACTCATGCTTCAAACAATGAAGAGGTAAAGGCACCTGCTCAACAAAATTTTGATACTGATATTGGGGATGAAGTGATTGAGAATGTTAATGATGATGTGGAGGAAGATTATGTTGATGATCAACATGAGGATACAGGAGATGAAGTGAATGAGGATGATAATGATGATGAGGAGGAAGATCCCACTCAAGAAGAGGACATGTTTGAAGGTTATTTTTTTTTCTTTCTTTGAAACACTACTTATAATTATCTTTTTTGTTTATATTGCTCTATAAGCATGCACATTTATATTTCTGTCATTTTGTTTTAATTGTTGCATGATGCCTAGGTTATGCTTTGTTAGAATCTGTTTTATTACCTGTATTAATTTTCTCAGAATTTGTGTTTTATTATTTCCTTATTTAGCATATTATAATTATAGTGTATGATGGGTATCCCTAAATCATAGGAATTTGGTTATCTAGGTGTTATTATTATACTTCCTGAAATAGGTTTCTAGCCTTGTAAAATAGAAATTGTATTCTCAAAATAATATATTAAAGCGATTCTACCCTAAATTATAAAATGCTTAAAACAATCTTTGATATTATCATATATCCTGCAATGATATTACCCTTTGTCATATGATAACTACATTATGTTTTCCTATTTTTTGCTAATGCCCAAAGAGGGAGAAAAGTTGTTGATTGTTGCCTTTTTGATAATTAAGGTGTGTGCTAGAGTATGAGGCTAGAAGTAGTGTCTAGAAAATATGTAAAACCAAGTTGAAATGCTATTAAAATCAACATAATCACAAATTAATAGTTCATGAATAAAATTGGTGAGAAATGAATGTATTTTAAAGTGATATCTCACTTAACTAAAAAAATAATAATCAATTAATATTGTGTTAATTGAGAAAATATTTTGTTATGTGAATTAATAGATTATAGTACTAATATAATCGATTATTATATAAAGATTTAGTTTGCCTAGAAATCAAAACTTAATCTATTAGCTCATTAATTTAATCGATTAAATTTCTCAAAAATTAGTTTTCACTTTAAAAACTAAAGTTCTGATTTCAAAATAGTAATAATTCAATTCAACAAAGATTCTGAAAATGATTAAAGATTTCTTGGAGCATTCTTTACATTTTTACTGGAAAACCTCAAAATTGATCAAGATTATGTTGATTCTAATGCATCTTGGCTTGACATAGGGTGAATTTGTAAAATCTACCAGGTGTTTTTATTCCATTTTACTTTGTGTAACTTCAGTTTTAATGTATTGTAATCATTGTGTAGGTGATTGGGTCTATGCAAATGTGTGTATCTTTTCATTAGTGTATTTTTCTTGATAGGATTATCAAGATTTTATATCTTAGAGTTTAGGATTGATTAGGTGATCTATTGATCTTGTAAACTGTATTTGATATAATGATTCTCTAACTAAGTTCGCTAGAAATTGGATGTAGATTCTTGAATAATCGAATTATTATAAATTGGTTTTATTTTACTCTTTCTTTCCTTATGCTTGATTAATTGTTTCATATGTGTAAAGGTTCCAAATTCTAAACATCACATAAATCTTATTAACTGATTCAAAAGTTTTGAAAACTGTTTTCTTGAAATCTAAAATCAGTAATTTTTTAAAAAAACAACCAATCCACTCTCCTTTTGGTTATGAAATATTGAGTTGTACCTGTTATAACATTTAAATAAATCTATTTTAATTAGATTGACCAGATTTGTATTATAGATCCAATTCATTTTATTGGATTTAGATTAGATCTAGACTGAATATTAAAAAAATACAATCCATGTACACCCTTAACTACCACATATTAAAACAATGTAGTGTAATAAAAAAAAGTGACAACTCTTCATGTTTACCTTTTCTCAATAGTAAGTAAGGGACCGATCGACAAGTTTATCATGTATTTCAAACGAGGTATTATTTTCTTTTCAAGTTTTATCTATATCTGAATTCAAAGGAGATTATTTTTTTTTTCAATTTTACCCTTTAAGTAATAGTTATTTTAAACTAAAATAATTACATTTCTAAGTTTACTAAATAACTGTCATCTAAATTTAATTATTTTATAAACTAATATAACTATTTTACTATTTTATCCTTCTAATACATTTTTTTAATTTATATAATTATTTATTTTTACAATTATTTAAAAAACAATTATAGTTTAATCAATTTTTACTAGAATAAAAAGAAATCGACATACATGCAAGTGACAGATGTATTTCCGGTATTAAGTGAATAAATTAGATAAAAAGGAAAATATTAAAGAAGTTTTTAATATAAATTTTAAACTAACTTGGTTTAATTAATAAAATCAATAATAATCATAAAGGATAAATAATTATAGCAATCAATGCAATTTTATCAAAATGGACTTTGATTTGAAATAAATGCTTGAAATAATTACATGAATTGATGATTTTAAAGTTATAATTAATCACGCGCTTCTTCAATATTCATTTTACAATTAATTTTCCACGCACACCATTCGATTCTATATATAAATCCACACATTAATATATTAATATTAAAATACTAATTTCAAACCAGACATTCACTTCATTCCTATCAAATGAGGTAGACATAAATTGAAATAAAGTATATCAATGTAATTTAATTTAAATTATTTTAAATTTTTGCTATTTTATAATTTTTAGTTATCCTTGATAATTTGTCCTACTTTAAGAATACAAATAAAACTATCTGAATATAAATAGTTTAGGTAGTGAATAAAATGTAGTATCACGATATAAAAATCAAACTAGTTATTATACTTGTATCTATTAAATTTTCTTTTAATTTAATCCTCACTCCTAATTTTTCGTTCTGAATCTTTTAATTAATTAATTATTTTTATTTGGTAGGTAAACTTTTTTACATAATTTACAATTAAATTTAAATATATTAAATTTTAAATTTTAAATAAGTTTTAATATTATTATTTTCAATTTTATAAAATAATTAATTTTTAATTAATTAATTTTTAATTTTAATTTATAATTCTTGTTTTTTTATTACAAATGGATAATATTTTATATTTAATTTCATTTTAACGATCAATAATACATGTAAACTTTCATTTTATTTACACTTATTATATATTTACTTTTTCTTTTTATTTCTCTTATTTACGTAATATCAATCCTTGTTTTCTGATCCAAACAAAAACAACCCATCTCTATGCATAATTCCATTCTTAATATCAAAACAAATAAGAAGAATATAAATAAATGTATAATTAATCATTTTTTATTTCATTGTTTTTATATAGAAATAAAAAATAATTAACTTTATTAATTAAAATAAAATAAATTCATATAATAACTTTTACGAAGAAAAAAAATATCTTTTAAAATTTTTAAGATATATCTCTTTAATATAAAATAAATACTTTAAAATTTGTAAGATTTTGTAGAGATGTAAATTTAAATCTAATATTTCACTTAGAAGTTTAGATAATTAAAATTTTTATATCGATAACTTTATATGTTTATAATTAATAATTTCGGATACTAAAAGGTTACAAAAAATTATCGAAAAGATAAAGAAAATTTTTTTAATAAATTTTCAAATTCATATTTTATTTTATTTTTTATAATCATTTTACATCTTTAACTCTATTTTTTATTATTTTTTTTTAATTTAAACTTTTTTACATTTAATTCTATTTTAATTTTTAACAACATTATTATATTATTTAATTATATTTTAACAATGAATTCATGTATATTAAATAAAATATTAAAATATTTGTATAATATTTACATACACTTTTATCTTTTAAATAAAATAAAACTACATTAAAATTATTAGATTAAAATTTATTTAATATCATAATTAATTATAAATTTATATAAAATTCAATGTCTATATCTTAAAAAAAATAGTATAAATTAAAAAACACGAAAATGAAAACCAATTGAAAAAACGTGTTTGCTTATATCTTTCTTCAATCATTCGTTCATACTTTAAATTGGCTCCAACTTCTCTCTCCCTTCGGACCAAACTAACTTATCCTCCCTGCATCTCATTCCCGACACTTGACAACGTTTCAAATTTCCGACATGGTAGAATCCAAGGAGAGAGCCACCCTGACGTGGCGCAAAATCCCGGACCTCAAATCCTCCAGCAACGGTGTCGTTTCTCCGCTCCGAGACGGCGTCGCCGTCCTCCGCCTCGCACCTGGAAGTGGCACACGCTGTAATTTCGCGAGCGTGTCAGTGGCAGAAAGGAAATTCGAAAGGGAGTTCTCGCCGACGGCGGCTCAGCTTCTGCAGCACCCGCTCGCGGTCGGGGCATTGGTGCCTAGAGACGCCGCTCTGTTCTTCGCTGGCGCTATCGCCGGCGCCGCCGCCAAATCCGTCACCGCCCCCCTCGACCGCATTAAGCTTCTCATGCAGGTGCGCATTCGTTTCGTTTTTTTTCTTCTATCGCCGTTTTCGCGGATAAGTTAGTGTCTGAAAGTTCGGTCAATTCAACATTGCGCATTTTGCAGACTCACGGCGTGCGAGTTGGACAAGAAAGTGCCAAGAGAGCGATTGGTTTCATTGAGGTATTGAGTAATCGCAACTTTTTCCGTGTTTGGTTCTGTTTATGCACACACACATGTATTTATACTTATACATACAGACATATACCAATATTAATTTATGTAACTATTGTTGAATTTTATGAGGAGCATGAATTTGTGATATAATTTAAAATTATATGTTTGGTTCACCATGAATCCTTGTTTTAATTTTATATTAGTGCTTCTCTTGTTAATGAGTTTCGGTATCATATCACCTTTGGAGAATGGGGTCATGTCTCGTTCAGGGAGTATTTTATTAGTAGAAACACAAAACCATAAAAAGATTTTCTAAAGGCAATTTGAAAACGGGAAGCAAATTTGTGAAAAGATTATTCTGAGAGCAACAAAATGTGGAGTAGCTGGCTTATTCTTTGGCCACTGTTGATAAAATATTTTATGTGTTGTTATCAACTAGTGGAAGTCCATTATTGAAAAGTGTGACAGTCTGACTTTTGTGATTGGTGCTTTTGTAAATGTTTAGTGAGATCTATCTGTTTGTTTTGGTCAATGGTTGTTTAATTTGTGGTGTTTGTTTAGGTTGTTTCCGAGAAGCATGATGATCGTAGATATTGGAATATTTTAGGATTCTTATTGTTTTAAAAATCTTATTGAATAGGCTTGTGGTTATGATACTACAAAACTACTGGAACTCAGTTAAATATGAACAGAATGGTATAATCCGATTTCAAATTTTTCCGTGTCTTCTTCTCTCCTTTTTCATTGTAACTCTAATTTTCAAATGTAGTTGTTTTATTAGAAAGGAAATGTTCAAATTGTGTATGTGATGTATGAATGATTTGAAATAATACCAGTGAAATTTTTGATGGGGCTTACATTATCATGATTTACAGGCTATAACTGTAATAGGGAAGGAAGAAGGAATCAAGGGTTATTGGAAGGGCAATCTCCCCCAGGTCTCTATAATTAGGAACGAATTTATCGGTAATTAGTATTTCTGTATGTATATCTTCTTATTCTGTTAGCTAGTCTTTTCATTTGTTTCAGTGTCTCTACTTCTAATGTTCCAGGTGATTCGAGTTATACCTTACAGTGCTGTCCAACTTTTTGCTTATGAAATTTACAAGGTTAACTGTTAATTATCTTTCATGAATTTCTTACAACCCCAATTATTGCATGTTGATGTCTAAGTTATACCTTTGGATTCATAGAAAGTATTCGAGGGAAAGGATGGTGAGCTCTCTGTTGTGGGAAGACTTGCAGCAGGTGCTTTTGCTGGCATGACATCAACTTTTGTAAGTAGTTAATTACGATGCTCAACCTTGTATGATATGCAACTGGTTTTGCAATGTTTGTTTTGTTTCATCCAAGGGATTAAACCTTGTGTTTAAACACTTATGAACAACTTCTTAATTATCAATATATGTATCTAACGTTGTATATGTCTTATATGTAGATCACTTACCCGTTAGATGTCCTAAGGTTAAGATTAGCTGTTGAACCTGGTTATCGAACAATGTCAGAGGTATATAAACTTGTATGTGAAATATTTTCACAAGATTTTCCTATGTAAATGAAGCATGTTGTGGTTTTTCTAGGTTGCCTTGAGCATGCTAAGAGAGGAAGGATTTGCATCTTTTTACTATGGCCTTGGGCCTTCTCTCATTGGAATTGCTCCATATATTGCAGTGAACTTCTGCGTTTTTGATTTGTGAGTTCATTAGTAATCTTTTTGTCTTTAAGATCATTGGATATGGGCAAGACATTGACATTGAATTATTGTGACCTTCTATGGACAATAGATTAAAGAAGTCATTGCCAGAGAAATATCAGAAGAGAACTGAAACTTCTTTACTCACTGCTATTATTTCATCATCTCTTGCCACACTCACATGCTATCCTTTGGACACAGTACGAAGACAAATGCAATTGAAGGGCACACCTTATAAGACTGTATTAGATGCCATTTCAGGTTAGGACTTCTCGGATTTACCTTTTAGCATTAGCATGCTATAGTCACTGACATGACAGATATATAACTATAATAACCATATTTATGAGTTTTTCTTATCCGCATCAAAATAATCACCATTGTTATGCGTGTCAAAGTCTTCTTCAGTATTATCATTACCTCATGCGTGGATTACATGCCATCTTTAGTTAGGCAAGTTCATTATACTGTTATTAAATTCATTATTTCATTGATGAAGGTATTGTGGCAAGGGATGGAGTTATTGGCTTGTATCGGGGATTTGTGCCAAATGCTTTGAAAAACCTACCAAATAGCAGGTACTTCTGATCTTCTATTTTTAATAAGTTTTCAATCTTCTCACTGCACCTCATGAAATTCCTTTTGCTGAATCTTAGTTCTATTCTAGTTGTGACATGAAGCACATTGTTATGATCAATTACCTGATCCAGTCCATGTTTATGTTTGCAGCATCAGGCTTACTACATATGACATTGTCAAACGCCTAATTGCAGCCAGTGAGAAAGAGTTTCAAACAATTACCGAGGAAAACCGCAACAAAAAGAAACCTCAATAGTCAATGACAATGATTCGTATTGTTGTATTCTTTTCTCAGTTCACATTCTCTGCTGGTTTCTTTTAGTGTTCCTTTGCTAGGCTTTCAAAATATACTGACATTGATATATTTAAAAGTTTTTAATATATTATGAAAGCATAGCAGAAACTGTATCAAAATAATTAGACATCAATATATTTTAAAGGCACAGCAGAAATTGTATACCAAAAATTCAGTAGAAACTCCAAATGTTTTCTTTTGCTGCTGAAGTTTCAGGACCAATGCTTCGGCAATTAGAATTTGCGATAATTGCTTTTTTGTTTTGATAGCCAAATTTTCAACATTTATTGAGTGTATACCATCAGCCATTATCTTGAAGGTAACCATGATCACTTGAGATCTTCATATACCACAAAGCATTTATATAATTGTACTTAATTAACTTTGATTAGCCTTATAAGTTCTAATTTTATGTATGCAGAAAACTTTTTTTTTATTAGAATGTATATGTAATTAGCTTTCTCCAAGGACTAAAACCAAACTTGGTAATTGAATTAAAGGAAGAAAGTGAAACCAATGACACATATTTCTTCTTGAATTGCATTAACCTTTTTTATATGTATTGATATACACTTCATTTGAAGTTTTAGTATGAATTAAACAATTCTTTGACAAGTAGAATTATAAGGAAAGCATATATAGGTCCTGACATAGCCACACAAATCCGACCTTGCAAGAGAAAAGCATTTGGGAAGTATATATATAACGTGGTTTCCTAGCTTAGGATCTGTTTAAGAGTTTAAGGTATATTTGGAGAATCAAAAGTAACTAAAGTAGAGAAAAAAAAAATAGAATAATCATACTTTATGTACCTCACCTAGGCGACCTAACAAAAACCACCTACATTTTTCATCATTTGCCGTTATATCTTCACTGGCAAAGACTGTGGGACTGGTGTACCACACCTAGGCGGTCTCATACGACTACACGATAAAATCCGTCTACATGAATTCTCGCAAAACATGCGAACAAATATCAGATGAATCAAGCAAGCAGGCGTAAGCGGCCCAAGCCACCTACATAAGAAGATAGAACGAGAACTTGTCAACTATTCCAAACTTAAGGTACTACAACCAAGACCCCTAGAGCCAACAATGATCGAACCAAAGGGCCTGACCTAGGACCAGGCCCACCTACAGCCCCAAACGATGGCCCAGCCCATGACGTAGTCAAACATAATTAATAATCTATAAATATGCATGGACCCCAGCAATTAAAGGTAACCCCTCACGGGTCCAAGCCAAAGTACCAGCAGATAGCATATGCGAGTCGGGAGGAAGCCTAATAGAGGGATTGCGAATTGAGGTAAGGTGATATTTGTGTCTGATATTTGTGCGAATTGAGTCTGTAGGAACAATTGGCACCCACTGTGGGGCACAAAGTAACACCTTGCATATCAACCCGCACACTCTCAGCGATGGTTTCCACCCATAGCCGAGCTGGAGTCACGAAACAGCCCAAAGCAGGTCCTACAACACCTGCTAGCCTCACCCCGGACTTGGCCGCCATCTTGGAAGGCCAAACCAAGATACAACAAGAGCTCGATGATCTGAGAAAGCGCAGTGTCGATGAGATGGAGGCACTCAGGCAAGAAAACTCACGACTGAGGAGGAAGATCAAGGCTGACCCCACTCAGAAGGGGAAAGCCAAGGAAGAGACGGAAACCCACAAGTAAGCGGCCTGGGTCAAAGATGTTATACATGTTTTAATCGTTTAAGATTCCCCACCCTTACCATAAGTAAGCGGCCTGGGTCGAACATCCTATTTATGTTTTTAATCGTTTAAGATTCCCCCACCCTTACCACAAGTAAGTGGCTGGGTCCAACACACTCTATATATGTTTTTAATCGTTTAAGTTCCCCACCCTTACCATAAGTAAGCAGCCTGGGTCGAACATCCTATATATGTTTTTCATCGTTTAAGATTTCTCACTCTTACCACAAGTAAGCGGCTTGGGTCGAACACCCTCTGTAAGACCCGTAGAATTTAATTAATTAATTAAATAATTAATTAATAAACGCGGGAGGGGAAATAATTATGACATTAAATTATGGTTGGTATGACGTGGAAAAGTACTGGCTCAAGTGGTTGAGAGTACTTTATTGTGTGTGAGGACTTGGGTTCGAGTCCTATGTATGCTAACTTTTGTGCTACTGTTTTATTAATTAAACTATGAAATTATGTTCTGGTACGATATGATGTCTGGATTGGATTTGTTAAGCATGAAACATGAATTAGCATGATGGTGTGATATTGATTTGGTAACTTCATTTTTGACAAGTTTTGGATTTGATTTGAATATGAAAAGGTGGAAAGGAAAACCCTAGTGGTATGGCAACTGAGGGGTGGCTGGAAAATAGCCTTAAGGAGTGGGTGAATGACATTAAAACACCACCTAATAATTAATTTTCGTTCTAGGGCATTTAGTTAAGTTTTAAGCACACTTTAAAAGGTAAAACTAGGTTAATAGTGAAGGTTTTGCAAGCTGGAAAACATACCCAGGGAGAGAGCACGAAAATCTGAGAGCTTGTGAGATTGAAGGGGGATTTTGGGGACTGAATTGTGAGAAGGCTAAGGGAACCATTGGCGTAGGGAGGAATTTCGATCATCAAGCTTAAGCGAAGGAAAACCAGGTTAGGGGAGCTGGACTCCGCGATTTTGTTTTAAAAAGAATAATAACATGTGATGTATGATAATGGAATGCCTATCTGCTGTTGTATGCTTGAATTTCTACGTTGCTGGAAATTTTCCAGAAACCGCCTAGCGGGTGATGAATCACCGCCAGGCGGCTCATCTGTTTATGCGAGTTTGGGGGGTTCTGGGAGGGGAACCGCTTGGCGGCACATTCCCGGTTGTCAGGCGACGCTTGAAGTTACACTGAATTTCTGGGTTGCGGATGAAGCGCCTGGCGGGGCTGGTTGAACCGCCAGGCAGCGCGAGGCCATTTTTCCTGTTTTGGGGTTTTCTGGAATTCTGGGTTAAATCTAATCGGTGGGAAAGCTGTTGGTGATTAACAATAGAGGAATTCGATATTACATGATGTGCAGTTTACGCATTTGTAGGTAGAAATGAATGAAACAATGATTTAATGTGACGGAGATGAAAGCAGATTACTCTTGGGATGAAATTGTCGTGTGATCCTTGCGGGGTACGGTGGTAGTGAGATGGGGGGACTGAAATTATTGGAGTTGTTATGTCAAAATAGGAGGAATTGCATTGAGATAGATGATAGGTGGTGGTTGGGAGTATTAGCAGTGGCGAAAGAGAGCAGGAGGGCTCTTAGGTCTGGTACATCGCCTAGCGGAAGATCAGTTGCCGCCAGGCGGCATCGTTACAGTAGTGGCAGACTGGAGGTCTAGTTGGACTGGTTTGGGCTGGAGGAGTGGAAATTCGTGCAGTGGGGGTAATAATATTGGGTGTGAACAAATTTGACTACGAGATGAATTGGAAAATTAGGAGAGTGTAGACTTAAGTATGACTAATAAGATGGGGTCAATTATGGGGTGGACAATGAGAAGAGAATGTTGACAGATATGTCTTAGGACTGAAAAATACCTGTAGTGAGGTGAGTGCTTTTTGGTCAGATTGGGTACCAAAAATAGAGGGGGACTTCATGTGAGCATAATGGAAGGATTAATCACGCTGTGGTCATACTAGGGGATAATGTGTATATGGATGATATGTGCTTGATGGGGGGAGTTTATAAATAACCTTAATTAGTGTAACTCATAGGCAAGATAGGATGAGAGGACTCGAATGGATATAACTAGTCTTGGGGTTAACATATTCATCAAAAACGAGTGTTTCAGATAGTACAAATGCAAGTATGGAGAATAACAAAGGAGTGGATTGTAGACAAACCAGCACGTGACGAGGTTCTGAGATGACGCCTGGCGGCGGGGTTCAACCCGCCAAGCGGTAGCAACGGTACAGTGGGTCTGAATAGCAGGAGGCGCCTAGCGGTGAGAGGTATCCCGCCAGGCGGTAGTGAGAACAGTGGTAGGGTATGAAGCGGTGGCGCCCGGCGGTGGGGGGCTGAACCGCCAGGCGGTAGCTAATAAGTCTGTATAATTTGAGGCGTTGTGTGCCTGGCGGTACGCGACACCCGCCAGGCGGTCTGGGAGCTGGCAGCGCTTGGCGGCACGTGTCCCCCGCCAGACGATTTATACTGCTGCAGCTTTAAGTTTTGATTATGAATTTGTGAACTACAATGTGTCTAGTGATGCTTTAAGGGTGGGATTGCTGGTGTTCCTTGAGTTGTGGCTCAGAATAGCATCTCTTGAGTTGTGGCTCGGGATGGCAGATGAACACGAGGAACCCTTGAGTTGTGGCTTGGGTGGACGAGTGTTGCCGGTGTGAGTGTGCTGGTTGTGGCCAGTACGGATGGGTCCAGATAGATTGCCCTCCTCAGTTGTTGGCTGACGAGTTTGGTAGTCTTGGGACGATACGGACTATGTTCGTATATGGGAACT
>Ga0214543_1006467_pt1 | contig 20823 bp, 13 predicted proteins | sample CNSS2metaG_FD_160094 | JGI IMG/M metagenome (GOLD analysis project Ga0214543, IMG submission 160094) | Root nodule microbial communities from cowpea collected in UCLA plant growth center, Los Angeles, California, USA - CNSS2 | ecosystem: Host-associated > Plants > Roots > Nodule | place: USA...
TTTTTATTTTTTTTGTGTTTTATTTTTTTTTTATTTTATTTTTTTTTCATTTTTTAATAATTTTAAATTTTTTTATTTTGTTTTTTTTTTTTTTTTTTTTTGAATTATATGAATCTGATTTAATTAAAAAAAATAAAAATGATGTTAATGTAAAATGGTATTGCGGATGTCGACATTCGCAACATTTTTTTTTTAACTTTTCATACATAATTTTTTTGGGTTTGATTGTTGATCCATTTAATCCAGTAACAATATTATAATATGTATAAACATTAATATAGTGGTTTGTTAATTTTTTTTTTAAAATTATATGAATCTGATTTAATTGAAAAAAATAAAAATGATGTTAATGTAATATTGTATTGTTGATGTCAACATCCGCAATAGTATTCAACAGATGCCAATTTGTGTTGCAAGTGTCGACATTCACAACATATTATTTTTTTAAAATTTTTATATATAAATTTTTTGGCTTTGATTGCTGATCCATTTGATCCAATAACCATATTGTAATGTGTATAAACATTAATATAGTGGTTTTTTTCCTTTTTTTAATTATATGAATCTGATTTAATTGGAAAAAATTAAAAGTGATGTTAATACAAAATTATATTGCGAATGTCGACATTCGTAACATTTTTTTTTTTATTTTCATATATAATATTTTTGGCTTTGATTGTTGATCCATTTGATCTAGTAACCATACTATAATATGTATAAACATTAATATAGTGGTTTGTTAATTTTTTTTTAATTATATGAATCTGATTTAATTAAAAAAAAATTAAAAATGATGTGTAAAATCCTATTGCGGAATTCGACATCTGCAATACAATTTTTCATTAACATCATTTTTAAATTTTTTTAAGTTAAATCAGATTCAAATAATTGAAAAAACATTAACAAACTATTATATTAGTGTTTATACATATTATAATATGATTACTGCATTAAATGGATCAAGAATCAAAGATAAAAAATTATATATGAAAATTTAAATAAAATAAAAATAGGTTGTGGATGTCAACATCCACAACACAAATGACATTCGTTTCAACACTATATTGGATGTCGACATCCATTGAAAAAAATTGGGGGTGTATCAATTAGAGAGAGAAAAAGTAGTTACTTTTAATTGGAGGGCAAAGTAGGAATTTTAAAATTTTTTAGGTGTACAAGAGAAGTGGTTGGAGGTGCAGGAAGAATCCCCTTTTTGAAAAGTGAAGTTAAGTGGTTTAGGATTTTGAGATAGATTCAATATTTTCTTCGTGCACCCCTTAATTAATTCTTACACCACCATATGAATTGGGTTAATAACTTTAAATATTTTGACATGCACTTCCATAATTAATTCTTACACCACCATCTTAATTGAGTTACTAATTCTAATAATTTGGCATGCACCCCATAATTAACTCTCTCGCAACACCATTTTAATTAGGTTACTAATCCTAATACTTTCTGCACTCTCGTGGTTCATCTTTGCACCTCTGTTCTATTTTGGGCTTTTCATTTTTATTTCTCCATGCACTCCCCCATTCCACTAAGCACACTCCCCACTTTTTTTACTCTGTTTATAATTTATGAGTGCATTTTACATCACGCACTAGGTAATTCTATTATATACACTACTATTTTATGTGTTAGTTTTTCCTCACTACACCTGCATATTCAATTATTCACTCTCATTTTCTATTTTCAATTTTACCATTTTTTAATTAAATCTCACATTTGAATAACATCATTTCCTAAAACAATAAAAATATTTTAAATATAAATAAAAATAGTATTCACAAATAATAAAAAAATAAGAATAAATAAAGTTAAAATTAAAAATGTGTTCTTTGTTTTCTCTTTTAGTGTCTAATCGACCACTCGCGTTGTACGATATTTTTCTAAGACATACAAAAATTATAAAAAAGGTTTTAGTGTCGACTGCTCGGGTTACACGACACATCTTTTCTAAAAATTACAAAAATTATAAAAAAGGTTTTGGTGTCTAATCGACCGCTCGCATTGCATGACACTCATTTTCAAAATATGAAAATCATAGAAATATTTTGGTGTCTAATCGACCGCTCTCGTCGCACAACTCTCCTTTTCAAAAATACAAAATATAAAAAATATTCTTTGTGCCAACACGGCCGCACGCGTCGCATGACATTCATTTTCAAAAAATTTCAAAAGACAACTTTCAAAAATTAAATAATCTAATCAAAACTTTTTTATATAAAAAACTACGTAGCCTTGATTTCTTATTTTTAATATGAATACGTAAGACCAAGATTAATACTTGTCGGGTCCTTTTTAATCAAAAAATATATATGTTCAATAATTTCTTATTTCTTATTTTTTGGGAAAATAAATATTATAAAATAAACACATCTCTTTTGCAAATTTAATTAAAGGTACCGCCTTTGGGCGGACGTTGTAGGGTGCTAATACCTTTCGTTCGCGTAACCGACTCCCAAATCCAAAATTTGGTTTTCACGGACTTTATTTTATTTTTATGGTTTTCCATAGTTTTTCAGAATAAACTATGGTGGCGACTCCAAGTGAATTTATTTTTAGCTCGTCGTCCCGTCGCGATTTAGGTTGCGACATTATCCAAAGAATTTGTCATTCATAGTGATCATGAGTCCTTGAAATACTTGAAAGGACAAGGTAAGCATAATAAGAGGCATGCTAAATGGGTAGAGGTTTTAGAACAGTTTCCATATGTAATCAAGTATAGAAAGGGGAAAAGAAAAAAAGTGGTTGATGCACCTTCTAGGAGGCATGCATTGCTCTCTATTCTTGAAACTAAACAGTTTGGATATTTGCTGAAAAAGTGGTTGATGCACCTTCTAGGAGGCATGCATTGCTTTCTATTCTTTGAAAGACATGTAAAAAACCTTTTTTGCTGAAATATTTGTTGCATGTGAAAAGTTTTCTAAAAAATGGTTACTATAGGCATAATGGTTTCTTGTTTAAAGCAAATAAAATGTGTGTGCCTAAGTATTCCCTTAGAGAGTTGTTTGTGACTGAATCACATGAGGGGGGTTTGATGGGTCATTTTGGTGTTTAAAAGACTTTGGAAATTTTGCAAGAGCATTTCTTTTGGCCTCGTATGAAACGTGATGTGCATAAGTTTTATGATCACTGCATTTTGTGTAAAAAGGCTAAATTTAAGGTTAAGCCTCATGGATTATATACTCCTTTGCATGTTCCTGAATATGCTTGGACTAACATTTCTATGGACTTTCTTATGGGGCTGCCTAAAACAAAGAATGGAAAGGATTATGTGTTTGTGGTTGTTGATAGGTTTTCTAAAATGACACACTTCATACCTTGCAAGAAGGTGGATGATGTTTGTCCTGTGGCTGACTTGTTTTTCAAGGAAATAGTAAGACTTCATGGATTACCAAGGAGCATTGTGAGTGATAGGGATACAAAATTCCTTAGTCACTTTTGGAGGACCATGTGGGGAAAGATTGGTTCTAAATTGTTGTTTTCTACTACTTGTCACCCACAAACTAAAGGTCAAATTGAGGTAGTCAATAGAACTTTAGGCACATTGCTTAGGACTGTTTTAAAGAAAAATCTTTAGTCCTAGGAAGTATGTTTGCCTCATGTTAAGTTTGCTTATAATAGGGTTGTCCATAACACAACTAATTATTCACCTTTTGATATTGTATATGGATTTAACCATTTAACTCCTCTTCATTTGCTGCATATGCCTAACATTTCCATGTTTAAGCATAAAGAAGCACAAGCTAAAGGTGACTATGTGAAGAAGTTACATAAGCAAGTGAAGGGTCAAATTGAAAAGAAAAATGAAAGTTATGCAAGGGAAGCTAACAAAGGTAAAAAGAAGGTTATCTTCTAACCTGGAGATTGGGTTTGGGTGCACATGAGAAAGGAAAGGTTTCCACAACAAAGAAAAACAAAGCTTCAACCACGAGGCAATGGTCCATTCCAAGTGCTTGAAAGAATCAATGACAATGCTTACAAAATTGATCTGTCCAGTGAGTATAATGTTAGTTCCACCTTCAATGTGGCTGACTTATCTCTTTTTGATGTAGATGACGAACCTGATTTGAGGACAAATCCTTCTTAAGAGGGAAAGAATGATGGAGACGTGACAATGAGAAGGATCCACTTGAAGAACTTAGAGGACCTATGACAAGGGCTAGAGCAAGGGAAGAAAAAGAACATTTGCACCAAGTGTTGTCCATATTGTTTGAATACAAGCCCAAGTTTTAAAGAGAAAAGACCAAGGTTATGAATTGCATCACGACCCAAATGGAGAAGGACTAATATACCAATTTTCTGCAGTTTCTTTTAAGTTATTAGTTTGTTTAAATAAAGACCCTTTGCTTTGTAAAATTGGCTGACAAAATTATATTTTGGCTTAACCAATTAATGGGCTTTAGTTTTGCTTTATTTTCAATTTGTAATAAGGGTCAATTTGCCAACTTAAGAATCACCCTTTAGGAGACCAAAAGGATGCATAGCTGAATGCTTTTGGGGTGACTTTTGGACTGCTAAATTTGTAATTACAATCAGCCACTAAGTAATGGGATCACTAATAGCTTAAGTGGGATGTAATTATGATTTATGGGTCTTTTGTAATTCTGTGGATTAAAGCTTCTATATAAGTTAAACCTTTTTTTTTCAATGGAAGCAAGTTGAGTTTTATTCACAAAATTGAAGTTCATCTCTTTTATTTTAGTGAGAGTGATTCTCCTAAGTTCTTGACTGATTCAAGAACCTTTGGATGTATCAAAGGACTTTCCCCTCCTTTGTGTGTTGCCTCCCTTGGAAAGAGTGATTTTTTCCTTCTACATTTGTCCAAGTTAGATTCTATTCCCTGTTGAGTTATCATAAAACCTAAGAATTTTCATCCTCCTACACCAAAGAAACATTTATTTGGGTTTACACACATGTTGTGGAGCACCTTGTCAAAAATGACTTGTAGGTGTGTTGGGTGGTCAATGGACTTAGATGATTTGGCGACCATGTCGTCGGCGTAGGCCTCCATTATCTTGTCAATAAGGTCTGCAAAGACCTTGTCCATTAAAAGCTAATAGGTTACCCTTGCATTTTTTAGTCCGAAAGGCGTGACCTTGTAGCAAAAGTTGGACCTTTCCGTCATGAACGTTGTCTTCTCCTCATTACGTGGGTACATCCGGATCTAGTTGTACCTTGAATAGGCATCCAAGAAGCTCAGCGGTTCATGTAACATCCTGACCGGATATTACGGATTTAAATATTAAAATAGAGAAATATAATTAAACTGCATTTACTGAAATATCATTTTCCCAAAACGTGGGAAATTTTAAAACTTTTATTACCTCAACAATAATCCAAAAATCCATGATAATAAATACTATTATAATTGTCCAAAAGTCTAGTAATATCCATGTTTACAATTTATTTGAAATCATAAAAATAATATAAACTCTAAGAAAATCATTCTCCCAAGTCTAGCCCCGCTCTGGCTCTACGCTCCACCAGAACCACCTGCAACGTCATCTACTCCCGTGTACCGCGTACACGATCTTCGTAAAAAACAAGCAGATAGGGTGAGCTAAAGGAATATAAACATATGCAACAATTTATATAACAAAACACACACATTAAAGGAACTCCATCCTTTGGTCTCATCACACTTGGCCACCACCATGTAATCCATGTTCTACATCTTTGGTTGATAATCTCAAGCTATCGTTGCTATCTAACCTACAAGCCACCACTTGTAGAACACATGCGGGAATACTCATTATTCCGAGCCACAACTCAAAGAATGCTCGTATTACCCTTCATTCTAAGCCACAACTCCAGGAATACTCCAACATCTGACCCTTGAGATATCGCCCAAAGTCTCGTAGACCACGCACATCCAAAGCAAGCAAACACAATGTCTATTTCATCAAAAATGGCCTGGCACTCCACAAGAGTCGCCAGGCGCAAAAGACTTCCAGCCCGCCTGGCAGGGAACACGTGCCGCTAGGCGCCAAGCACCTCTGATGCTACTATTTCTACGAGTATCGCCTGGCGGGATAACCCTTACCGCCAAGCGTTACACACTTCAATTCTCTACTGGTTTTGTAGCTATCGCCTAGCGGTCAAACACCACCACCGGGCGCTACACCAATACTTGCGCAATACTGATTTTTAAGCACCCAGAACAAAGTAAAATCAATTCATTCACATTTCATATATATATATATATATATACTCCCCCTTTAAATCCATGATAGCATTCCATTCTAACTTATGAATAATGCATGCTCAAACAAATATAAGTCGCAACACTCTAACAATTTAAGCACATGATCCTATACACCAATGCAAATTAATATTGACACACATGCATTCACTAATAACCAATTCTCCACATGTGACTAACCCAAAGGAACCTTCAAATTGATACATACTTACCACATAACCCAATCATGCTTCATTAGAAGTTACTTGAAATTATCAAGAGCTTATTAATATATTTTAAAGACTCCAAAATCAACACTATTGAGTAACATATATCTCTAGCTACTGACATCCAAATCAAATATCCATCGATCAAAATAAAGAACCAAATGTTGTGGACCACCTGTCAAAATTTCACCTATATCAGACGGTTAACGAACTGGGAAATGCAGTTTTACAAAAACTGCGCAAACTAGAAAAATGATGGCACCTAGTGCCTAGAAATCAGGAACCTGGTGCCTAGCGGTACAAAACCAGCATCAGGCGGTTCCTGTTCTGCGAAAATACGAACAATAGCATTTTTCGTGAATCAGAACACTACGCATCTCTGGTGTGGCGCCTGGTAGGCAATTGGGTGCCGCTAGGCGGTTCTTGCTGTTCCAAGAACCTAGAAATCCTCCCTTTGCACCTGCGAAGCCCCAACACTCATTGGTCTTCCTCCATTGCAGATTTCACCAAATCCTCACTCGAATTAACTTACAGTTATAGGGATTCCCATCCCAAACCCATTCATTTGCTCTTTCTAGTACACTTGAACCACCAATTTCCTTAGGACATCAAGAACCCAATTTCCAACCCTAACATCATCTTCCCACTGCTCCATTCATAAACACCTCCAATTACATGAATTTAAATGTCATTTGACATCAAATCATCCTTTAACAATTAAAATTGGCTTTCCCTCCGATTAGAGTCATCCCAAAACATCCAGAACATCAAAATCAAACCAAAATTGGTTCGCGTTGCCTGGCAGGTGTTCATCACCATCAGGCTCTTCATCCAAAAACCCAAAGAACTGGGTTGTACACTACGCATTGCCTGGTGACTAGGGACATGCCGCCAGGCAGTTCCTCTTCAGGAACCCAGAAATAACACAATGCAAATGAGTCGCCTGGCGGCATTTCTTCACCCGCCAGGCAGCTTTTGGAAAAATCCCAGAAACGTGAATTTTCATACAATTTAGACAGATTACTAACACCCAATAATCATATATTTCATGCAATCAAACAATACAAAATTAAAGGTACGACTCCAGCTCTCCTAACCTGGAAATCCTTGCTTAAAACTTGAGTTCTAGAGTTCTTCCTCTTTGATCACCAGGCCGCCTAGCGCTTCCTTTCAATTCAGCTCCCAAATGCACTCAATTCTCACCACACACTCTCTGAATTCGTACCTCTCCCAATGCCCAGTAATGGCAGCACAGAAAAACCCTCCTCCACACTCAAAATTTGCATTTTATTGGTGCCTAAATGGTTGTTTAATGTGCTAAAATGAAAATGACAGTAAAAGTGATGTACTTGCCATTCAAGGTCCATCATTAATTGTTTTCCAGCCCTTTAGACTACCTTTACATGGTTGTTAGGGTTCTCATCCCCTCTCATCCTTGCCAAAATAAATTTAACCAAAAGAAGCTTAATTGGTGTCTACCAAGAGTCGAACCCATAACCATGTCAATACCCAAACCGATGCACAACCATTCAACCAAAGCATGTTTCTTGATAATTCTTAAAATTCTAAGATTATATTACCACTCACATAATCATACATTTATTAAAATTAATAATAACTTAAATAACACATAAATGGCTTAACTAAGACTTGAACCCAAGACCTCTCACACAATTAAATACTCTCAACCATTTGAGCTAGAACTTTTCCACGTCATAAAAATTAGAGTTAAATGCCATAAGGCTCCACTACCCGTATTTATTAAATAATTAATTATTTACTTATTTAAATTTCACGGGTCTTATAGTTCATACCTGGATGTGCTATCTACCAATCGATCTATGCTAAGGAGCAGGTAGGTATCCTTGGAGCACGCTTTGTTGAGATTGATGTAATCGACACACATGCACAACTTGCCATTGGTTTTGTTATCTGTAACCACGTTGGCGAGCCAAATGCCTCCGACCTTCAGAATGTCCTTCTACCTTGAAGTGTAGAGAAATTAAGTTTCTAACTCTCCAAAGTGTCCTTTTTTATCTATGTTAGGCCCTCTATTTATCAACTTTCATAATTTGACTACGCCTAAAATTTGAATTTGATTTGATACTTGAATAAATTATATAAGTCGGGGTCAATGTTGGGTATATCGATAGGGCACCAAGCAAAGAGATCAGTCTTTTGCTTTAGGACCCTTGTAATTTGATCGCGGGTGGACTCGTCCATGTTGCTACCAACTTTAGTGACTTGATTGGGTAAAGGGACCACACCACATTCCTGCATAGGCTCGTCGAAAGAAAGTCGGTTGTCCTTTGGGAAATTGGCCCTAAGGTTGAGGTATGGTGTTACTATCTAAGGTCCCCTACAAAACCTGGAGGCATTGTTCTACCTAGTGGCACTACTCCCCTCTAGGTGCCTCGATTTATTGAGAGGGGTTTCTCAATGATTGTTACCTGGGTTGTGCTAGTGCATGTTAACACAAGTAACCTTGGTGCAAGAATTTGATCAAGCAATTACATAAAATCACATGAGGTTGATGAAGATGCATTGATGATCAAACTTTTGGTTTGTTGAATCTAGAAATAACAGAAGACCATGAAGTTTATATGTTGTATTATATTTGTAGACTATATGACATAGGTTATATGTTCTTTTAGTCTTGGTGTTCCCTTTTTAATATGTTAAAAGGATTTTTAACAAGTTAAAAGGCTTGTTGCATAAAGTGTTAGTATGAATGTATTCAATCAGATGAATTCTTTTTCAATCGACTAATTTCACTTAAGTCAACTAAAATCATCAAATTGTACAAACAAATCAACCTGTTGAATTCATTTATGACCAAGATATATAAGTCGGTTTTCAAAGATACGAGGTACGATTTTGAGTTTTTGATCGCGAAAAACAGTCACACACTTCTAGAAAACTCTTTCTCTGAATCACGTAGTTACAACTGAAGATTGAAGATCTTGGTTGATCTTGAAGGCCTTTTGGCTTGGTTGAAGCTTGAAGAACATGTGTTTTGTTGGCTAGGGAGAGCCTCCATCAGGTTTTGTTCTTCTTCTGCCTTTATAGTGTTCCTAGTGTGATTCCAGGTCTATGAGTGGGATTCTTACAATGTTGGGGATATGATTTTTGTGGAATCCAAAAATCTTGGTGTTTTCTTTATTCAAAAGTGTAATCTTGGTGTGATTTTATAAAAAATTTGACAATAGTACAAAACTAGGCTCATGTTGTCTTGGTAAACTGGATGTAGCTATGTGATTGAGTGAACTAGTATAAAAACAAGTGTATGATCTTCTTTCTCTCATGTTGCTCATCACTTAAATCTCAAGAAAACCAAGCAAATTAATCTTTGTTAGTTGTGTAGGTGTTTTTATGTTGCCTGTAGTGTAATCAAGTTAGATATAATGATTGGAACGTATCTTGATTAAGAAAGCATGTTGTTTAAGTGAATTTCGTGCATTTCGCAATTTTGCATAATTTCCCAGAATTTTAACCAATTGTTTTCATATTTTAATCTGTTGATTCATAGTGATGAACAAATTAACCTTTTTTTTTCATTTTAATCAGTTGAAAGTGTATTGTCCTGCAACTTTTGTTTTTTGATTATGTGGTCAATCTGATTCAAAGAAAAGGGTTCTTAAGCTTTCAAAAAAGAATTATAAAACCAATTCAACCCCCCTCTTGGATAAACCAACCATTTCATTACTTACAGTACCCTCTTGACCTGTGGGGGGCATGTAAGGTGTCTTCTTTAAATTTAGGGCATAACACACCTTGGCCTTCTTAGGGTCCACTTTCACAGTGATAATGGTGGACCAGTCCTCCGTCAGGAACTTCATGGCCATGTGGGGCATGGAGACCATGACCCCAAGTTGTAAGACCCGAGAAAAATTAAATAAATAAATAAATATTTATTTAATAAATGCGACAACGGGAATCCCTAAGTTAATTAATATGGAAAGAGAAGACAAGGAGCAATGGTAGTTCAAGTGGTGAAGCGTGTTGACAGTGTTGAGAGGACCTGCGTTTGAGTCCTATGTATGTCATTAATATTCTTATTTAACTGTTTTATTATTTTAAATAATATGTTTGACCATGGTGCATGATATTATATTCTTAGATAAGTAAAAATTATCATGAAACACGAATTGGCTTGATGGTTGTGCATTTGCTTGGTAATGGGATGGATGTGAGTTTGAACCTTGGTTAGTGTGAAATAACTCCTTTTTAGGTTTATTATTTTTTCTAAGCTAGGGAAAACCCCAAGAGAAACCCTAACTGTTTGTGGAGAAGTTAGAAGGGTGGAAATTATGGACCTTGGTGAGCTGAAACCACTAGAGTAAAGATTGAGTTTGGTGGGGGGAAATAGACACCTTTCATATAATCAACAAGTAGAACTATGAGAAGGTTGAACTAAGAGAGAATTAGAAGGTAAAGTGAGTGCTAAGCGGGAGGAGCCAAAGGGAATCATTTTGTGCAACAGGGAGATTTAGGAGTGCAATTGATGCTGGATTTCAGGTTAGGGGAGTTGTACCTCATCTTTAATATTTATTTACGTAATTGTTCATTGTATGATAAGCCTAGATGACTAGTTGTGCATTTTTTTTGGGTTATATTGCGTTTCTGGAAATTTTCTAGAAGTTGCCTGGAGGGACTTTAAAGCCGCTAGGCGGCTCCTGTTAAAACAACCCAGTTTCTGGGTTTTTGTTAAAAACCCTCTAGTGATGAAGAGTTATCGCTAGGCGATACGTGTTGGCGTGATTTTCATGAAAAACGTTCTTTTTTCGTATTTTTGCGCAGCAGGAACCGCCAGACGCTTGTTTTATACCACTAGGTGCCAGGTCCCTAATTTCTGGGCGTTGGGCGCCACCAATTTTCTAGTCTGCACAGTTTTCGTAAAATTGTATTTGTCGGTTCGTTAATTGTCTGATTTAGGTGAAAGTTTGACAAGTGATCCATATGTTGTTCTTTACTTTAAACGATGGAGATTTGAATTGGAGGTTTGTAGCTAGAGATATATGGTACTCATGATTGTTGGTTTAGAAGTCTTTAAAATGCATGAATAATCTCTTGATAATTTCAAGTAACTACTAATATGGCATGAGTTGGAAGCATGATTGGGTTATGTTGTAAGTCTCTATGAATTTCAATGTTCCTTTGGGTTAGTCATATGTTGAGAATTGGTTTATTGGTGAATGCATGTGTATCAATATAAATTAAATTGTTGCATAGGAGATGTGAAGTGCTATATTAATTTGCATTGGTGCATAGAATCATGTGCTTAAGTTTTTAAAGTGCTTTTGCTTTATATTTGATTTGAGTCATGTTGATTGTATGAATGCAAATTGGCATGCTTATTTAGTAAAGTAAAATATGAAAGATAATTAAATAATTATGTGATGTTTGGGATTAAAAGCGTGTAAGAGTAAGATTTTGCCTTGACTATGATATTGTTTGGTGCATGTTTAGAGACTGTCATTATGTGCAAATTATGATGTTCGTTTAAGTTAAATGTGGTATGTTTATTTGGTAAAATAATGAGTATATAGTGGATTGCTTCATAATTGAATAGAGGTATGACCTCAATTGTGAAACCATGAATGTGTTGAATTGTGATCCGGTCATATGATTATGATTGGATAATCGTAATTGTGCTATTAACTGGGTGATGAGTGCTTGAGGTTCATTAGAACCTACCCAAAAATGCCAAAAACACTGGTAGGGCGCCTGGTGACACGTGACGAGCCGCCAGGCGATAGAGACCCAAAACAGTGGCAGTGGGCAAAGTTTTATCGTGCCCCACGGTGGGCACCAAATGTTGTTATCAGGATCTTGAGACGAGCCTTCAGACAAGGGACAAAATCTATATGGTTTTGATAGACTTTGATGAGATACTTCCAAGGGTTGAGACACAGGAGAAGATCCACCTGCAAAAGACTATCTGAGTCAGTAAGAGAATAAGGATCTTTTATAAGAGTGAGTATGAGTATTCTAGAGTGAATATTCCTTGGAGTATACTAGGTGTATTTATAGTACCCTTTGGACCTTGGATCCATGAGATAAATAACTTAACTTAAATTAATAATAACCATAATAATAATGTGACACCTTACCTGATATACCAAATATCCTGTAAATATCTAGCATCAAGGAATATCAAAACACAATCATACTATCGAGATTTTATAATATGTGAATATTTGTCCCAATAGATGTATCTTAAAATATTTTGTAGCCTTTCTAGGAATGAGACTAATTGGACCTTATTGGGTCGCATCACTTAGCATTCATTATCTATTGGTCCGGGTAAGTACACACACAAATCTAATTTGTCTTTTCAATTTAAACGTGTAATTACAAAAGGACACATATCCAAAATGGAAGCATGATTGACTCCCTGTTTGTCATGTAAAAAGAAAATATAAACATTATGGAGGAGGAAGAATGAATCTATATATTTTTTAAATATGAAATGATCAAATTTAAAATAAAAACAAAAACTAAAATCACATTATACTTCAAAAAGAAAAAACATAACTAATCCAATTTTTTTTTATTTAAATCTCTATGAGTAAAGTCAATCCTTATTTAGTCCAAATAAATATTTTGATACTTTTTTGTTTTTAAAGATTAAATAGTTAATACATTTTATAAAAGTAATTTTTTGAAACCCAAATTTATTTTGAAAATATAATATATTTTTTAATTTCTTTTAATAAAATCCGCTAATTACTCTTTTATTCTTTTTCAATTTCTTTTCCTTCCTATCACCACCTTAGTTGAAAATCCCATTCAAAAAAATTTAATCACGCAGTTAATAATCCATGAAACTAGTTAAAGAATATCTTAATTTTTTTCATGAATTTATTAGACAATTAGTATTAAACGATAGCTTTATATAAAGGAAATGAGTAAAGTTTTAGAATTATTTTTTTAAGAGTTCAGATTTATATTATTCATAAAACAAAGTGTTAGCACACTGAAAGCCTTGCTTGTCTGAACGTGTCGAATGATTACAGACCCAACCAACGAACAACTATACAATGGGTCCCACTCCCTTTTATTTATTTATTTTTTCTATTTTCTTACTCTCTTATCTATCATTCTCGCAACTATTTCAGGTCTTCTCTTTCTCACAGACACACACAACATAACAACACAGTGAGAAAACAAAACAAGTCCAATGAGCAATTTCCAGAGAATATCGCACGAATCCTACCCTCCACCAGGTACACACTTCACACAACAATCTTATACCCCATTTCAGATTCTCTTATTCCATTTTTAATTTTGATTATTACAATTTTTCATCTAATAATCAGATTCACGAATTAATTAATTCATTAAATTAATTTTTTGGACAGGATACGGATCTCCTTACCCTCCACCGCAACCGGGTTACCCATCGGCGCCGCCGCAAGAAGGCTACCCTCCGCCACCTCCGCCAGGATACGGGGGTTATCCTCCGCCGCCGCATCCGCCGTATGACTCGTACCAAGGGTATTTCGATAACGGGCGTCCTCCGCCACCTCCTCCGCCCCACTACCACTACCAGCACCAGCATGTGGCGCATCATCACCATCACGAGGAGCCTGAATGCTTTTCGTTCCTCCGAGGATGGTATGTTTTTTCATATTTTTTTAAGGGTAAAACGTGATTTAGGTCACTCAATTTTTTGTGTAAATTGGTTTTAGTGTCTATCTTATAAAGATCATGACTCTGATCCACCTATTCTTTACATCTTCTTTATGGAATTTGGGGTACTAGGCTGAGGGAAGAAATTCCAAAATTATTAAAAATTGGAGAACCAAAATTATTTTTAAGCATAAAGAGACAGACTTTAACCTAAATTTGAATATCTAGAAAACATTTTACCTAATTTCTTTTTGCTTTTTTTATTTTATTCAATGGCTACTTGTTTAGAGTGTGATAGTCTATCCTCGTGGTCTGTAATTTTTCTGTAGAGACATGTTTGAATAAGTTTTTGTAAGGACTGTAGGAGAGGAAAAAAAAACGAGCAAAAAGGGAAATAAGTTTTTTTAAGATAAAATTAGTTCATACATAACATAATTTGGAGAAGTTCTCTCTTAGTTATTCTAAACTATGATATGATTTTTAACTCTGGAGAAATTTAATTATTCTTCTTTTCATACAAGTGTTTACAAAAGAGTTTATTTGAACAGTTCTCAGTTATACTTCTCCTGTTAGAATGGAAGTTGTATTTTAACTTGTCGGCATTTTATTGTTAATTAGTTTAAGGGTTTTAACCTTAGAAGTTTTGTCGAATTAGGGGGGTGTGACTGTTGAGAATAGGAACAGTGATTATACATCGAAGATTAGAAGATGGGGAAGTATTAAATTTTTATTTATTTAATTATTTATATGCAAGTGAGAGGTGGAGGCTTAGGCTTGATTTTTGTGGTTTGTGTTTGACTATGGCTTATACAACACAAGCTATTATTTGATGGATACATTTGTTTTGGTTTGTTTAAATCCTTCACATTGATTGGAGAGTGCACATCTTAGTATGTATTGGACCGAAAGGATCAACCGTGAGTTGGAAAGAAAAATAAAATTTGTAGGTAGATCTTACTTTTCTCAAATATCAAAGACACAGTTATTGAGTCATGCATAATACATAATTATATGTGCTAATCACTACTAACTAACTTGTTACATTTTTACTGGTGAGCCTAAGGCATTATTATTTGATTAATTTAGTTATACTTATTATTTCTGAATTGAGGTTTCTTCTGATATAAATTCTCTATTCAGATTTCAGAGTATAGAGAGGGAAATGTTTCATGCCCTGAATCCTTTCAAATTAGCTTTACTGACGCATCATTAATGAATTCCTATAGAGTTGCATGAAATGTTCTTAGTTTCTGTTCTCTAACTCATCTTCTATTAGTTTATGTGGTGGCAACATGAGTAAGAATCTTTCATTTGCATGTGCAGCTTAGCAGCACTTTGCTGCTGTTGTGTGCTAGAGGAGTGTTGCTTCTGATAATCACATTACAAATGCTGTTTCTTCAGTTTGGTGCACTTGGTTATAGCTCTCTAGACATGTATGTGGCTCAAATTCTAGATAATAAGAGTGCGAGGCAGAAAGACTTGGTCATTCTCGTAACACTTTGGTCTTTCCCTCTACCAAAATCCTGGTCTGTGCATAGGTTCTGTGATGTGGTCTATGTGAATTTATTTCTACGAACACTATATTGGAAATTGTGAAACGTCTCTTATATAACAAACAATGAAATGGTTAAAATTGTGATATATTACTCGTGTTCGTTACTCTTCAATATCATTTACGCCACTTTGACTACAGCACTTTACGATCACATATGCGCATATAGATTAGTATATTTTGTATTTTGTATCAACGTCATATGCGCATATAATAACTAACCATAGAACTTGTTTTGGGTCAACATCGTATAGTGCATAAAAAAATATTTTGGTGGTACAAAATTTGTTGGTAACAGTATAGTTGTTAATATGGATGCATCCAAGCAATTTCATCCTACTTTCGTTTTTCAAACCTTTTTAATATGCCAAGCATTTCAAGTGCTATTTTGAGGTGCTTATATGTCTTTTACTAAAATTGAGTTGAGAGACTTACCTCTATGGGTAAGGCTCTGTGAAGTCTCTATTTTAAACAGTGTGAATACATTTGATTCCCGACATAAATAAACTTGTTTCGCAATTAACATTTTTATTATATTAAAATAATATAACTTTAAAAATATATGTAGTTTATAACTATATTATTTATTTAATGTAATTATTTTTATGAATAATTAATTGAAAAATATGGAATTAATTAAATATATATATATATATATATATATATATATATATAATTTTGTAAAAAAAATATTAAAAAATTACTCGTGCAAGATACCTTAAGTAAATTAACTTTTATTCATTGAAAAAAATTCAATTAAGAGATTACATGAAAAAGAAAATTATCAAATCATGTAATGACATTAATATTCAATCTGTAAACTCCGATTGATCTCGGGATGTTAAGTTTTATTTAATCTTTATGAAGTTAAATGATTTCCTTATTATGATAAATTTAAATTTATAAAACTATACTAGATCAAACGCTTATCATTATGTTAGAAATTATAGTTATTAGTCTGGATGTAATTTTTTTTTTTATTTAAAAGTATAACAATCCAAGTGTCACAATTCGATTGTGACTTAATCTACTTGACTTTCGTCACGAGACAATTGATGTCACTTGCAATAATTGTTGGATTGAGTGCTTACCATTCGGTCAAAAACTATAGTTATTAGTCAGGACATAACTTTTTCTTCCTAAGAGCATAATAGTTCAAGCAGCACAATTCGATTGTGACTCGATTCACTTGTATTCCGTCACAAGACAATCAATGTCACTTGCAACAATTGTTGGATTGAGCGCATACCACTAGGCAAAAAGCTATAGCTATTAGTTAGGACACAAATTTTTCTACTTAAGAGCGTAATTGTCCAAGTATCACGATTCGATTATGACTGAACCTACTTGACATTCGCCACAAGACAATTGATGCCACTTGCAACAAAAACAAACTCACTCTATTAAGTCATCAATATGAAATATTCACTATGGAAGAAAATGATTTTATACAATCTATGATTGCTAGATTTACAAACTTTGTTAAATAGTTTAAGATCTCTTTGGACTTTTTATTGCAATTATGATATGAAAGGTAAAGTCTTGTGCACTCTATCCTCTAAACGGAAAGCCCAAGACATTGCTCTCATAGCATCAAAAGATATTAAGAAGACGTGGCTAAAATAATTGGTGGGCATGTTCATTGTACATGTACTACAGAGAGACGAAAATAAGACCAAGATCATGAGCCTTGAAGCAAGAAAAAACAACTCAACCGAAACTCTTGAAGTAATGGATGAAGGATTAAACGAGTTTGACTCAAAGGATGATGAGGATTTGTCTTTTTTGACTAGGAAAATTAAAAGAAACCTAAGTAAATTAGGTTACAGTAAGAGCAAAAGATTTAAAGGCAAGGATAAAGATAAAGTTGTTTGCTATGAATGCAAAAGGCTTGGACACTATAAACTATAATTTCCAGAGCTAACAAATAAAGAAGAAGAGAAGAGAAAGGCAAATAAAAATCCTATGGCAACATGGGAAAACCTAGATTCATCTGACTCTGAAGTTGAAGAAACCCACATAGGATTGATGACAGGTGTTTGTCGCAACTCATCAGACGACTTTGATGATGAAGATGAAGACTTCTCTGACCTACGTTTATTAGACAATCATATTATGAAGTAGTATCTAATAAGGATAGATCAATTGAAATTATAAATTTCTTAAAACGAAGCTTTGAGGAAAAATGTAAAGAATTAGAAAGTAAGAATATATCATCTAAAGAAATAACAAAGGAAAATATAAAACTTCTAGATGAAAACAATGTTTTCACCAAAGCAAATACAGAATTAGTTCAAAAGCTTGAAGAATAAAATATGAAAAATAGTAATCTAGGAAGCGAACTACTTCTCATCAAATAAAATATTAACAAGAAGACTACAGAGATAAACAACAACAAGATAGTAAAGAATTTAACTACTGTAAATTCCACCTTCAGAAAACTTCTAACTCAAAATGAAATAAATTAAAAATATCCAGATATGTTAGTTAATAATTCTAGAAAATCTTATGTTAAATCTATAATAGGTTATTAAAAGAAAAAGCATTTGAACTCTAATACTCAAGCTCATAATGTAATTAATATTGCATCTTCAAGTAACTCTAAGGGAACATTACTCTATAAGATGACTAACCCGAAAGGACCAAAAGAAATTTGTGTAAGTAAGACCAACATAATTCCACTCTCATATATATTCAACCCAACAAAGAAGACCTCTTCAGATAGTGGGTGCGTGTGACACATGATCAGAGAAAGTTTGGAATCTTTTATGTATATTAGTAATGATCTTTTAGTAAATGGTATAAATCACAACTTATTAACCATTTATGTGACAATGGTTATGATGTTGTATTCAACTTAGACAAATGTATAATAGACAATAGTATCGGAACACATCTTTTTACCACTAAAAGATAAGGCAGTCTTTATAAAATTGATATGAATGAGTTATCAGCCCAAAAACTGTCTTGTCTCATGACCATCAAAGAAGATCATTGGCTATTGCACAAGAAGTGTGGTCATGCAAGTTTGAGGTTACTCTCAAAATTAACAAATACAATCTTGTAAGAGGCTTTCCAAAATCGTCATTCAAAGACAATCTCTTTTATGACTTATGCGTTAAATGCAAATAGATCAAAAGCTCTTTTAAAATAAAAATGAAATTTCTACTGAAAGACGTCTTCAGTTGATACACTTAGATCTTTCTTGTCCTATAAGAACATATTCTTTAAGTGGAAAAAGATATATGGTCTAGTTATGGTAGATTATTAGTGTATGAACTCGGAAAATTAAATATAAATAAATATTTAATTATCAATAGTTGGGGATTGGATATACGTTTAAAAGAATTAAATGGGTCAATTATGAAAAGGAGCAATAGTAGCTCAAATGGTTGAGGGTATTGGGTGGTGTTGAGAGGACTTGGGTATGCCATTAGTGTGTTATTCATTTTATTTTATTTTGCAAGTATGAATAAACATTTGATGTGTCCTTGTATTGGTTTATGTGCATGAAATAGCATGAAACATAAAAAGACTTGTTGGTTGTGCATATGCTTGATAATTAGGTGGATGTAAGTTCGAACCTTCCCTAGTGCTAAATAGTTCTTATTTTCACGTGGTATTATTTTTGCTAATTTGTGGAGAAGCTAGAAACCCTAGCTAATTTCACGAAATTGCTATAGGGAAAGGAAATTTCAGGGAAGCCAGAGATTGCTAAGTTAAGGAGAACCTAGAAACCCTAGTTGATTTTAAGGAATTGCTATAAGCAAATGGAATTTTAGGAAAGCCAGGGAGGTAGAAGTCAGGTGTCGCGCCTTCTACAATAAACTTCAATGGAGTCATCGTCATCGTGCGCGGTTGAGCCTTCCAAACCCAAAATTGGTGCAAGTGTTGCAATGCAAAAGTGGGTTTAACCGAGTTCGTGTGCAAGTGTGGGATCACCTTCTACAGGGTGCACCGTTACCCAAAGAAGCACCAGTGCACCTATGACTTCAAGACTGCACGGAGTTAAGTGATTTCTAAGGAAAATCCTATTGTAAAGGGTGAAAAGGTTCAAAAGTTTTAAGTTCTTCTAGGATTTTAAACTTTTAGGATAAATCATGTATTAGTCATATGATTTCAATAAAAAAGCCAGTTTTGTGAGGTTGGGGAAGTTGTACCTACATGGTTTTTTTTAATTGAATCATGTGTTTTGTGATATACGGAAGTATGGATGCATGGTTTTTCTTTCATCTCGCGTTGTTTTTCAAAGTTTTTGGGTTTTTGCCTTGAAACCGCCTAGTGGCTATGAAGGCCCGCCAGGCGACCCTGGCTGTTTAAGCTTAATTTCTGGAATTTTGCCCAAAACCACTTGGCGGCATTGAAGGCTCGTAGGCAACACAAATTAAATTGGTTCGTTTCCTACGATTTCCTTGATTTTATGACATTTTGGGTTTTTATAAAGTTCTCCATGCACCTTTGAATATATGATGATATATAATTGTTGATAATTGCCACTGTTGATGATAACTTGATGGGTGAATATGTGCACAAACGTGAGGGGTTCATGTTAGGGTTTGGGGATGGATTGAAGCATGATGTGTAGTGTTAAATATGGTGATTTGGCAATTGTACGATTGAATTTGTTATGTATGCATGTTGTAAACGTGCTTTGATGCAATTTTTATGCACTTGGATAACTGGATCGAGAATAAGGGAAAATAGGGTTCTCGTAGGTGTAGGAAAAATCTAGCTTATGCCCAAGATTTGATGCATCGCCTAAAGGTACTTAACTTGCCAACAAGCGACAGCCTAGTGCATAGGTGCAAATTGCATTTTGGCTGTGTTGGTGGCGAGTTGGGTTTTCTGTGGGGTTTACCTGGACTCTTCTGTGTAGTAATGATATAAATCTGGCAAAGGGTATTGGGAAGGATCTAGTGCATTAAATATACTTGTATGATGATGCTAAATATGATTGGATAGGAGAGATTGGAATGAATGGGATTTTGCATGTGTTGTTTGAGGTAAGATATGATTTGGCACGAGTTGTATGTAGTCCATAGTCTTTTTTTTGGAAGTCTTTATGAGCATGTGGAATATCTTGTCAAAATCAAGTATTGACATGTTTTAAATTGGGAATACATTTCAATATATTTATATATATATATATATATATATATATATATATATATATATATATATATATATATATATATATATATATGGAGGACCACAGA